>Ga0316231_1004489_pt1 | contig 11555 bp, 7 predicted proteins | sample TBH18027metaG_FD_206002 | JGI IMG/M metagenome (GOLD analysis project Ga0316231, IMG submission 206002) | Freshwater microbial communities from Trout Bog Lake, Wisconsin, USA - TBH18027 | ecosystem: Environmental > Aquatic > Freshwater > Lake > Hypolimnion/Profundal zone | place: USA: Wisconsin...
ATAACTTGAGCGCCAGCACGGCGTTGGAAGCGGAAGGCGCTGGCGGCACCAATATGGCCGTGATCAACGGCGCCGTTGGCGGCACGGTGAACCTGGGCTCGCGACCGATCAGCTTGGCCTATGACGGGACTGATCCGGCGCTGATTGTTTCCAACGCGACGCTGCAATTGAACGGCAACGCCTTCACGGTCAACGGCGCGGCGCTGGCCAACGGCACTTACGTCATTGCCCAGCAAGCCAACGGCAGCATCAGCAGCAGCGGCAGTTATCCGGCTGTGACGGGCAGCGCCATCGGTGCCGGCCAGACCGGCTCCATCACTGTCAGCGGTGGTAATGTCAACCTGGTGGTCAGCTCGACACCCAGTGTGCCGCCAGGATTCCCGGCCAACGCGGTTTCACTCAACCGCGGCACGGCCTCCTTAACGGTTACCGGTGTGGTGGGAGCGCCGTTCTCGCTCTGGGCCACGACCAATCTTGCGTTGTCGCCCATCACAAACACGTGGATGAAGCTGACCAACGGCACGGTTTCCGCCAGTCCGTTCACCATCACCGATCCCGGTGCAACCACGAACCAGCAGCGGTTCTATATCTTTAGTTCGCCTTAATTGGGGTTAAGGTGGTTGGGAAACCTGTGGGGGGCGTTTGAAGTGCGCCCTCCACAGGCTTAAATGCGGTTGCCATTAAATTTGCGAAATGAAAGACACAGTAAAAGCACGTAGTGGCCGGAAGGAGCGTTCGGCTTTCACCTTGATTGAATTGTTGGTCGTCATCGCCATCATCGCGATATTGGCGGCGATGCTGTTGCCGGCCTTGGCGCTCGCCAAACGAAAAGCCTACGAAACCAATTGCATCTCCAACCTGCACCAAAGCGCGATGGGCCTGCAAATGTGGGTGGACGACAACAATGGTTATCTGCCGCCCGGGCCAGATTATGCCTATGGCATGCCGGGCGGCCAAGGGGCCGGATACCAGAATGATTTTTCCGGCACGTTCCAACTGGCTTTCTATCTTGCCAACTACATTGGCATCAAGCCCGACAATCAATACCGGCTCCTGCAGGCCTTTGTCTGCCCCGGTTACCTTCACTACAACGCCAATCTGATTGACAGCCAGAACATCACTAACGTGGGCACCAACACGATGTATCGGGTTTGCGTCGGCAACGACTTTAATCCGACGTAAATCAACATGGAGTGGTGGGAGCGCCGTTCACGCTGTGGGCCACGACCAACCTTGCGTTGTCGCCGATCACGAATGCCTGGACGAAGCTGACGAACGGCACAGTGTCCACCAGTCCGTTCCGCATTACCGATCCGGGTGCAAGCACGAACCGGCAGCAGTTCTATATCTTTAGTTCGCCTTAATTTATCAAGGAAAGCCACACCCACGAAAATTACCCTTGCGCTGTTGCTTAGTTTGAATGTTAACATGGCGGCCCATGAAACTCCGCTGCATCACCTGGCAGCCAGGAAAATGAAAACCAGAGAAAACCGCCGTTTCAGCAAGTGGTTCGCCATTCAATCGCGATGGGCTTGCCGCCGAATGTCGGCGGCCGCGTTGACTGGCCTGATACTGCTGGCGGGAACCTTCACACGCGCATCAGTCTTCCAGTGGTCGGTGACGACTCCGGAAGCAGGTCGCCGGGTTTATCTTTGGATTCCGGAAGATTGTCAGCGCATTCGCGGATTGGTCTTGGTCATGAAGAATCTCAACGAACTCCCGCTGGCGGAAAATCCAGCGATCCGGGAGGTCTGCCGCGACGCGCAGGTGGGCATCGTCTATGTTGGCGAAGACTGGCGGGCCACCGATTTTTCCCGCGCGGCGTTCAGTTCGGATTGGGGTTGGTCGCATGGATTGTCGAATCAAGACGAGGCTGAATATCAAAAACTTGAGGAGACACTCAAAACCGTGGGGCCGAATCCGACCCCGGAACAAATCCAAGTGAAGGAAAAATGGATGGCCTATCGCCGGGAGCTCGATCGCCAGGCAGCGGACGAATTGGATCGGATTTTGGAATTGCTGGCCAACGAGTCGGGCTATGGCGAAATCCGTTACGCGCCGTTGTTGGTGATCAGCCATTCCATGGGCGGTAAATTATGCTGGGACATGCCTTTCTGGATTCCTCAACGGACCTGGGGCTCGATTCCGGAAAAAACGGGCACAAACGGCAAACCGCCGCTGGAAAATCCTGGTTCCAGCATGGCGGGCGTGCCATTGCTTTACATCAATCAATTTGCCCCGGAAGGTCCAGGCGGCCGGCCCAATCCGTGGCGTCCCAATCCGCTCGATCCCGGACGCAAATCCAATTTTCTCATCGGGCAGGCTTGCGATTGGGGCGGCACACATTTTGAAGTGACTGACGACCTGTGCCGGTTGGCCGCGATGTTCATCCGCAAAGCTGCCCAATATCGCCTGTCTGACGAAATACCAACGAACGGTTATCCCAAGCTCAAGGAGTTGCGGCCGGAAATGGGCTGGCTGGCAACTTCGTTGTTGGAAACGAACCAATTTCGGATTGCGCCGGAACCGAAATACCAGGGCGACAAAACCAAGGCGAGCTGGTACTTTGACGAGGAAATGGCGAAAAGCGCGATGGGTTATGAACTTTCAAACCGGTTGAAACAGCCACAATTTGTCACCGTGGTTTCGGCCGGCCAGAAACTGTTACCGACCTTCACCCATTTTGATGAAATCAACATCCCCTTCACCGGCGGTATGGACGACGGCTGGAGCTTCAAGTTAACGGGCGCGTTTCTCGACCATGTCATCTCGCCCGTACCGGCGGAACGGAGACCGGCCGGACATTCGGCCTCGGGCAAGGTGGTGGTCCAGTTGGCCGGCGGCGACAACCTGGTGCCGCTTGATGAAGAGACGTTTCGTTATCGCGAGTTTCATTTTGGCACCCGCGGCCACGGCTGGGTGGTCGCCGCTCATCCAGGAGACGCCGAATACAGCCGGGCCAATTATCAGGCGTGCATTTTCTTCCCTCCGGCATTGACTAACGGCCAACCGCAGACGATCCAGTTTCCGCCGGTTGCCGGCGTGGCGGCCGGCACAAAGGAAATTGAACTTAAGGCGGCCTCGGATGTGCCCGGACAGGTCGTTGAGTATTTTGTGGTGTCCGGGCCGGCGGAACTGGCTGGCAACCGTCCAAATGCGGAAGGCCGGTATCCCAAATACACCGGTAACATCCTGCGGTTAACGCCCATTCCACCCGGCGCGAAATTCCCGGTAAGGGTGATCGTGGCGGCCTATCAAATGGGTCGCGGCAAGCCGCCGCTGGTGCAGAGCGCCAGGATTGTCGAGCGGGAGTTCGTAATCACCCAGCCGCAGTCTTAGTTTATGTTACCGCTTACTTTCCTATTAGCCGGTCGTTTCAACGAGGTGGAACCAAACCTCAGGCGTCGGAAAACCGTTTCCACGGTTTCCCGGCGTTGGCGTAACGGCAAGCTGCTATTTTATCTGTCATCCGTCTGTTGCTTCTGGTTCAGCTTGTCCGCCGCCCTTGGGGGCCCCAATCACATTTTCGAAGTCAAGGCTTTTGGAGCCCAAGGGAATGGCAAAGCCATGGACCGTGCGGCGCTTCAAGGGGCCATTGACGCAGCACACGTAAACGGTGGGGGCGTGGTGCTGCTGCCGCCCGGTGTCTATCTCACCGGTAGCCTCCGCCTCACAAGCGGCGTCGAACTCCGCCTCGAACCTGGGGCGACCTTGCGCGGAAGCGCCTCCCAAAGCGATTACGAACGCGGCCGAACGTTGGCCTTGCTCCTGGCCGAGGACCAGCGGCACTTGGCCATCACCGGCGGGGGGACAATTGATGGGCAAGGGCGGGCGCTGGCGGCGGACGTGATGCGGCGTATGCAGGCGGGTGAGTTTGCCAACAAAGCCGGCCGCCGCACCGACCGCCCGGATGAAAGCCAGCGGCCGAAGCTGATTGCGTTTGAGAATTGCCGGGACGTGCGCCTGGCCGAAGTGACCCTGCGCGACTCTGCCTGCTGGGTGCAGAACTACATCAATTGCGACAACCTCCTCATCGAGGACGTGAAGGTGGACAGCACCGCCTATTGGAACAACGACGGACTCGACCTCTGCGATTGTCGGAACGTCGTGGTTCGCCGTTGCGACATCAATTCCGCCGACGACGGCATCTGCCTCAAATCCGAGCCCAAGGGCGGAGGTTGCGAGCAAATCACGATTACCAACTGCCGCATCCGCTCCAGCGCCAGCGCGCTGAAATTCGGGACCGCCTCACACGTGGGTTTCCGCAAAATCCGTGTGTCCAACCTCATCGTGTATGACACCTTCCGTTCCGCCATCGCCCTGGAGAGCGTTGATGGCGCGGTGCTGGAAGACGTGCTGGTGGAACATATCCAGGCCACCAACACTGGAAACGCGCTTTTCCTGCGTCTGGGCCGGCGCAACACCAACACGCCCTACGGCCGGATCGAGAACGTCACCATCCGGGACGTGAAGGTGTGGGTGCCCGCGGGCAAACCAGACGCCGGCTATGAGACGGAAGGGCCGCGCGCGCGCCAGCCGCATAATGTCTTGCCTTCCTCGATTGTTGGCGCCCCAGGACACCCGATTCGCAACGTGGTGCTTGAGGATATTGAAGTTCACCACCCCGGCGGTGGTCAAACCAATATTGCCCGCCTCCCCAAGGATTCGCTCGACGCCGTGCCTGAGGAGACCGAGGCGTATCCCGAATTCTCGATGTTCGGCGAACTGCCGGCCTGGGGCCTTTACCTCCGCCATGTCGAAGGCATCCGTCTGGCCAAAGTCCGGGTTATCCGCCAACGCCCGGATTATCGGCCGGCGCTCGTATTTGACGATGTCCTGCGGCCCGAACTGGAACGTCTGGAGGTCTGGCCGCAAGCCGAAGCGCCAGTAATCAACCGTCCGATCGGGTTTCAATCAAGGGCAACTCCCTGAGAATGCGCCGTTGCGCCCCAAGCATCCCGCGAGTAACACCGCGAATGCATGTGCGAAAATCTTTTTCAATCATGAGACAATCCATCCATATTGGAGTGAAGCGCCACAGGTGGATGCTGGCACGCCCGGAACGCCATGCAGGAAAACACCTTGGCAATCATTGTTTCATACGACATGACAGGCGGGGTTGATTTTTGGACATTGAACTGAGATCGTCTTTGGCAAATCGCGCACCCGTGGCGCTTCACGAAAGATCAAATGAAAGACCAAACACAGTACTTAACTAGCAGAAGAAAGTTCATCAAGCGCACCTCCTTGGCCACACTCGGCCCGCTCCTTGGGCTCCGATCCGCCTTCGGACGAGATTCCGGGCGTTCTGATGACACGCCGCCAGCCAAGTCCTCGCGCCGCCGTCGCAAATCGAAACGGGATCTCATGACGGCGGTGCTTGACGAGACCACGCCACCAAACTACATCCCGGCGGGTTTTTTCATGCACTTTGGTGTGCGCGGCGATGCGGCTGTCCGGACGCATCTGGATTATTTCCGCCACACGGGAATGGACTTTGTCAAAATCCAGTTCGATGAGCAGCAGCTTCAACTGCCGCCCGATGTTCACGTCACGGCGCCGCACGATTGGGCCAAGATCCCGGTCTTCCCGGAAAAATGGTTTGAGCCGTCGCTGTATCTGCTGAAACATCTGGTCAAGGAAGCGAAATCTGAGGCGTTGATTATTCAAACTTTGTTTTCGCCTTACCAAATGGCCAAACAGGCCATTCCTTGGGCGATGCTGGTGAAGCATGTCCAGGAAGATGCCGAGTCGGTTTCCCGCGGCATGGAGAACCTCACGCTTTCGCTGATGAACTTCGCGCAGGCCGCCGCGCGGCTGGGAGTGGACGGATTTTACACCTGCTCGCAAGGCGGTGAAACCAACCGCGTCGCGGATCGAGTGCTCTTCAACCGTGCCATCAAGAACTACGACCTGCTGCTCTACAAGGAGGCCGCGCAGTTGGTGCCATACAACATCATGCACATCTGCGATTACGATGGGGCTTACCAGGATTTCAAGTTGCGTTTTCAAGATTACCCTGGACAGGTTGTCAATGTTCCGCTTTCAGCCGACGGCCAGCCGCTGTCGTTGCGCGAGGCGGCCGAAATTTTCAAACGGCCGGTCATGGGTGGGCTAAACCGGCTCGGCATCCTCAGTACCGGAAACCCGGAGGAGGTGAAACAGGCGACGTTGGAGGTTCTCAAAGATGCGCCGGCCAATATGATCTTGAGTGCCGATTGCACCGTGAACCGACAAACCCCCATGGAAAATTTGCAGGCAGCGATTAACGCCGCACATGAATATCGCGCCTAATTGACTGGGCGCAACCATTGGTTAAAAATGAAAAAGCAACCACCGACTGACGCCAGCAAGTTCATCGCCTACACCTCATCGGTCGCGACGCGATCATAGTTTTATACGACATGACAAGCGTTGTGAATTGGCAGAATTTTGAGTCGTGACAAGATCACACCAAACCGCCATTTCATGAACTACCATGCCAAAGCCTGCTGAAAAGAAACTGTTTTTGGTCTGCCGCAAAAGCGGCAAGATTGTCGGCTTCAACCAACGCGGCTGGCTCTTTCGGCTGCTGCTGCCGCTGATCGGTGTCCTGGCGCTGATCTGGTGGCTCGTTCGCGTCCTTCCCAAACCGTCGCGGGCGGACTATCCATGCCAGCGGGTGGGATTGCCCATCGCGCTGCAGGGTATCATGACGCTGCTGAGTCTGTTTGCCGTTCCCGTCACGTTTCGCAAAACCAGGCGATTCCTGTACGAACATCGTTACGGTGCCGCCGGCATTTGCCTGGTTTTGTGTATTGGTGGTTCGCTGGTGGTCCGGACGATTTGCGAAGACGCGGCCCAAGCCGAAGATACCGGCACCTTCACGCCTTCAGACGGGCCAAATCAGCCGATCGGCACGGCGCGCGGCATCTTCCCGGGCCGCGTCGCGTGGGCTTACGATTTGAGTGCTTGCCAATGGAATGGATCCACCGGTTACTGGTTTGACAAAACCAACAACGACCAGGCGAAAATCACTTTGATGATGAATGAGACGATCTGCTCGGTCGCCGGCAAGCCCACGATTCAGCAGGCCTGGGATGCTCTGTTCCGCGACAAGAACGGGGGCGCGCCCTACGTCCAAGGCGAAAAAATCGCGGTTAAATTGAACCTGAACAACGGCGGCAAACGGAGCAACCAAATTGACGCCTCGCCGCAGACGGTCTATGCGCTGCTTGACGGCCTGGTGAATCACTTTGGCGTGGACCAGGCGGACATTGTCCTTTGCGATCCGGCGCGGGAGAACCAGTGTTCGGTGGTAAAGGACTATTGCGTCGCCGATTTTCCGCATGTGACTTACGACACCAACCTGGGCGGCTTCGTGACGAATGCCTTTTCCTACTCCGCGCCCGGACCGGTCGAGAACTCCTTGTCCAGGGCGATCGTGGATGCGAAATACCTGATCACGATGGCCATTTTGAAGCGTCATTGCACGCCCGCCGCAACTTATCATGACCCCGCGGACAAAACGGATTACGGCAATGCCTCCGTCACGATGATCTTCAAAAGCACTTGGGGACTCATCGGTCCCAAGCGCGGCTGGCAACACCAATATCTTCACGATTGGGCCTGCCCGCTGAACAGTTATGATTTGCTGGTGGACATGTTCGGGAATAAAAACGTCAACGGCAAGACGGTGTTGAACATTATTGACGGCCTATATTCCGGCGACCGGTGGAGCAGCGGTCCGCATCGGTGGAAGCTGTCGCCGTTTGATGGCCACTGGCCGTGCAGCATTTTCGCATCGCAAGACCCGGTGGCGTTGGAATCGGTCGGCTTGGATTTCCTGCGGGCGGAGATGCCGCTCATCAAGAACGCGGATCACCACTTGCACGAAGCCGCGCTGGCGAACAATCCGCCTTCAGGAGTGGTTTATAAGCCGGATGGAGTGCGCTTGGAAAGCCTCGGCGTGCATGAACATTGGAATAATGCCAACGACAAGCAATACAGCCGCAATTTGGGCGCCGGCAACGGCATCGAGTTGGTCAACGTCAACCACGCCACGATGAGCGCCGCCTGGCATCGCCCATGAATTCAGCTTTGTGAAACGCGCGTTATAGGTTAGCTTGGCTTTAAAACCTATGCGACGTTTCCGAACATTCGGTTGGCTTGAATTATTGATCGGCGGGTTGCTGTGGCTGGACACGGCGCAGGCCGTGCCGACTTATCTGGCCGGGAATTACGTGTTGCGCCGCTGGCAAGTGGAGGATGGCCTGCCGCAAAATAACATCACCTCGGTGCTGCAAACCCGGGACGGATTCATTTGGATTGGCAGTTACAATGGTTTGGCGCGTTTTGATGGTTCGGTTTTCATGGTTTTTGACAGCGACAACGCGCCGCAATTGCGCCCTGGCGGGGTGAGTTGCCTGTTTGAAGACCAGGAGGGAACCCTTTGGATTGGCCACAGCAGGGGGGGATTGACCCGCTACCGTTTGGGCCATTTCAATCAACCCGAGTGGCCGGTGCAATCCTCGGTTGCGGGCGTCACCGCGATGGCTCAGGACAAGGCGGGCGATCTTTGGCTGCTCACGGACAAAGGCAAGCTGATCCGATGCCGGGATGGGCTGGTCTTATCGCCAAAGCCAGGCCCCGCCCGGGGGTTGGTGCAGTTGGCCGCATCCCGATCGGGCAAAATCTGGGTGACCCTCGATGGCTGCATATCTGAACTTGACCAAGACGGTTTAAGAGTGATTGAACCTCCGGCGGTGCCGGGTTTCAATTATTGCCTCGGAATCTGTGCCAGTGATCAAGGCGGCTTTTGGGTGGCAGGTCCGGGGATGTTGTTTCACTGGAAAGACGCCAAGTGGAGCGGTCCGTTTTCGCTGCCGACGGGCGGAATCCCGATTCAGAATTGGGTCCAAACCAAAACGGGCATCCTGGCTGCCGGAACATCGGATCATGGTTTGATGCTCTGGACGCTCGCGACCAACGATGCGCCTTTTTTGCTCAATCGCACCAATGGTTTGGCCGGTGACTGGATAACGACTTTGACCGAAGACCGCGAGGGCACGTTGTGGATCGGCACTGGTGGCGCAGGCCTTTTTGCCGCCCGACCGCGAAAGGCGGAAAGCGTGTCTCCGCCTGGCGGTTGGCAGGGGCATAATATTTTGTCGGTAACGACAACGCATGACGGCTCGCTGTGGGTCGGCACGGAGGGTTCGGGGGTTTATCAGTTCCACCATGGCGACTGGCACCATTTTGGCGCCGCCGAGGGCTTGGCCAATCCTTACGTATGGAGCCTGGGAGAGGACAAGAATGGCAGGTTGTGGGTGGGAACTTGGAACCGGGGCGTGTTTGAATTCACAGACGGAAAATTTCAAAGCCCTGCCGCTTTGGAGCAAATTCGTTCGCCAGTTCGCGCCTTGCTGGCAACGCCGACCGGTGGTCTGTGGATCGGAACCGGTGAAGGCTTGTTCCGGTTCGAAGACGGTGCAACAAACTCCTTGAACCGCGACCAGTCTGCGGATCTTCGGAGTGTGACCTGCTTGCTGGAAACGGCCAATGGCGTGCTCTGGTGCGGCACGGCTGGGCAGGGTCTGTTCCGTTGCCACATTGGTCAAATGCGCCAGTTCCGCGGCAAAGATGGACTGGGCAGCGATTTCATTTCCTGTTTGCATCTCGACCGTGAAGGCGGCTTGTGGGTGGGCACGGACGGCGGCGGCCTTGCGCGCTTTGAATCTAACACTTTTGTACGAGTGAGCAAGGCACAAGGGTTGGCGAGCGACAGCATTTGCCACCTCGAGGAAGATGAGCGGGGGGCTTTTTGGATGAGTTCCCATCATGGCATTCTCCGCGTTCCCGGAACAGAATTGGTCCGCTGCATGAAGGGCGATATCGAGCAGGTGTCCTGTCTGGTTTACGGAGTCAACGAAGGCTTGCCCACGATTCAATGCGCCGGCATGTTGCAACCGGCCGGTTGCAAACTGCCTGATGGCCGGCTTTGTTTCCCGACCACGCTGGGCGTGGTTGCGATTGATCCCTTGGCCGTGACCACCAATAACCTGCCGCCGCCGGTGGCGATCGAGCGTTTGCTCGTGGACGACCAAACGCTTGCCGAGGGCCCGGTTTTTCCGCAACCGCTGACCATTGCGCCCGGCCGTCACCATCTCGAATTTCAATTCACCGGTTTGAGTTTTGTCGCCCCGGAAAAAGTCCGTTTCAAGTATCGGCTTTCCGGACCGGACCGCGACTGGATCAACGCCGGCAACCGGCGCAGCGCGGTTTATAGTTTTCTGCCGCCTGGGCAATACAATTTTCAATTGCAAGCCTGCAACAACGATGGGATTTGGAATGAAACCGGCGCGGCCTTGGCCTTGATTATCGAGCCGCATTTCTGGGAAACTCCTTGGTTCCGGGTTTTCATGGTGACGATGGTTGGATTGGCCGCCGGGGCGGGCATGTGGTTTGAAACCCGGCGGCGCATGCGGATCAAGCTGGACCGACTTGAACGCCGGCGGGTTCTGGAAAGTGAACGTGCCCGCATTGCGCGCGACATCCACGACGATTTGGGCGCGCAACTCACGCACATTACCATGTTGAGTGAACTGGCCAGCGCGGAAATCAACAATCCGGGCCGCGCCACGGCGTTCCTTAAGCGTATTTATGACACCGGTCGCGAATTGACCCGCTCGATGGATGAAATTGTGTGGGCGGTCAACCCGCGGCACGATACGTTGGAGAGCCTCTCCAACTATTTGGAATCCTATACGAACGATTTTTTTGGTTCCGTGGGAAGGAATTGCCGGGTGGATTTCCCGATGCAATTCCCCCAATGGATGCTAAGCTCCGAATTGCGCCACAATGTGTTCCTCGCTTACAAGGAAGCGGTCACCAACGCGGTCAAACACGCGCAAGCCAAGGAAATTCACGTTGCCATGTCGCTCACGGAGACCGGATTTGCCCTGCGCGTCGAGGATGATGGCAAGGGCTTCGGTTTTGACCCGGGAAGTCAAGCGCCGGTTTTGACCAGCTCATCCGCCAGTGCCGGCAATGGCTTGCACAACATGGCCAGGCGGATGCGCGAAGCCGGCGGAACTTTCGAACTCCTAAGCGCGCCCGGCCAGGGGACACGGATCGTCTTCCAGGTGCCCGTCGTGGCAATCAACCGCCATGCCCAATGAGTGAATTGAGGCGTGGCGGACGGAGTCGTGTCGTTAAATCCATTGACTTGGAGTGGCTCGAAAAAAATACTAAAGTATGTCAAAAATGAGCATTGGAGTTTCGATTATTGAGGATGATGCGTCGGTGCGCGAGTTTTTGGGGTTGTGGATCAAACAGTCGCCGGACTTCCGCCTGGTGAGCGAATATGGCAACGGCGAAAGCGCGATTGCGCGGTTGCCGCAGGATAACCCCGATGTGGTGCTGGTGGATATCAATCTTTCGGGCCAGAGCGGCATTCACTGTGTCCGCAAGCTGAAACCGGTCATGGCCAAAACCCAGTTCCTCATGCTCACGGTTTACAGTGATTCGGACCACATCGTGGATGCCTTGTCCGCCGGCGCCACGGGTTATCTGCT
>Ga0316231_1004491_pt1 | contig 11547 bp, 11 predicted proteins | sample TBH18027metaG_FD_206002 | JGI IMG/M metagenome (GOLD analysis project Ga0316231, IMG submission 206002) | Freshwater microbial communities from Trout Bog Lake, Wisconsin, USA - TBH18027 | ecosystem: Environmental > Aquatic > Freshwater > Lake > Hypolimnion/Profundal zone | place: USA: Wisconsin...
TTTTGCTTTTGCTTCTCGGTGCCGAAAGCGAAAATCGGCCACTGGCACAACGAGACGGTTGTGGCGAAACAGGCCCCGAAAACATTGTCGGCGATGGACAGTTCCTCCACAGCAAGGATATAGCTCAGGTAATCTCCGCCCGCTCCGCCGTACTGTTCCGGAAAACAGATCCCGGTCAGGCCCAGCTCGCCCACCGCATCGTACAGACCGCGTTCAAATTTTTCCTCTTCGTCCCGTCGCGCCGCCCCTGGAGCAACCTCTTTTTCGGCAAATTCACGCACCATCTTCTGCATCATCTTTTGTTGTTCGGTAAGCTCAAAATGCATAAATACACTCCTCTTCATATGTTCTGCAACTGGTCAGAATGGTTTGCAGCCCTTTATAGCCTTGGTATTTTTGAAATAAATGAATGGCTATTGTATTAATTTCAATAACTTTAAATGCTTTACAATCACAGTTGGAATGTGTTCTTCGTCCACATGCTCACCTTGCACCGAATCGCCGGCAACAAGTACCGTTTTGTCGTTCTTGGAGCGGAATTCATTGCCTCTACAGCCCACGCAACAGCCGTCTATCACCAACAGTACGTCGCTGCCTGCGGCAGAAACGAAAGTGATGTCGACTTTCCCCCCTAATAAAGCGACTACCTGATTAAGGATGTTCACTCTATCAATGAATGGATTACACCCACCGCAGTATTTTACCTCTATTTTCATGTTATCATCACCGCCGGATAAGCTTAAATCGTTCGGAAAAACAATATTAGCTCCATTCCAACATTCGAGGTCCCTTGCCTGAAGAAACAGTAACATAGGGCCCCCGTAAACGGGGGCCCAGTGTTGTTACTCTCCTTTAAAACAGCTCTTACGTTTTTCCAGAAAAGCGCTCATTCCCTCCACCCTATCGCTGGAGGCAAAACAAGTTGTGTATGCTTCTGCTTCGTAGGCTACTCCTGAAGCAAGGTCCATATCTAACCCGTGATTAATGGCCTTCTTTGCCATCATCACCGCTACCGGGGCCTTACTGGCTATGAGTTTGGCAGTCTCCCGACAAGTACTGAGCAGCTCTTCCGGTTTGACTACCTTATCGGCGAGTCCCAGTTCGAATGCTTCTGCCGCGGTCATCATAAGTCCGGTCATTATATAGTACTTTGCTCTTCCCCGGCCGATCAGCCTGGCCAGTCTTTGGGTGCCGCCAAATCCGGGGATAATCCCCAGATTGACCTCCGGTTGGCCGAATTTGGCGTTTTCGGATACAATCCTGATATCACAGGACATAGCCAGTTCACAGCCTCCTCCCAGTGCAAATCCGTTGATCGCCGCGATAACCGGCTTGCTGAGATTCTCGATAACCTGGAATACATCTTGCCCCAGTATCGTCATTTCGCGTCCCTGAAGGACCTGTAGTTCGCGCATCTGTGAAATATCCGCTCCGGCCACAAACGCTTTCTCGCCCGCCCCGGTAATGATCACAACTTTGGCAGCCGCATCCGCTTGTGCCGCAAGCACTGCTGTTTTCAATTCGTTGAGAGTAGCTGTGTTAAGGGCGTTTAGTGACTTAGGGCGATTGATTGTTATTGTTGCTATGCCCTCTTCTATTTCCATCAATACATTTTCGCCTGTGAACATGTTACTTTACCTCCCCATAAGAATAAAATCCCTTCCCGGTTTTACGTCCAAGATAGCCGGCCCTGACCATTTTCCGGAGCAGCGGAGCTGGCCGGTACTTGGAATCTCCGTATTCCCGGAAGAGCACTTCCATGACCGCGAGAATAACGTCGAGTCCGATCAGATCTGTAAGCGCCAGAGGACCCATCGGGTGGTTGCAGCCGTTTATCATACCTTTGTCGATGTCCTCAACAGTGGCTACTCCCTCATCTACCAGGTATATCGCCTCATTGAGCATGGGGTCAAGAAGTCTGTTAACAATGAACCCCGGGCTGTCTTTCGAGACGATGGTGACCTTACCCATCTTTTGACCGACCTCCTGCGCAATCGCCAGAACTTCGTCAGAAGTGGCCAGTCCTCTTGTAATTTCTAAGAGTTTCATTACCGGCACCGGATTGAAAAAGTGCATGCCGATGACCTGCTGTGGCCGTTTGGTGCTGGCAGCGATCTCGGTGATGGAAATGGATGAAGTGTTGCTGGCTATTACAGCGCTTGGTTTGGCAATCTGATCCAATTGGGAGAATATTTTTTGCTTCAAAGATACATCTTCATAAGCGGCTTCAATAATTAAATCGGCTTCGGCGGCGCTGTCGAATACTATAGTTCTCTTCAAATTACTAAGGTATTCCTCTTTCTGCTGCGGTTGCAGCTTGCCTTTTTCCACAAGTTTGGCCAGGCTTTTTTCGATATTCTTGACGCCCCGGTCCACAGCTTCTTCACTTGTATCCTGCAAGGTTACCGAATACCCGGACTGCAGGGCAACCTGAGCTATCCCGGAACCCATTTGTCCGGCGCCGACAATAAACAATTGATTCATACTCATTGCGCACCCGCTCCTTTAATCACATCGTTCTATCAAGGTTGCTATGCCCTGCCCGCCGCCGATGCAAAGGCTGATTATGCCATATCTGGCACCACGGCGATGCAGTTCATTGATCAAGGTTACCAGGAGCCTTGCCCCCGTACAGCCGACAGGATGTCCCAAGGCAATCGCTCCGCCATTCACATTTACCTTGTTCGGGTCAAGCTCCAGTTCTTTCACACAGGCTGCAGCTTGGGCCGCAAACGCCTCATTAAGCTCAAACAGGTCGATATCTTCCGTCTTCAATCCGGTTTTCGCCAGTAGTTTCCTCACAGCAGGCACCGGGCCATAGCCCATGATTGACGGGTGTACTCCGGCGGAAGCGAATCCTCTAAAGACTGCTAAAGGTTTTTTGCCAAGTTCGTTCGCTTTTTCTTTGGACATGATAACAACCGCCGCGGCGCCGTCATTGATTCCTGACGCGTTGCCCGCGGTTACCGTGCCCCCGTCCGGCTGAAAAACAGGTTTCATCTTAGCCAACTGCTCCAGAGTGAGATCGCCGCGGATACTTTCGTCTTCGCTAAAAATTACGGGTCCCTTACGCTGCTTTACCTCGACCGGGACGATTTCATCTTTGAATTTACCGGCCTTGGTTGCTGCTGCGGCCTTCATATGACTGTTCAAAGCGAATTCATCCTGCATTTGACGAGTAATGCCACATTTCTTTGCCACATTCTCGGCGGTTATTCCCATATGGTAGTTCATAAACGGATCGATCAAACCATCGTACATCATGGAATCAAGCAGCTGTTCATTACCCATCTTCGCCCCAAAGCGATGCTTGTGAATCATATACGGTATCCTGCTCATGGTTTCGCAGCCACCGGCTGCTATGATATCCGCTTCTCCCAGCATCACCATTTGCGCCGCCAGGTTGACGGCCTTAAGTCCGGTTCCGCAGTTTTTGTTGGGTGTCCAGCTGGGAACCTCGTCGGGAATACCGGCGGCCATAGCGGCCTGCCGCGCTGAATTCGCCTTAATCCCGGCTTGGAAATGGGTGCCGACTATAACCTCATCCACTGAATTGCCACTCAGCCCCGCCCGTAAGAGCGCCTCTTTCAACACAATGGCCCCTAATTGCGGAGCATCAAAGTCGCTAAGCGTTCCACCAAATATACCGGTTGGGGTCCGCGCTCCACTGACAACCACTGCCTCTCGAATACTCATTATATCTTCCCCCCCATTTAGTGATCTTGCGTAATTATTCGAACTTCGCGTTTCTAGTTAAAAAACTCCTTCTTTTTTCAGTTCTGCGATTTCCTCATTGGACAGTTTCAGGATGGTTTTCAACACCTCATCGGTGTGTTCTCCCAACAGCGGAGCCGGATCTCGTACAGAACCAGGGGTTGCCGAAAGTTTAATTGGGAAGCCGGGAATCAAGAATTTCCCGACAATGGGATGATCGGTTTCAACCAACATCTCTCGCGCTTTGATTTGGGGATGTTCAACCAACTGCTGAATTGACATAATCGGTGCCACAGGCACTTTGGCCTGATCTAAAATATCGACCACTTCCGCTGTCGTATGTTTCTTTGTCCACTCGATAATAATCGGCTTTAATTTGGAATAATTCTCTTTCCTAAGAGGGTTGGTGTTAAAGCGTGCATCCTGGGGTAAATCGTCCCTGCCCATCGCCTGAGCTAGTTTTTGAAAAAGACGGTCATTGGCGGTCGCAATGACCACGTAGTCGTCTAGGGTCGGAAAAGCATCAAACGGGGCTGACGCCAAATTTTCATTGCCAATTCTTTCAGGATTTACGCCGTTCAGAGTGTACTGGACCACAAAATTCTCCAATACTGAAAAGATTGCATCCATCATGGAAACGTCGACATATTGACCCTGCCCTGTTCTCTCGCGATGGTAGAGCGCGGCCATGATACCAAAAGCTGCATGAATTCCCGCGTTGGCGTCGGCTATCGACGGACCGGCTTTCACCGGTGGCTTGTCGGGATATCCGGTCACCCCGGTAAGTCCACCCATCGCTTGTGCAACAGCATCATACGCGACTTTATTCCGCAGCGGGCCAGTCTGGCCGAATCCGGATATTGACGCATAGATTATCTTGGGATTCACCTTGCGAATTTCATCGTAACTAAGGCCCAGACCCTCCATCGTGCCGGGAGAGAAATTCTCCACCAGGATATCGGCCCATTTTGCCAGTTTCATGGCAATCGTTTTTCCCTTGGAAGATTTCAGATCCAGTGTTATCCCTTTCTTGTTGCGATTCAAGTACATATAATAGCCGCTTTCATTGTTCTTGAAGGGTAGAAATCTCCTGGTATCATCCCCCGTCTCAGGCATTTCAACCTTTATGATCTCCGCCCCCAAATCTCCCAATAACATCGTGCAGTATGGACCTGAATATACCCTGGTGAAATCCAACACGCGCAATTCTTTCAACGGTCCGTGATTTCCCTCGCTCATATACGACCTCCTCATGGGCCTGCGCAAACTTTCCGCCGGCCTTGTTACGTTCAGTACGGCCAAGTGAGGCAAAGCGCTCTTCACAAGAACAGCTATCTGGGGTGGTGCGGTGTCCCCGCACCACCTCCATACACTACACCTTCACTTTTGCGAGGTTTTTGGCCAATTCTTTCTTTTGTTCCATATTGGTCTCCCGATACAGCATGACTCGCATAGCCTGGGGTGATCCGGCACCATGCATCGACTCGGCCAATGCGGTTCCACCGGTCATGTTTTCCAGCAGGCGGGCCATTCGAATCCGGTTCTCAGTGGTAACCTTGGGACTGGCGGCAAAGTACTTTTCGATATAGTGGCCTGTTTCAGGAGATTTCAGGTCCGCTTCATAGGGAAGGGTGGCAATAAATCCGCCGGCTATGTCATGGGCCAGTCGGGAGACTTCATACATGGTCCGGGTACAATTTAATTTGACGGTGTTGGCCAGCAAGGTGTTGACATAATAGTTTCCTGCCGGTGTCTTATGGCCTTCCGCGGAGCAGGCGATTGAGCAATTGTACATCGTTTCCACCAAATGAATCATCTCTATCAGTTTATCTTTAATATGTGAAGCACCCGGTATCCCGTTATATTCAGCCATTGCTGCTGTGGCACCAATGATTACATCAGCTACCCCGGCCTTACAGCCGCCATAATTCTGGCGGTGATAGGAAGCAAAATATTCCACGTATTCTTGGGCGAATTGATATTCTCCGCACATAAAAACGAGATTCCAAGGCACAAAAACATCGTTCAGAACTGTCAGCGTTTCGCCACCAACAATCGCATACTCGGAATTGCCTGTGTCAATGTCGCCTTGTAATCTTCTGCCGTCATTCGTCTGGCGGCCAAAGATGTGCACGACACCTGGAGCGTCCACGGGAATCACACAAGCCACGGCATAGTCCTTATCCTCTGGACCGAGGTTGGTGGTCGGCAGAATCAGCATAGCATGGGAGTTGACCATTCCGGTTTGGTGAGCTTTGGCGCCGCGTACGACAATCCCGTCATCCCGTCTTTCCACGATATGAACAAACATGTCCGGATCGACCTGCTGGCCGGGTTTTTTACTCCGGTCACCCTTGGGATCGGTCATCGACCCGGCGATCATCAGGTCATTTTCCTGGACGTATTTGACAAAGTCTATAAACCGCTGATGATAGTTGGTACCGCATGCCTTGTCAACTTTATCGGTGACAATAAAAGTTGCGTTCATGGCATCGAAGCCGACACACCTTTGGAAGCAGGTGCCAGTTTTCTGGGCTATCATTCTCAGCATCTTGACCTTTTTAACCAAGTCTTCCGTGCTTTGATGAAGGTGGGTAAAACGGTTTATTTTTTTGCCAGTCAGACTGGAGGTCGCTGTCATCAAATCCTCATACTCAGGTTGAAACGCCAATTCATAGGTCATTGCCGCCGAATTGACGTGCGGCCGCGTAATCGGATCGTCCACAACATCGGTAATCCGTCTGCCGTTACAATGAATTACAGGCTTAAGCTTTCTCAGGCTATCAAGATACTGTTCCTTGTTCATCATAGGAATCGCCTCCAAATATTATTGATGAATACCCATTATTACTTCCCTTTTACCAAGGTGACGCCAGGGTGCCTTTCTCGGCATAAAAAACTCTCATGCCCTAGCAAATTGACTGGTGCTATTCTCTAAACTGCTAAATGCAGTATTTGAGCTTAGTGCTTGAACATTTTTCTTCCAGTGGGGTGCCCCGGTAATTTCACCGTACAGCTCTCCTTGAGTCGCCTTGTCAGCAGCCTCTAAAACTATATAGTTTTCATCGCGATCCACATCTGAATAGTGAATAGTAATAAAATGTCTAGTCTTGTCCTTATAGAAAAAGGGTACTAAAGGTCCTAATAGCGCAATGCTTTTATACGCTCCCTCGGCCTTCTGCATTACACTAAACTGGTCAACTTCTAACCAATCCCGGCAAAATGCCTGTTCGGGTGGGTTCTGCCCGTCGTAAAGAACCAAGCCATCGTCAGCCATTCCTAAAAACAGCTGGGTGGGTCGAGGTATTTGCGGAAATCCGCCGTGATAAGCTATCCTTCCAAGAAACTTAGCATTATGAATTTGGCTGATCTGATACATGGCGTTAGAGACGAAGGCCTCCTCTCGTTGAATACGCCGGTAGCCAACTCGATACATAACCCCGATAGCAATAAGAAAGACGAAGAATCCGGCGATCAAAACGGTGCTATCCACATCTATCTCCTTCCGGCGAATTCCGTCACCCGCCTTGTAATTCGAACTAAGCCTCCGGACATGGAAGATGGCTCCCCCAGCTTATTCCATGCCCGGAGCGAACCTGTAGTTTCAGCACCCGATGTCGTAATTCTTAAGAACACGAGAAGAGAGTAAGTCGATCCCGTCTCATGTTCAGGCACACTACGCTAACGCGGTACGACGGGTTTGCTGTAGTCCAACAGTGTGTATACAATAGTTGCCAGCGCCGTAGTGCCCACCATAACGTACAGAGCACCATCATAGCCCCATGCTGTAGTAATGAGTATGCCTGTAACCATTGGTCCGGCGATCGAGGCAAGATTGCCAATTGTGCCGTTAATGGCGGATACTGTGCCTACCTGACCCTGCGGAGCGATATCTGTGGTGATCGCCCAGTTTTGGGCGCCGCTAATCGAAATTACCCCCATCGAAACCGTCAACCAGAATACAGTCATGCCTGGTGTACTGGCCACAACTGCGAAGTAAAGGGAAACCGATCCACCTAGCATACCAATACACTGCCCTGTGCGCCGGACAAGGTTAATCGAGGCACCACTCTGATACCATTTGTCGAGTAAATAGCCTCCGATTGCTTCGGAAAATACGCCCGCTATATAGGGATACATGGCTGCGATGCCCATTTCTTTCAGGTTGAATCCTTTAGCCATTACCAGATAGGCTGGAATCCACATATTGAAAGTCGTCCAGAAGTACATATACAAGAAGAAACCAAAGCTCATAAAAAAGATTCGCGGATAAGTCAACAAAGCCCAGACTGGAATCGGTTTCGTTGTCGCTGTTTGATTTCCGTCAAGAATCTGGTCCTGGCGGATGTAGTCTAATTCTGACTGGCTGACTTTGGGATGATTCTCCGGTTCATGATAACAATATTGCCAAACAAAAGCGTACGCAACTGCCAAGAAACCGGTGAGAATAAACGAAGCTTTCCAGCCCCACATTAACAGCGCCCAAACTACCAGGGGAGGTGCAAAAGCATTGCCAGCCCGCGAACAACAGTCAAATATCCCAGTTGCTGTTGTACGCTCCCTTCTTGGGGTCCAAGCTGCGGCAACCCGGGTGCAGGCGGGGTAAACACCCGACTCGGTCACACCCAGTAAGACACGAACAGCAAAAAATGAGTTGAACCCGGAAACGACGGCTGTAAGCATTGTGGAAAGTCCCCACCCGAGACACGACCAGAACATGATGAGTTTGGGTCCCATCCGGTTTAGCAACCATCCGATCGGCAGCATGCAAAGTACATATGACCAGAAAAAAGCGGACATCAGCACTCCCATTTCGGCCGGAGTCAAGTCAAAAACCTTCATTAGCGTCGGCGCCGCCACAGCTATGTTCACGCGGTCAATATAGTTGATGGTAATCATCCCCGCGAGAAGCGCCATTACAATATAGCGATAATTTGTCGCTGGTCTCATACTCTGACGAGTTACATTTACTGGCATTTGATTAATCGCCATTGCTTTCTTTCCCTTCAAATTAATTTTTTACAGAACTGAGCATAAGGGCATATTTGATGCTGTACTTCGCCATAGGGAATGAATCTGGAGATAAATTAATAAGTCAGCTTGTCATTTCACCTTCCTCTCTCCTTGTCTTCCAGACAGAAATCAATTTGGCCATTTTTGTCAGCATTACCAGGCCAAATAGCCCCCATCAACGGCTAGAATATGCCCATGTACATAGTCTGAGGCTGTTGAGGCCAGATACACAGCGGCTCCCTTTAAATCCTCCGGCGCCCCCCACCGTCCGCAAGGGATGCGGGATGATATCGCTGTATTTCGGATTGCATCATCTTGTAATGCCTTAGTAAAGGTCGTAGCCATATATCCTGGAGCTATAGCGTTGACATTGATTCCCTTCCCGGCCCACTCGTTGGACATTGCCTTTGTAATGCCGGCAACTGCGGCCTTGCTTGCCGTGTAAGGAGACACGTTAAGGCCCCCTGTAAAAGACATCATTGAAGCAATCTGAATAATTTTTCCTTTATTTTGTTTGACCATTTCCTTGGCCACAGCCTGGGATAAGAAATACATGGACTTCAGGTTTAGATTAATAACATCATCCCAATCTTGTTCCGAACAATCGAGAACGGAAGTGCGTCTATTAATACCAGCACAGTTAACCAAAATATCAATTTTCCCAAATTCAGCCAAAGTCTTTTCGATGACCTCCTGTATGGGTTCAAGCTTGATTAGGTCGGCGGTTATGGCTATCGACCGACGTCCCAAAGCGCGGACCGCCTGCGCCGTCTCTTCCACTTTCGCCGAAGTGGCCACCACCGCTATATCAGCGCCCGCATCAGCCAATCCCAAGGCTATTCCCTGTCCCAGTCCACGACTGGCACCCGTAACAATGGCAATCTTGCCCTGAAGTGAAAACATTTCCAAATTCATTTTATCCGCCTCTCTCTTAAATTATTGCGAACATAGCCTACCCCGTAAGAGCCGCCGTTCGTCATCACCGACACTTACTGATGTATTGCAAAGCGGGTAGGAATTATTCAATCTAAAAGCGTTTTACAAGCCGCTCATGCGAAGGACGACTTTTGCCACTTGGCCAGCTTCCGCCGCCCGAAAGGCCTCCTGCCATTCTTCAATAGGATAAATGTTCAATAACTTGCCTAGTTCACTTTGATGTTTGGCGGTAAATTTAATGGCATCTTTCCAGTCCACGGGAACATGGTCTATCGTCCCGGTTACTTTAATTTCCTTATATGCGATCTTCATAAACTCAACATTCACCGGAGTGCTCCGCGTGCCGATCTGAACGAACTGGCCGGCACTTCGACATAGATTGAGCCCTTGGTTCACCCCCGGACCCGTCCCTGAGCACTCAAGCACAACATCGGCCCCTTCTCCTCCCGTCAGTGTCATCAGTTGTTGTAGTCCTGCATCTTGTTCATCATCGGCGACTATCGCGAGATTGGCTCCTATTTCCTTGGCCAGCATAAGCCGGTTATGGTCCGAAGAAAGACCCGAAATAACGACTGTTGCCCCTTCTGCTTTAGCATACAAGGCTGCAAGGAGCCCAATCGGTCCTGGCCCGACAACCAAGACTACGTCAGTAGGCTTAATTGTTACAGGTCTAAGGGCATGAACAATTACCGCGATCGCTTCGGTCAGAGCGGCAGTTGTTAAGTCCAAGTCGTTAGGTAAAACAAAAATTTGTTCCTTGTTGACTCTGATATATTCTGCAAAGGCTCCATCATGCTCAAATCCGATCCTGGTTTTTTGCGCGCACAAGTTGTCCCTTCCTGTTATGCATGCCTGGCATTTCCTACAACTACTCGCCTGTATTCTGACAGTAACAGGGGTTCCTGCAGTCAATCCATCCACTCCGGGGCCAACTTGCGCTACCGTTCCGCTCAATTCGTGCCCCATAATAACGGGAGTATTATATTTGTGATAATGGGCCTGATAGATCTTTAAATCCGTTCCGCAGATACCTGCAGCATGTACTTTTACTAGAACCTGCCCCGATCCCGGGACTGGCTCCCTTACCTCTTCAAGAGAGGCGTCTTGGGCTTCAAGACTCTTCTTAATCAAAGCTTTCATCTTACACCTCCTGAGTTATATACTCCAACAACATTCCACCTGGCAATCGAGAGATGATACTTACGTTGGTCCAGCGAATCCTCTCAGCGCATATTGTCGTTAGTCCTGACTCTTAACCCATTACTATGCAAAGGTTATGCCAACCTATTTCTCTGCTCTCGTTTTTTGCTGAAGAAAATGCCTGAGCTGCGCTCAAACCTCATATCTTTATACACATAAAAAAAGCAAGTCACAGTTAATCCTGGACTCGCTTTTTCTTATTTTTCAAAAAATTGCAACTATTAATTCATTATTGAATTAAATTCTCGCTTCGGCTTGGGGAATTCGCTTGTCTGGCAGGTTATGTCCCGCTAATTCAGTTTTGCATCGGTTAATTCATTATTGCATCGGTACGATTTTCCTCTTGTTTAGCTTTCTGACCACGGTCGCCTGACTTACCGCTAAGAGTTTGGCTGCTTTATATGTACTTCCAGTTTTTTTGTAAGCCTTTTCAACCAATTGCCGCTCAAATTCTTCAATAGCTGCGCGAAGGGGCATAATGTCAGCAATAACCATGGCCTGTTGTTCCGCTCCTATTCGGACATGCATTGGAAGGTGTTCAGGGGTCAGGACTTCGTCTTTGTTTACGACAACCAATTGTTCAATACAGTTTTCTAATTCCCTCACGTTTCCTGGCCAGTCATGCTCTTGCAATACATCGATAAGTTCCTTGCTCAGCACTTTGTTTAATCCATATTTCTGATT
>Ga0316231_1004492_pt1 | contig 11547 bp, 2 predicted proteins | sample TBH18027metaG_FD_206002 | JGI IMG/M metagenome (GOLD analysis project Ga0316231, IMG submission 206002) | Freshwater microbial communities from Trout Bog Lake, Wisconsin, USA - TBH18027 | ecosystem: Environmental > Aquatic > Freshwater > Lake > Hypolimnion/Profundal zone | place: USA: Wisconsin...
ACTCTGCGTGCCGGTCAGGTAAAGCGTCCCGGTCGTGGACTTGGTGAACCCGGCGCTGCCGGCCAGCGTGGCTGAAATTGTCCCGGACTGACCGAGATAGTCCGCGCCCGACTTCGCGACGGTGCCGTTGGTGAGAATCCCGCTGAGAATCGCGAAGGTGTTGCCGTTCGTCTGGGTAAAACCGCCCAGATCGAGCGTACCGCCGGCCACGGTCACCGCGCCATTGGTGAACAACCGATTGTCGCCGCCACTCAACAACAACGTGCCGCTGCTGACCGTGATGCCGCCGCTATTGGTATTCGCGCCGGACAGAGTCAGCATTCCCGTGCCGGTCTTGACCAGCGTGCCGGAACCGCCCAGCGCGCCGGCGTAGGTCGTATTGCCATTGTTGCCGCCGACCGTCAACGTCACGGCGCTACCGGTCACGAGCGGGTCGCCGCCGGCGGTATTCGTCCAAGTCTGGAGGGTAAGATTGGCGGTCCCACTCAAAGCGCCCAATGTGAAATTGGTCGCGCCGGCCGTGGCCTGATAGAACACCAGCGAATTGCCGTAGCCGGACACATCATTGACCGTGGCAAACTGGAGCGCATTGGCAGCATCCACGGAGACCACACCGTTATTCCCATTACTGCTGATGGTGAGCGTGCCGCTGTAGGAATTGTTATTATTGGCAAACCGGACCAGGCCGCGACCGGCTCCCGTCGTTCCGGTATCGTAAACCGTGAGCGCCCCGCTGCCGCTCACCACGCCGGTGAGGAATAGGTCATTCGTACCGGCCTGCGCGGAGAGCGTGCCGCCCCCGCTGCCGACCGTGAGTGAGCCGGTCAGATTCTGGACACCGGCCACGGCGTAGATCGTGCCCGTGCTGAGCGCGAGGCCGTTGCCGATGGCGTAGCTCTGGTCTGCGCCCCCGCCCAACCGCAATTGCGCGCCGCCCGTGATCGTAACCAGTCCAGTGCTCAAGGCGCCCTGATTCTCGTTGGTGGCGCCGTCCGACCCGAGCGCCAGGATCCCGCCATTGATGAACGTGCCCCCGAGATAGCCGTTGGCGGCGTTGCTCACCGATCGTCAACGTCGAATTCGTGTCCACATTAAACGTGCCGCCGGGCGAATTCAGAGTGAGATTCCGCGTGCTGTCCAACGTAAAGGTATTCGTCGTCTCCAGCGTGCCGCCGCTCAATGTCAACGCACCGCTGACGCCGAGATTGTTGTCGGCACCGATGGCGACCGTGCCGCTGCTGATCGTTGTCCCGCCGGCATACGTGTTGGTGCCGCTCAGCACCAGCGAACCGGCCCCCAACTTCATCAAACCGTTGGGGCCGCTGATGACGCCGCCGAGCGTCAACTGCGCGGCGCTGTTGGTCACATCAATGTACGCAATCCCGATGTTGGTAATCCCGCGCAGGGTCGAGCCAGTGCCGGCCCCGGTGAACTGCAACGCGCCGCCGTGGAAGGTCAACACGCCGCTCGTGCTGATTCCGCTGGCATCACTGTCGGAAATCGCGCTCACGCTGAGTGTCCCGGCATCCAGGATCGTTCCGCCGGAATAGGTATTCGCGCCGGCGAGGTACAATGTCGCCGCACCGTCCTTGGTCAGGGTAAACGAACTGTTCGTCTCGCTGATCGCCCCGTTGACCGACACGTTGCCATTGGCAGTATTGAACACCAGATTACTCGCCGCCAACACCAGTGGCAGGTTAATCGTCTGGGGATTCGCACTGACATTGATGACATCGTTGAGCAGATCCACCGCAGTGCCGTTGAGAGTGAACGCACCGGCCGAGCTATTGAAATAGATTCCGCTGAACTGGGTGTGCGCAGTCAGATTATTCGTGTTGTTTAACCCAGTATGACCATCGAAGATGAGTTGATCGCCCGGCTGCGGCACACTGCCGCCCGCCCAGTTCGCCGACGTATTCCAATAATTATCGATCGCACTGCCCACCCAGCCCAGCCCGCCGGTGCTGCTGATGCTCAGCGTGACCCACCCGCCGCTGACACTAAATCCATAGATCCGGTTCTGGGTCTTATTCGCGACCGCGAAAAGATTGGTATCCGTGCTGGGCAGGGGGGTGCCATTGTATTGAATCAGCTTGTAGTTGCCCAACAAATCAAACGGCGTATTGGTATTGGCCTGGTACAGGCTCAACACCCCACCGTTGACGATTAGCCCATTCAGGTTGGTGACCAGGATCTGATCATAGCTCCGCGCCCCGGTGCTGAAGTCTAACGCGATTTTGCTGTTGGCCGCCAGATTCAAGGCCGCCGCGGTGATGGTTCCGACGCCGTTATTGCCCGGCGAGATTGTCCCGCCGCCACTGATCGCGACACTGCCCAGCGACGCGCTGCCCGTCAGAGTGGCGTTGCTGGTCACGTTCACCACACCCACGGCGTAAAGCGAACCGTTCACTGCCAACGTCCCGTTGCTGACCAGCGTCGCGCCCAGATAGGTGTCGGCGCCCGCGAGCGTCAACGTGTTACTGCCAGTCTTGGTCAGCCCGGCGCTGCCAGCCAGGGTTGCCGAAATCGTGCCTGACTGCCCCTGGAGACTCACGCCCGTCATGACCACGGTGCCGTTGGTCAACAGCCCGCTCAGCAGGGTGACGCTGTTGTTGTTGCTCTGAGTGTAACCACCCAGGTCCAGCGTGCCACTGATCACCGTGATCGCACTGTTGGTGTATAGCGTGTTGTTGCCACCACCCAGCTGCAAGGTGCCGTTGCTGAGCACCGTCGAACCCTGATACGTCTGAACGGCAGTCACGGCGAGCACGCCGGTGCCGTCCTTGACCAGCCCGCCACTGCCGTTGCCGATCACTCCGACCACCAGCGTCGTGCTCGCACCGCCCACGGTCAGATCGAACCCGCTATTGACGATGTTGCTGACCGTCAGTTGGCCGGCATCGGAATTGATCCGGGCGGCGCTGCCGAGCGTGACTGCGCCGGTATAACTATTGTTGCCGCTGATATTGCGCAGCGCGCCGTCGTTGGCCACGCCGGTGCCGAACAGCATCAGCGTATTCCCGACCGTGACGTTATTGGCAAACTGGATTTCGCCACCGGCCAGATTGGTCACCAACCCGCTGCCGAGGGCGGTATTGTTGGCGGCTTGCAGAGCACCATTGCTGATCGTGGTGCCGCCGCTGTAGGTATTGTTGCCGGCCAGCACGAGGGTGCCCGCGCCGCCTTTGGTCAGGCTGCCGCTGCCGCTCAGTGCACCGCTATAGGTGCTGTTGACTGCGTTCGAAACACTCAGCGCCACGCCGGCGGCACCATTGGTCAAACCAAAATCCCCTGTCCCGGCCAGCCCGCCGAAGTTGGCGTTGTTGACATTTGAGAAGATGATGCCGTTGGCGGCGGTGGTGTTGCTGACCATGCTGTTTTGCACGGCATTCGGATCGCCCACCACCAACTGCCCGCCGTCAATCACCGTCATCCCCGTGTAGCTATTGGCGTTGGTCAAGGGCAACGTGCCGCCGGTGTCGGCAAAACTCGCGCCCGTGCCGGTAATCAGCCCGGCGATCGTCAGCACTCCGTTGGTGGCGCGGATGGTGCCGTTGTTGATCAACTTCGAGAAACCGCTGACGCCGCCCGAGCCGAAGATCGTGCCGGTGTTGGTCAGGAGGATCGACCGGGTCGTGAGTGTGCCGGCGTTAAGTTGGAGGGTGCCGTTGGTGATTGCAAATAGCGCGGTGCCTGAGTTGAACGTCGAGTTGCTCAGGAACAACGTGCCGGCAATCGCATTCAGGGAATTCGTGAGGCTCACGTAGGTCCCTCCCCCGACTTGGATCGTGCCGCCGCCGGCATAAATGACCGTCGCGTTAGTACTGATGACACTGATCGCGGTGGTATCAAGGGGCTTCAAATTCAGGGTCCCGGTGCCGCCGACCAGCCACGTGCCGGCCCGGAGCCAGCCGCCGACTCCCCATTGCGAGGAATCGACGGTGTCAATCGTCAAGGTGCCGCTCCCAACCGAGACCGTACCCAAGTTCCGGAACGCGCCACTGCTCGAGCCCGTAATTCTCGGGGTGCCGCCCGCGTTCAAGAGCGTGCCGGTGACCGCGTTCGACAGCACGCCACCGGACAGCAGTGTCACCGTGGGGACGGAGAGGTTCCAGGTTCCGCTGTTGGCGACGGTGACATTGGTGACGGTCAACGAAAAAAGTGCCGACCCAACTGTCATGGTCAGCGAGCCGTAGTTGACCAGGAAGCCCGGGCTGCCGGCGCTGGAGAAGACGGCGTCGCGCCTGCCGCCCCCGTTAGCAATGCTCACCACCGAGCCGGCTTCGTTGGTTAAGCTGTGACCATTGAACAGGATGCCGCCGTTGCCGTTCTGAGGGGGGTTGAACACCAAGCCCTGGCCGAGTTGTTCGTCCACATCCCCTTCCAACGACAGATAGCAGCCTGCCCCCGAAAAAATCACTGCATTGCCGATCGTGAGGTTGCCGGCTGCCGTCATTGATCCCCGCCAGCCGATGTTCATGCTGACTCCGTCTCCGTTGCCCGCGAAATTAAGCGTTGCGCCATTGGCAATGATCAGGGATTGGACATTCAGACTCGGGTTGTTGCCGGTGGCGGGAATAATCGAGAATGTGCCGGCATCCACTTCGAGATTGACCGGGAGGGGAGCGCCGGTGAGGGCATTGGTGTCGGACTGGATCTTGCCGCCGGTGATCGAGGCGGTGGTCGTAGCGCGCACGGTGCTGTTGGACCGGAGCAGCAGGATCGTGTTGGCGCCTCCCTGCAGGTTCAAACCGTTGGCGTAGGCGGTGCTGCCGCCGAAATTCAAGGTCCCGACGTTGTCGACGGTAACATTGGTGATGCTCAACGTGATTGAGCCTGGTGTTAAGATCAGATTGCCTTTGTTGACAAAGCTGGCGGGAGTGGGGCTGGACAGGTAGGCGACCCTTGTGGCCCCGGCAACGAAGCTCACCGTCGAACCGGTCTCGTTGGTCAAGTTGTGGCCGTTAAAGAGGATGCCGCCCTGGCCATTGTTTTGCACGGGGCTAAACGTCAGGCCCTGCCCAAGACTCTCGTCCACATCGCCGTCCAACCGCAGAAAGGTCCATGGTTCACCGTGGCTCGCGCCGCCGGCGAACGTGATGTTGCCAGTCGCCGTCATCGATCCCTGCCAGCCGATAGTGCTCCCAATTAAGGCCCCAGGCGTGGAGAAGGTCAGCGTCGCGCCATTGGAAATCACCAGCGATTTGACGTTGAAACTGATGCCGCCGGTGGTGGAAATCGTGAGGTTGCCACCATCCACTTCGAGATTGGCGGGGCCCGTGTTGGTGATCTGGCCGGCGCCGGTGATCGTGGCGGTGGCCCTGGCACGCAGGAGGCTGTCCGAACGGAGCAGAAGAATCCCGGGGGAACCGCCCTGCAGCGTCCAAGTGCCGGTAATGTTGTTCGTCCCGAAGGTGTCAATGGTCACGTTGGTGATGGTCAGTGCTGATCCACCCCAGAGATTGCCATTGTTCACGAGTGTGCCGCCGCCCGCACTCGTACTGGTGATGGTGGCCGCAACGTTTTTATTGGTAATGGCCCGACCCACGGCGTTGGTGAGATTGAATCCATTCAGATCGATCGTGGCCGCTCCCGCGATAATGAAGTCCTGCCCCAGGTTCATGTTGATCGAGTTGCCCAACTGGAACGTGCCCGAGCTCAGAACAAAGGAGCCCAGCGCATTGGCACCGTCGAAACTTCCGCTCCACGTGTAGGTGTTGCCGGTGCCGTTTTTCTGCTCCAGAACAGAGCCCGTCGGCAGGGTCAGAGCGCCGATCTGAATCGCACTGGCGCCGGAATTCTGGAACGACAGGGTGGCGCTGGCGGGGATGTTGAGGTTAACAGGCCCGCCGGGCGTGGTCACAACACCCGTACCGGTAATCGCCAGCGTGGTGCCGCCGCCAAAGGTCAGCGTCTGACCGTTGGCCATTGAAATGGTGCCATTGTTCACAAAGGTCGTTGTGCGCAACGTGTTGGTCCCGGTCGCGGCCAGTTGGAACGTGCCGCTGCTGGTGTTGGTGATCGACCCCGCAATCAGCGTCCCGCCCTGCATCACAAACAGGTTCGTGTTGACCACCGGCCCGGCACCGGTCAAGCCGACCTGCAACGTCGACGCGTTGGTGATCACGCCGTAGTTGGTCAGGTCGGGCGTCGCGGTGGTCACGCCGCTGGACACATACATGAACGCCCCAAGGTCGTTGATCAGCGCGTTGGAGATCAACCCGCCGGTGGTGTTGAATTGGCCTTGGTTGACAAAGTCCTTGTCGCGGATGGTGCCGCCTTGCAGGTTCACAGTGCCGCCGCTGTAGTTGGTAAAGACATAGCTGCCGGCCGCGTTGGTGAAACTGGCCATGCCGCCGGTGAGGACGGTGAGCACCCCCTGGTTGGTCAGACCGCCGAGGAACGCGAGCGTGCCACCATTCACTGCCACCGTCCCCTGGTTGTAGACCAGTCCGGCGAGCGCCCCGAAGTTGGTGATGACACCGCCGGCGAGGTTCGTCACGGCGGTGCTGAACAGCGAACCGCCCTGCAGGTTGAGCACGTTGCTGCTACTGATGGTCACCGTACTGGCGTTGGTCAACACGCCGCCGCTGCTCACGGTCAACACATTGCCGGTCGCCGCGCCGGTACCGATTGTGACAGTATTGCCGAGCAGGTTCCAAACGGCGTTCGCTTGCACATTGACCGCGTTATTCGACGCGCCGCTGCCAATGGTCAAGTCGGTGGTCCAGACTTTGGCGTTGGTGACAGTCATCGTGTTGAACCCGCTGCCGGTGGCACCGACGGTGACCAGCGCGACATTGGTGAGGATGCCGCCGTTGACGGTCACCGAATTACTGCCGCCGCCACTACCGCCGACGTTCAGCGAGGCATTGTTGAGATTCGCCGTGCCGCCACCGAGCACGTTGAAGAAATCGTTGGTACCAAATTGGATGCTGTTGTAGATGCCGACGGCGACGCCGAACGAGCTGAAAAGCCCATTGGTGACGGTCACGCCACTACCGGTGCCGCCAATTAACACGCCCCCGGATAACGCGCTTCCAGAGTTCGCGTTCGTGTAGGTGCCGCCATTGACCACCAACTGGTTGCTGTAACCGAGAATCCACACAGGTCGGGCGCTCAAATCACTGAAGAAACTGCCGGCCAGAATACTGAGAGTGTTGTTGCTGGAGATATCCGAGCTGCCAATATTATTCAGGGGACCGCCAGCATTCAGAGGGACGAGGTACAGCTTGGCGGCGTTGGTCAGCGTCAAACTGTTGTTCGAGCCGAGGATTTGGACCATGGTGAAGTTCGTCACCACGCTCTTGTTGATCGTCATCTGGTTGTAGGCGCTCGCGTTCGCCGCGCCAATTTGGAGGTAGTTGTCTACGAGAGCAGTGGTGCCAGTGCCGGCGCCGGTCCACGTGGAACCGCCGAGTACCAGGACCGTGTTGCTCGACGACACGCCGCCCTGGCCGCCGACCTCCAGACTGGGAGTATTGGCTCCCGACAACGAAAAGTTTACGGTTCCGTTGGTGACGGTGAAGCTGTTGCCGTTGGCCCCATTCTGACCGACGTAAATATTGGCGGCATTCAGGGTCCCACCGTTGACGGTCAGCACATTGCCGGTGGCCGTCCCGTAGCCGATGGCGGTGACGGAGGAGGGCAGCAACGTCACCGTGCCATTACTGAGGATCGAGAGCGTGTTGTTCGACGTGTTGAGCCCGATCTGGACACTTACACCGCCGAACAGTGTGGCATTGCTCACGGTCAGGGTGTTGAACATCGCACCGCCCTGGCTGATGGTAAGATTGCCGTTGGAGGCGGTGCTAGCGAGTCCCAAGCCGCCGACCTGGTAGGTATTATTGCTGGCACCAGCCGTGTTGCCGATGAGGATCGCGCCACCGGCCCACTGGCCGCCGTTACTGATCACCAGGCTGTTGCCGAAGGAGGTGGAGCTGTTGCCAATCTCCACATTGCCGCCGGCGACATTGGTCACCGTGCCACCGTTGACGACCAACACGTTGCCGGTCGCAGCACTGGTGCCGATGACAAACGAATAGCCCGACTTGGCCAGTGCGGTCCAAGTCCCGTTGGTGTAGACGGTGACAGTATTGTTCGAGGAGCCGGTGCCAATGGTCATGCCGCCACTGTTCATGAGATTGGCGTTGGTGACGGACATCTTGTTACCGCCCGCCCCGGCGATGGCGCCAACGGTGATCGCGCCATTGGACACCGTGCTGATCGTCCCCAGCCCGCCAACGGTATAGGAATCATTCGAATCCCCGGCAATATTAGCGACGCTCACAGCACCGCCGAAAAAGTTACCGCCGTTACTGATCGTCAGCGAGCTGCCGATGGCTGCGATCGTCACGGCACCCATATTCGTCATCGTGCCGCCACTCAGCACATAGGTGCCTTGGTCGTTGGCGAGCCCGACGCCCACATTGAGGGGCGACAGGCCGACGCCACCGTCAACGGTGCCACCGGTCTGGAAGACAAACCCTGTGCCGCTACTGTTGCCGCCCATGGTAAAGGCCGCGCCGCTCAGCCCAAGGTAGGCCGAACCACTGATCGTCATGGTGCCGAGGCCGCCGGAGTGGCCAATCTGCAAGTTCGACAAGTTCGTGAGCACGCCACCGGTCAGATTGTAGGTTCCCACCGGCACGGGCCCAGCGCCGCGCCAGTAGCCGACATAAATCGCCTGACCGCCGTTATTCCAAGTGCCGCCGGACTGGTTCACCGTACCCGTCTGGCCGACGCTCCCACCATTCCCGCCAATGTAGGCGCCCGCACCAGAGTTGGTGATGAAGGCGGTCCCGCTGATTGTCAACGTGCCCCAGCCACCTTGGACGCCGCCGCTGCCGCCCGCCACACCGATCCCTTGCGCCATCAAGGTCCCGCCGCTGATGTTATACAAAGCCGACGCGTTGGCAATCGCGCCGATTTGCAGGACACCACCAATGGTGACGGTCCCGCCCGTCTGGATGACGACACCGGTCGAGCCAGCCGCAAAGCCCAAGGTCAGACCCGGCACCGACAGCAAGGAGGTGTCGCTGATCGTCAGCGTCCCAGCAGCGCCAGCCACAACACCTACGTTTGGCGTGCTGGTGGTAAATACTTTGCCGCCGTTGGTCAGGATCAGTCGGCTGTTGATGGATCCATCATGGTTGCCGACCTGAATGTTTCCGGCATTGGTGAGAATGCCACCGTTGATGTTGACCACGTCGTCAGTGGAGGCCGCATTTTGGCCGATGTAGAGGGCACCGCCCAACAGGTTAAAAGTCCCGTTGGTAAGGACGTTGACGAAAACGTTGCTGCCGCCAGACATCGTTAGTCTGCCCATCCAAACGGTGCCATTGGTGACGGTCATGCCGCTGCTGTAGCCACTAAAAGTACATGCGCCGTTGTTGCTCAACGAACCACCACTGACCACTATCTGGTTGTTAAACCCGCTGGTCGCTAAGCCGGGCCAATTGACCCCAATGTAGCCACCAGAGCCCCCCACGAACGTGCTGCCGCTCAACACGCTGAAGGTGTCGTTGCTGCTATAGTTATCCCCACCAACAGTAACGGCAGCACCGCCGTTGATACTGAAAAACTTCGCGCCGTTGGTCATTGTAAAACTGTTGTTGCTGCCGAGGATTTCGTTGTAAAAGCTGACGTTAATGGCATTGGTGAGGGTCACATTGTTGACAGTGAGAAGGTTATTGCTAGTGGCAGCACCGCCGATGAGGAGCTGCGAGCCGTTGAGGTCCCAGACGCCGCCCGCGCTGCTGGTGCTGGTGACCAGGCCGGTGATGCCCGAAGAGGTGTTGCCAAAGGTCCCCCGCGCGATCAGGGTGCCGTTGTTGTTGAGGTTAATGACGCCGTTGGTACCGGTCCAAGTGAACGTGGTGGTGTTGCTGACGAGGCCGCCGCTGTCGATCTGCAACCCGCCGCCGTTGCCGAGGATGAAGGTGGCGTTGGTTAACCCGACGCCGGTGCTAGCCGCGTTGTTGGTGACGATCAGCCACGCATAGCCGCCGGCACCGTTGGAGATGACCAGCGTGTTGAGCGAATTCGGCAGGTTGAAGTTGAGGATGTTGGTGTAGGTCGCACCGGCCGTCGTGTTGTTGGTCAGGTAGGCCTTGTCGGTGGCGGCATTGCTGCCGGGATAGTTGGCAGGCGTTGCCCACAAATTGCCATTCGTCCAAAAGCCCGAAGCGCCGGTGGCCGTGTTCGTCCACGTGTAATCCGCCCGCGCCTCGTCGCCCGCCCACACCGCCAGCAGACCGACCAGCACGAGGAGGAGGATGCGGCTCAGCTTCATCACGCCCTCTGCTCCGATCGACCGCGTGGCTGGTGACTGGTTTCCAACGTGATGACCGGTTGGGCGTGGGTGTCGGCTTGCATCCCGAGTTGTGTTCGGGACGACCCGGCCCCAACGCCCGACCGCTGCCGATACTCCGCCTCTGACACCGGTGGTAACACCGTGTGCATCGGCGGTTTTTCGCCCCGGCATTGCTGGTCGATCCGCTCGATGCAGAGCTCCAGCAACCGCGAAATATCAAACCCGACCCGTGTCACCGGCACCGCCGCCGGCGTCGGATACGGAAAATTGGTATGCACAATCACCCGCAGGTCCTCGGGCACGCGCACGCCCGCCGCGTGGACCCCGGCGGTCGCCGCGGGCACCAGATTGTCGTCGGTGATCAACAGCGCATCCGGACGCACGGTGGGACCGGCTTGGAACAGCACCTCCGCCGCGTGCTGCGCCCACTGCGGCGCCAGCAACGGCGCGGCCTGCACCCACGCCCGCTGCATTTGCAGACCGCGCGCGGCCGCCAACTCAAACAGTTTGGCGAGCCAGGGGCCGCTCTCCTCCACTTGGGCCAGCGTGATCACCGCCACTCGCCGCCGGCCGGCGGCCGCCAACACGTCGAACGCCTTGCCACAAAACGCCGCCACATCCGGACCCACGAACGGCACCGGCAACGGCGCCTTCGGCGCGATGATCGTCACGCGCGCCACGCCGGGTTCTTTGAGCACCGGCAAGCCTTCCACATCAAACGGATTGTTGGCGAAAATGACTCCCGCCAAACGATGCGACCGCACCAGATCGGCAAGCCGGAGGTAATCCTCGGTATCCGTGCGAGAGCCGATCTCGTAGAAACAGGTGATCTGCCGCTCGGGCGTGGTGAGCTGCTCCGCCTGCTGCCACAGCGCCCGATAGAATTGTGAGGTGTCAACCTGCCGTGGCCAGGGAAACGCCAGCGCATAGCAGCGGTTCGGCAGCTTTCCTGACACAAACGTCCCGCGCCGGCCCGCGGTCCGGATCCAGCCCTGATCGGCCAGCAGATCAAACGCTTTCTGGATGGTCACACTGGTGGTATCAAATTGGCGAATCAGTGCCTCCCGAGTCGGCAATCGCGTCCCCGGCTTGAATTCTCCGCTCAGAATTTTCGCACGCAACACCGCGGTAATACCCCGATATTTGATGTAATTGCTTTCGGCTCTCACCTGATTACTCTATGCTGTGGATAAAAATATAAATCAAATACCGCCGGAATGCAAGTATCGTTA
>Ga0316231_1004496_pt1 | contig 11539 bp, 8 predicted proteins | sample TBH18027metaG_FD_206002 | JGI IMG/M metagenome (GOLD analysis project Ga0316231, IMG submission 206002) | Freshwater microbial communities from Trout Bog Lake, Wisconsin, USA - TBH18027 | ecosystem: Environmental > Aquatic > Freshwater > Lake > Hypolimnion/Profundal zone | place: USA: Wisconsin...
GCAATCTTACCGGCTTCGTAGCCATAAACGGCATAGGCTTCCGGTTCGGCGTTGAACTTTTCTTTGTAAGCTTTATAAAACTCCTGACCTTTTCCCTTCAACTCGCTCGGCGGTAGGCCGCCAAACGTGACGTAAGCACGGCCTTCGAGGTTGTCCTTACCGGCCGATTCAATCAGGGCATTTTCCCGGCAACCATCCGGCATCATGATTTTCACCTTGGCACCGCCGGCGACAAGGTCCTTGGAAAGTTGGCCGGCATTGGTCTGCGTGGTACCGCCAAAATAGACTAACTCCGCTCCGCTGCTCCGAATCTTGGTGACGAGCGACCGGTAATTGGCCGCTTTCGGGTCAATACCTTCATAACCGACGACTATCAGGCCAAGTTTGCCGGCGACGCGCTTAAATACGTCGGCCACACCTTTGCCGTAGAGTTCACGGTCGTGGAGAATGAAAACTTTTTTGACGCCGAGAAATTCACTGGCGAAATGGGCGGCTACTTCACCTTGAATGTCATCAGCCGGCACAACGCGGAAATAGTTGATCACACCGGTGGGACGGTAGACGGCCGGTTCATTGGCTTCGCCGGTGCCGGGCTTGGTCAGGCCGGGATAAGTGTTGGCCGGGCTGACCATGAGGAGATGGGCTTGATTGAGAATCGGCATGGAGATTTTGGCAGCGCCGGAATTATACGTACCGATGTAGGCGAGGATTGATGGGCCTTTGACAGCACGCTGGGCGTTGGCAGCCTCAATGGCCGGGTCCCACTGGCCGCGTTCCGGTGAGGCATCGTCCCAATCTTCATAGGTAATGGTATGACCATCGATCTGGCCGTTGATTTCGGCGATGGCCATTTTAATGCCGTTAACCATCGAAGTGGTTTGGCCGTTGGCGCTGCCGGTGCGTGGCAGACTGGAGACAATTCTGATGACATCCGCGCGGATGCTCAGACCGGCCAGCAGAAACATCAGGCAGGCAAAAAATTGTTTCATAGTGAGACTATTGCCACAGGCAGCCGGTGCGTTCAACTTCAAAGCCATTTCAGGAAAAGGAAAGGCCCCCGATTGCTCGGGGGCCTTCCGGTAAGTCTTGTTCTAAACTAACTGATTAGAACTTGACGGTGATTTCGCCACGAACTTCGTTCACAACATGGCTTACGCCGTTAGCCGAACCAATGTTGGTTTGATTTTGGAACGCACCCTTTGGTAAAAAGGCGCCGTAGACCAATTGGCAACGGACGTCTTTGCTGTAGTCATAACCAACAATCGCGTCAATTTCCGCACCAACATCACGCGAATCGTTATAACCAGTGAGTACGCCTAGGCCACCCAAGTTGGCATTCACATCACTTGAAACGGCACCATTGCGATCAGCCTTCAAGTAGTAGTATCCCTGCAACGCCAAGGTGGTGTTCGCAGATGGCTTGGCCGATACGCCCAGATTGAAAATCTGGATGTTCGACAGCGCCGGAGCAAATACGTAGCCATTGTAGCCTTCTGCCATGCCAAACCACGGTACAAAGCTATGACGATTATTATAAATCGACTGGGCTGAAGCAACTCCATGAGCTAGACCAGCATTGCTGTCACCCGAGGCGTAGGTATAGCTCGCGTTGACCGCCGGCGTCCAGGCAACACCCTTAAAGGTGTATTTCAAGGCCGCATTCAACAGGTAGGCACTAATGGTTGAATCCTTCTCTAGAGCCCAGGCAGGAGGCGTGGCGTCGGCGTTACCGAATTCATAGGCACCTTCCAATGAGGCAGTCAAGTTTTCAACTGGCGTCAAGTCCGTCCGCAGACCAAGGAGCATCGGTGATGGTCCAGGTGTGCCACGCATGTGGGACTGCCAACCGTAGTAACCTTCAATGTTTTTAACCACCGAATTATTCACTTCATACTTGGCATTGAGGAACAACATGTCCGACTGAGCCTGAGGGTCGTTTTGTGAAAAGGTCGTAACATTAGCCAATTGGGCACCCACAATGTCGATGGTCAACGGATGATAATCCAAGACCAAGCGACCGGCATCAAAGGTGTACATCTGATCAACACTGCTAATGATCAAACCTGTGCCGTAGTTCAATTCCTGACGACCGACTTTCAAGGTCGCCGGGCTATAGAACAGCTCGCGGAGCTGGACATAGGCTTCACTGACGCCTACATTCCACCGGCTGCTCGCGCCGTTTGGAGCAACGGCATCGCTATTACCCCAAATGCCTTGCGCTTGGAGCGTCACGACAACCAAAACGTGATCTTCAAGGTCAGCTTCCAAGTTTACCCGCGTACGCTGCGTAATGAACTGCGTGTCCTGAGCACTCCCTGCAGTCTTCAGTTGTTGGTTTGCTTCATCTGCAAGATACCCGCGGATGCGGATATCACCGCTGAGGCGAATGTTCTGCACGTCAGCGAACGTGCTCGCAGCTAAACCGCACAAGGCGATCAGTGCAACTATTAGACTTACTTTCTTCACTTGTGTCCTCCTGTTTGTTTGTTAACTATTTTACTACTTCTCCCTTGGGCAAACAGCTTTAACTGCCCAAATTCTCCAATTGTCATCATGCATTGAGAAACATCATTCCCCACGTGCTGACAACAATCCTCCAAAAACTGGGGCTCAGTATCTACAAAACTACAATTCCAGTCAAGCGGGAAATTGAATAATATTTACTTCTACTGCAATAAGTTACAACTATTTTACCATTACCGGCGGTAGTGTTACCGCTGAACCGGCGCTTGGAGCTGCTGCTTCTCGGGAGCGCGCCAGCACGTCCAAACGGATCGCAACCGTCACCGCCCATGGAGTTCCGGCTACCGCCGGCATCAGTTCCTCATAAATCTGCACGGCTTCCTTTGTCTGACCGAGCGCTTCGGCGCAACGGGCGGCACCAAGTTTGGTTGCAACAGTCGTGTAGCTGCCAGGACGGTAGGCAATTTGTGAATATTGCAGCTTGGCCTCTTCCAGTTTGCCGCTGGCTTCCAAACTTTCGGCTTGGCCGAGTTGCGCGGCAGCAGCCAATGGGTGATGCGGATAAATCGTCAAAAACTCCTGATAAGCCGCCATAGCTTCCGGTAAGTGGCCGGCTTGGAACTGGAGATTCGCCAACTGTAGATAAGCCTGTGCACCGACATTTTTGCCTTTATATTCACGCGCCAGTTGCAATAACGCCATTGGTTCGGTCGTTTGCGCAAGGCGCACAGCAGCCTCTTCTTCCTGTGCGGCAGCTTGGTGCTGCATTTGGACGGCAATAACCCCAATCGCCAAAGCGCCGACGACACCCCACAGAATCTTCCGGCCGTGCGTCTGCCAGAACAGATCTGGTTCAAATTGTTCCATAAACTCAACAACAGTCTTATTTACATCAGCCATAAGAGTGCCATTTTCACCAAAATCACTCCAAACGCAAGCCGGAACATTTGCCAATGGACATTTTGCCGTTAATGCACTATGCTCTACCTATGGCAGCGCTTATTCACAAACGCGCCGACGGTACGCAAAAACTTTGCGCGCTAGCTGACAAACCGCTGGTTCTTGGACGCCACCAAGAATCTGAAATTCAGGTGCGTGATGTGTTTATTTCTAGGCGTCACGCCAGTATAAGTTACGACAATAATACATTTGTATTGAAGGACTTAGGCTCAATGAATGGCACTTATCGCAATGGCGTACGCGTGTACGAATGCACTCTCTCATCAGGCGATAAAATCCAAATCGGCAATGCCGCGCTTGTGTTTGAAATTGATGCCACTACCGGTGATGGAGTCCTCCGTCAAGTACCGCCAATATCTACTGCACCACGGCAAATTTTTGCTCCGACAAGCAGTCAGACCCAGCTTCCTGGCGGAATGCGGCCAAGTGAACTAAAAACAACTGTCCAAGTACAAATCCAACCACCGGCGTGAAATCAGCTAGTTTAATAACCATGCTGCTTGCTTGGTTGGCACTTGGTTCCGTTCTCGCCCAAGATCCTGGCGACAAATACCCTTTTGCCAAGGGTAAAATCGAGCAAACCGACATCGTAACCAAGCAAATCATCATCAAAACCCCGCTTGGCGACCGCACGTTCACAGTGACTAACGCTACATATCTCATTGCTGACAAAGCTATAACGACTTTTGATAAACTCAAATCCGGCATGCCGGTCAAGCTCAACTACTTCACAAATGAGACTGGCCAAGCCATCATCCGACGGCTCAAAGTCGTTGAAACCGACGCCGGTAACACCCCATGAAACGCGTTCTCATTCCGCTTGCACCCGGCTTTGAAGAAATTGAAGCCATCAACGTCATTGATATCCTGCGCCGCGCCGGCGTGACCGTTACAGTTGCCGGCACCAAATCCGGCTCGATCATCGCATCACGCCAAACCAACCACATACCGGATTGCACACTTGATGAGGTCCGTGCTGAGGATTTCGATATGCTAGTGTTACCCGGCGGCCTACCCGGCACTACTCATCTCCGGCAAGACCCGCGCATCAGTCAAATCATTCAAACAATGTTGGCTAGGCATTGCTTTGTGGCCGCCATCTGTGCCGCGCCAACTGTGCTGGCAGATGCCGGCGTGTTGACTGGACGCGTTGCAACCAGTCATCCCAGCGTGCGTGCTGAATTAGCCGGAAAAGTCGGACGAATCAGTGACGAGCGCGTAGTTGTGGATGGCTTGATCATCACCAGCCAATCCGCCGGTACGGCTATGGAGTTCGCATTCAAGCTCGTGGAAATCCTTTGCGGCCCGGCAGCCGCCATCGAAGTCAACCGCGGTGTGTTGGCTAAATAGCTGCGCGGATTATTTTTTGTAAGCAGCGAAAACTTTGTGGATGCCGGCAGCGGTTTCGTCAATGTCCGAGTCACTGTAAAACCGGCCGATCCCAATCCCGATGCCAACTGCGAGAATGCGTTGATGTGTCGGCGTATCGGAAAGTTTGTATTCGTAACTCCGGCCATCGGGTTGCACGAATGGATATTGCCGGCGCGCATCCGTCAGCCACGGCCGCACCTCGCGTGTTTGCATCAGCCCCGAGGTGATCCGGTCGTATTTGCCAAGGCTGTAGGCGTTCAAACCTTCCGCTTGTAATGCTTTCACCAATTGATCGCGACTGGCGGTGACGGCGGCCTCATCCACAAACAGCGTCGTCCACCAATAACTGGCGTAACCACCGGCAATCGGTTGGAGAATCTGCGCGCCCGGTACGTCGAGCAACTTAGCCATCAGCCGCTCACCTAACTCATGGTGCCGGGTGGTAATGGCTTCGACTTGCTCCAGTTGTGCAACCGCGACTGCGCCTTGCAATTCGCTCATCCGGTAATTCAATCCAAAATGTGCGCCGCCTAATTTTCCGTCAAACAGCCGGTCGTAATGTTTATCAGAATAATTACTGACCCGCCGGTATAATGCCGGATCATTCAAGGCCACAAAACCGCCGTCGCCGGTCGAGATGTGTTTGAAATCGTTCGTCGAATAACATCCAGCTGTGCCGAATGAACCAACCATCCGCCCACGCAGGCGCGTGCCCCACGATTGTGCGCAATCTTCGACCACACCAATGCCACGCGGCTCGCAGAGCGCCACGATTTCGTCCACCGGCGCCGGATAGCCGGCCAGGTGAATCACCACCACGGCCTTGGTGCGCGGCGTGATCTTTGCAGCCACCGTTGCCACCGTCGGCTGGAGCGTCCAATCACAATCACAAAACACCGGCACCGCGCCTTCGGCAATAATGCCGATAAGCGAACCGAAATCCGTGTTTGGCGTGGCGATGACTTCGTCGCCGGGACCAATGCCGGCAGCAATCAGGCCAAGATGAATGGCCGCCGAGCCGCTGCTGCATGCCACAACGTGCGGCCGGCCGGTATAAGTCTGCATCATTTCGCAAGCACGCTTCACGAATTTGCCGAAGCCGTAGAACAGCGTGTTACTGGCGAGCGCCTCGTCTAGATATTTTCGCTCGTTGCCGGTATACCGAAGTCCGGTACTGTAAGGCGTGGTCTTCGCTTTAGGTCCACCGTTTATAGCAAGAGTCTCGTTCATGGTTTCAAATTTTGGGACGATTATACGCCGGCAACCGTTTGAGGCATGGAGCTAGCATCTTCAGCGCGTTCTTGGCAAGAATCTGTTCCTTTACTGCGACCGGCAAGCGCGAATACACGACCCAGCCGAGTTGCTGGCGTGGGTCGCGCATCGGGAGATCACTGCCATACAGCACGCGGTCGGCGCCGGCATGTTTGACAAGATATTCGATGATGCCGGCAGTCACAGGTGTCAGCGTAATTTCCGCGTAGACGTTCGGATGTTTCTTCATGCACTCAATGATGCCATCCGCCGTGCGGTAGTCGGAGCCGCTATGATAATTCACCCAGCGGACGCGCGGGTATTTCTTGGCGAGCGTGTCCACTTCCAGAAAATCGTTCCGGCAGCGGTGGATGCCGGCGTAAAAGCCGTGCTGGTTGCCAAATTCCCACCAGACGTCGTAGGACGAATGATGATATTCCACGCCATACATGTGATATGGTTTCATGCCGATGAAACGTTTGTCCTTGTAGACTTCAGGGATAATTTTTGTGAGTTCGTCTTGCGTGTAATAAATCGGGTCGAACGTGGCCAGTCCGAAGTAGCCGGGCGGCGCGACGTCGAGCGCGGCCGTGACCGTGCGATTGCCGGCCAGCGAATCACAGCTGACGACACCGTTCCAACTCATAAACCCGCCGCCCACACAACCGAACCGTTGCAACATCGCGAATGTCCCTGACGGACCGCCGTGTGACAGGGAATAGCCGGCGCCGGCAGTGTTCATGCCTTCATGCAGAATGTGCATGTGCATGTCGATCACAGGCACCGGTAATGGTTGACCACGGCGCGCGGCCGCCATGATGCTGTCTTCGGCCTTGTTCACGCGTTCCCGTGGCAGTTTTTGACCGTGGAGCAAACGCGTGAGATTGCCACCCGCAATCTTCTGTTTCGCCGCCGCCGGTATCTTGGCGTAATCCACATACGTGCGATGCGCGCCGCTGGACATGGCCGGCGAGTTCGAGCCGAACAACAATTGATTTTCCAACCCCTGCGCCACGTAATCTTCGAGGCCGTAGTTGATTTGGTAGTGATCGAACGTGATGTGCAGGTTGCGATGTTTCTGGAGCAGCGGCAGGACATAGTGCTGATCTGGCCAGCCGGCACTCACGAGCAAGAACAGCAACTTGGGGTACTTGTCCAGAAACCGATCCAATTCCGAGTAGGCGCCGACTTCGGGCCGCGGCACAATCGTCAAAATTTGTTTCTTCTCAAGCCAACGTAGTAAAACCTGGCTGTGGTCAGCCAGCCAGTCCCAACCGTTGGCGCGCGGATGCAGCGCAACTGCGCGGACATTGTGCTGGCGCATGAGCACTTCGAGCTTTTTCGGCTCGGGGAAATCGCCGCACTGATGCGGCATCACATTCCAGATGGGAAACAAATGGTCGTGGGGTTTGAGCCAGTCGCAGAGTTCCAGATTGGAATACATCGCCTCGTACGACACCGAGAGTGTTGACGCCACCAGCGCCCCGGAGATGGAGCAATGATCCATGTCGGCGAGCACGTGGGCGAGCTGCCACGGCATGGCGGGATGCTTGCGAGCCCGTGGCCCGACTTCGGTAAAGGCGTCAAAAAAAATCATGGGTTCACCACTTGAAAACAAATTCCACCATCGCGGTTCGCAACGGCTTCGTCGCATCATACCGGACATGATCAAACGGTTTGAAACCAGAACCGCTCGCATAACTCCAGACGCACGGTGTTTCACTGATACCAGCTTTCAATTCAAAGCCGACCGGCTGCGGAGTCAAATCAATCGGCGCGTCTTTCCCAAACCGACAAACGTTGCCGGCGACGAGGGCGATGCCGGTCTCGCGTTTACCTTGGAACAACCACGACAGTTGATGCGGCTCGTTCAACACCACTTGATCCCGGCACACCAACCGGTCGGCGTGAATAAAGAAATCGCGGACGTAAAATGCCATCTGCAACTCGGCCCGGTACGCCGGCGCCAGATTCAACCGCACCCAGCCGGTCTTCGTCGCGGCATCCCACTTGGCAAATTGAATCTCCTCACCCCGGTCGAGCTTCGACGGAATCGACATCGGATAACCGATGTCGTCGTACTGTCCGCCGCCATCGACAAGTAGACACGAACGCACTGTCGCGCGCATCTTGTAGCCGGCATCGGGCGACGTGAGCAAGCAGTCATGCCCACGGAAAATTGAGAAATGGCCGGGGCCGGGCGTCACACCCATTCCCATCCGGTCACACGGCCCTTGTGCTTGCCGGTACGTGTGGTAGCCGATCCACGGCCCGCACCGCACGGAAAACGTGATGTCTTTCTTGACGTTGCGATGAAAAGCGACGCCGCTATCTTGGAAGAACGCCAACGGCTTGGCCTTCGGCAATTTTTTGAGCGGCTTGACGGCGGGGTCATACGAGAGGAATCCCCACAACGCGCCGTTGTAATAATTGTCTTCCTGCACCGGATGATAGAATTTGATCGGTTGCGATTTCACCGCCACTTCCTGCATGAACGCGGCGCGCGCGTCCCGATGCTTTGTCGCGATCCGATTCAAGAACGCATTGCCGCCGAGAAACGGAACTGCGCCCAAGTCGGTCACCGTTGTGAAATCTTCCGGCCGCAGCGTCGCGTTGATGTAGTCCACGATGCAGCGGAACGGCCCCTCGTCGAAGAAATCCTGCCCGGTCACCGCCAACATTGCATCCCGGAAATATGTCTGGGCATCCATATATGCCGGCAAATTATTGTACGAACTCATCGGAATGACGCCATCGCGCGGCATCGCGTGCGCCGCCCGCTGAACCCGCGGAATCGCGTATCGCGTCCACAATTCCGCATCCGGCAACACCCCGAGCAAATGAAACGCCGCAGCGCCGAACAGCGGTAACGAAATCCGACCGTGATCTTGCATGACGGAGCCGCCCCAATAATCACGATTCAGCAACGCAAGATGAAAGAACCGGTCGCCTTGCAGTTGCAGCTTCGCCTTCAACTTCGCCCGGCGTTCGTCGCCGAGTTCACCGGCAAGCGCATGCCACGCCCACGCCAGCGCAAACAGACTCCACGCCGCACCCATGTCGCCATTGTGGCTGTAGCCGTCTTCCTTCGGATTGCCCCAGTGTGGCTTCGCAATGCTCTCATCCAAGACTTTGAAGAGCTTCTCCCGGTAGGCCGGGTTCTGCTCCAACCGGTAAGCGGCGGACAACATCAACACGTGATTGGGCGCAAAACCTTTTTCCAAAATCCACGCAAATGCCCGGCGCAATGGCTCGCGATACATCGCGTGCGTCGTCGCCAACTCCTGCCGGCGCTTGTCCCAAAAACCGGAATTGGCCCACTGGGTTGCCGGCGCCTGGCCGGTGATTGCCGGTAATGGTTCGAGCCGGTCTTCCGGGTCACGTTCGAGCGCGGCGGACAGCCAACTGATCTTGACCGGCCGGTACGGCTGCAATTCAACTGCGACCTCCCCGGCCTGTGCGACGTGAAACGCCATCCGCCCACGAAACCGTTTGGCGGCGATATCCTCAATGGACACGCGCTGAAAAAACCAGAGTCCAAGTTTCTTGCCATTGATCGTCACCCAGTAGCTCGGCACCAGCGGCCGACTCTTCTCGAACAGATGGAAGTCCCACGGGCCAGTTCGTTCATTGTTGAGGCCGTGCCAGTCGTTCAACACGGTGTAGAGCTCGTCCCAGTTGAATTCTCGGGCGTCAGCGATGACCGAGAATTGATGCAACCCGGGCGTGCCGGTGAACTGGAAGTGAATCGTGCCATCGGTGCCGGTTGTTAGCGGCAGCGGTTTGGCGTTGTCTATCAGGTTGGTGGATGTAGTCATAATGTTTTGATCTCCGCGACGTCAGGGTAATCGGCTAACGGGTCAGTGTCGCAAAACTGCTCCGCCTCGTCAATTGTCACACAGCGCGGCCAAAATTTGATCCGGAACCGGAATTTCAGATCACCGGCCGCGTGGACCGGAAAGTTTGTGCCCCAGTAATTGTGATAAGCCCAGGCAATCAAGACCGGCGGCCGGAGCCGGTTGCGCGGCTTCGGCGGATTTGGACAGATTCCGTCGAACATGATCACCGGCACGTCCCACGATGTCCAGAGCAGGGATGCGTGCGGGCTGGTCATGAGGACGCCACGGTGCACGGTCCACCAGTTATGGCACGAGCCGGGAATATTTTCCCGACGCGGATCAGCCCAGGCACCACCCATGTCTGCCAGCACGGTTCGCGCCGCGAACTGGAATGGAAATGAAATGTAGAGTGCCCGCGTCGCGTCCGACGCCGGCAAGTGCAGCCCGATCTCGAATCGCGCCACGTCGCCGGTGAGTTGCCGGGTGAACTGCTGCGGCGTGACCGGCGTCCGCTTCCACCGTGGTCGCACCGGCCAGCGGCCATGCGATTCCGGTGTTGTAAATTTACCGACTTCATACCAGGTGTCGCGTGAACCATTGGCCGGCTGTTCCAAAATAACCTGCCCGAAATTCTTGCCGAAAAACTTCTCCCAACTGGCTGGTCGAGGCGCCGGTAAATCCGTGCGAAGCGGATGCTTAACCGGTGATTGGCGGGCGTCGTCTACTAACCCACGCCAAGCCGGATCGAAGCTCTCGAACCGCCGGTCATGCATCACATACTTGGGTTGCAACGATTGTCGGAGAATTTCATTCGCGGCGTAGGCGGCTTCGTAAACCAAACTTTGTTTGGCTGCGATACCGGCTTGGGCCGCCACTTCGTAGGGCGCGGTCACGCTGGAGCTCGCGCAGGACGTGTGTTCGGCGGCGAGAAAGAGTTGCCGGCGCACGGCAGTTGCCGGCGCACCGGTAATTCCGCGCCTTTCGGCGACAGCGGTCCGGCGTTGCGCTTCCAGCAGCGTGGCTGTTTCGCGCGGGCCAATGGCCATAATGCCCGACGCCCACCAGTCGGTCCAATCGCCGGTATAAACCGGAGCGCGTTTTGCTGCCGTGGCAAGGAAATCGAACCACCCGCGCAACGTCGCAGTCCGCATCCGCGGCCAGTCGTGTTCGGCGGCGAGTTTATTGTAGCCGGCAAGATGGTCAAGGTAGCGCGGGTGCGGCCCCATGTTGTCGGGCGGAATGTTGGTGACCTGCAACAGGAGCTTCGCATACGGATACCGGAGCAATTCGGCAATCCGCAGCGGTGCGACGGTAGCCGTCGGGTAAGCGTCGTGATTCAGTCCCCAGTACGCGCCGTGATTGTAATGCGTGCCTTGCCAACAAAGCAGTTTCCGGCCAGAGGCGGCTTGCCATTGGAAAGCGGTCCAGCGTTTCAGACCGCCACCGCAAACAAAATTCATCGCCATGCCGAGCGCGTTCACCTTGGCATCGAGCAGCGCATCGGCCCATGGCCAACTCAGACCGTTGATGTCGCAGCCGAGCGCAACGGAAACTGGAATACCTTCGGCGCGCAATTCATCGAGAATACCGAGCGTCGCACGGATGGTCGCAGCATCGGCCAATGGCGTGGGTTGCAGCGGCAGACCCGCCACTTC
>Ga0316231_1004498_pt1 | contig 11537 bp, 8 predicted proteins | sample TBH18027metaG_FD_206002 | JGI IMG/M metagenome (GOLD analysis project Ga0316231, IMG submission 206002) | Freshwater microbial communities from Trout Bog Lake, Wisconsin, USA - TBH18027 | ecosystem: Environmental > Aquatic > Freshwater > Lake > Hypolimnion/Profundal zone | place: USA: Wisconsin...
GCTCCCCTTCGACTCGGCGTCTCTTCTCAAAATTATGTTCCTTGGGAGCGCACCCGTCTCGCCGAACTTTTTACGTGGGATCGGTTGCGGGTCGTCAGAGCCGAGGCGCCAAATGCGATTGGAGGGCGAAAAGTTCGTGTCGGCGGGACGCCAAAACCAGCACGCGAGACGCGTGCGCTGACTCGGAACTCGCATTCCGGCGCGAGCAGTCGGCCACCACCGACCTACGCCTGCACGACCGGGGTCGCGCTCTTCTTCACCTCGCGGGCCAGGCTCTGGCCGCCGCGGCGGCTCCACCAGAGAACGATGGGCGAGGCGATGAAGATGGACGAGTAGGTGCCGACGACGATGCCGATGAGGATGGCAAACGCGAAGTCGTGCAGCGTGGGGCCGCCGAAGAAGAACAGCGCCGCCACCGAGAGCAGCGTGGTGCCGGAGGTCAGCAGCGTCCGTGAGAGCGTCTCATTGATGGAGGCGTTCATGATCTCCTGGATGGACCCCTTGCGCCCGCTGTGCAAGCCTTCACGAATTCGGTCGTAGACGACGATCGTGTCGTTGATGGAGTAGCCGGCGATGGTCAGGATGGCTCCCACCATTACCAGCGAGAGTTCCTTGCCGAACATGGCGAACACGCCAACGGTGATCGACACGTCATGCAGCAACGCCACGAGCGCCCCGATGGCGAACGAAAGCTCGAAGCGGGCCGTCACGTACACCAGAATGCCCAGCATACCGAGCCCCAGGGCGATCAGCGACCCCGTGGCCAGTTCCCGCCCGACCAGCGTTCCGACGCGATCTTTCTGCACCTGGACAAACCCGGCTTTCGGCATTTTCTCAATCAAGTTGGACTGGATCCTTTCGGCGGTGTCGAGCGGGCTGCGGATAACAATGTAGTCTTCGCCGCCGGCCGCCCGTTCCTTTTGCACGACGACATCGGGATTGTTGATCGCCGCGCGCACCTGGGATTCGCTCACTGGATTCGCGGATTTCAAGGTCAACAAATCGCCGCCCTTGAAGTCGATGCCGAAGTTCTTTTGGCCGCGCATGACAAAGGTCGTCATGCTGATGATGATCACGGCCACCGAAATGCCCACCCACATCCTGCGTTTGCCGAGAAAGTCGATGTTCGCCTTGTCGGAGATGAGGTGAAGCATCTTCACCCCCGGAAGACCGCGGGCGATCGCCCAGTCGAAGCAGTTGCGCCCGACGATCATGGCGGTAAAGACCGAGGCGATGACGCCCACCGTCAGCGTCACGGCGAAGCCTTTGACCGGACCGGTCGCGCGCCAGAAAAGAATGGCCGCGGTGATGAGGGTGGTCGCGTTGGCGTCAAAAATGACCGTAAAGGCTTTCGAATACGCACCTTGGACGGCCGCCGCGAATGGCTTGCCGGCAGACAACTCTTCGCGCAGACGTTCGTAAATGAGCACGTTGGCGTCGACCGCAAGGCCGATCGTCAGGATGATGCCGGCGATACCGGGCAGGGTGAGCACGAAATTGAACATCGCCATGATGCCGATGAGGATCACGACGTTGACCAGCAGCGCGACGATCGCGATGAGACCGGCCAGGCGGTAGTAAAACGCCACAAAGATCAGCACGAGCACCAAGCCGCCCACGCCCGCGTAAATGCCGCTGCGGATGGAGTCTTCGCCCAGCGTGCTCGAAACGCTCCGGGTTTCCTCGATCGCCACCGGGACCGACAGCGGGTTTTCCAGCACGCTGGCCAGGTTGCGCGCTTCGGTTTCGGTAAAATGCCCCGTAATGGAGGCGTTGCCTCCGGGAATCGGTTCATTGATGCGCGGCGCGCTCCTGATATTGCCGTCCAGCATGATGGCGAACCGCTCACCCACATGCTCGGAAGTGAGCTTGAAGAACTTGTCCCCGCCCTTGGAGGTCAACTGAAGGCCGACGCCCCAGCCTTTTTGGTCGTAAATAGGGTACCCGCGGGCGACTTCGTCCCCGGCGATATCGGCGATCTTGTGGACCAGAATCTTCTGTTCGAAATCCCGTCCGTCTCTCGTGTCCTTCTCGGTCGCGAGCATGTAACCGGGCGGGATCGGCGCTTCGCCCGCCTCGATCTTCTGAATTAATTGGTCGTTCTGCGGATGCACCAGGCGCAGCTCCAGCTTGGCAACCTGCTGCAACTGTAGCTTGACCTCGTCGAGCTGCTCACTCTTCAACTGCGGAATCTGGACCAAAATGCGGTCCGTTCCGGCCTTGTTGATCACCGGTTCGCCGACGCCGTATTTATCGACGCGTTTGCGGATGACCTCCACCGCCTGATCGAGCACCTGGGTGTCCACCGTCTGCCCTTCGATCTTCTTGAGGCGAATCAGGAACGAGGTGCCCCCTTGCAGGTCGAGACCGAGGTTGACGTGAAAGTTCGAAAAACACAGGGCGACGATGGCAACCGTCAAGATCGTGCCGAGAATGCGCTTGCGCCGGGCGAAATCGGTCGAAAGATACCAGAAGAATAGCACGAGAATGAGGAGACCGGACCAGAAGACCAGGGCAGGATCCATTCCCCGCGCTTTCTGCGCGGCGGCGATCGCGGGCTTGGCTTTCTCTACGGCCGCCATCAACGGAAGAGTGGCGAAGAAATTAAAAAAGGAGCTCATGGACGAAAAAAACAGACTGCTGATGTTGAAGGGGTAACCGTTAAGCTTCGGAAGAGGCTTTGGCAACACTGGCCACGGCGCTCTTGTCGAACTCGATCTTGACGTTATCGGCTACTTTGACGACGACCGTCTTCTCTTTGACGTTGGCGACCATGCCGTGAATGCCGCTGCTCATCACGACGGAATCGCCAATTTTCACCGACGAAACCAGGGCCGCGTGCTCTTTCTGCTGCTTTTGCTGCGGGCGGATGATGAGGTAATAAAAGAGGACGACCATCGCGGCGAGCGGAATAAGGGGCGTGGATAACAGCCCGCCCGGTCCGGACGAAGCAGGACTGCCTTGCGGGGCGGCCTGCGCGAGAGTCAGTAAGAAAGAGTCAATCATAAGGCGCTTTAGGAAATAATGAATTGTCAATTATGCAAGGATTCTCCGGTTCGTCCATGGATTTTCTGGCTATTTTTTGTCATCCCCAATCTTTAGGCGAAGAGAGCAATCGTGCGGAAGCCGCTTTCCGGGGAGCGCAGGCGCCGTATCGATTTAGCGCCGAACTGCTCCTGGAGGCATCTTTTTAGCGCCAGGCGCGACCCCATAGGAGCCTGGGGCAACGCCCCACCGCCATTAAGTTAAGGAATTCGCGGTCTCGTTCCCAGGCTCCAGCCCTGACTTGTGGACACATTTTTGAGGGTGCGTGGCGAAGTGTAGCGATGACGACAAACCGCCTGAAATAAAACCCGTGATCTGGTTTGGAGACGTGGAGTTTCGGAGCGCGAATGGCGCCCGAGTCCTGAAGGTCCGCGGCGGAGCCTGTCTTGAGCGCCGTCGATTCTAATGAAGCCGCATCAAAATGCGCCGAGTGCTTCTCCCATTTCAACGTAGCACCGCAATTTTTCCATCCCTCGCCACATGCATTCGGCTCCTGGGGGCGGGTCGTTTTTGCGCGCAGCATAGCCGCCAATTTTCGCCACCAAGATGCAGAGTTCCTTCAGCGTGGAGGGATATTTTGATTGAGGGAGTCGAAAAATAAGGGCGGCGGCGCGCTGTTCGGCTTCGGTGAAAAACCACGATGCCGGCACTTGGGGACATGTGCGCGATAGGTCGCGCAAATAAAGAATCCGCCAGGCAATCACCATGTAGAGCGCCACAGCACGGAGCATAGCAGCGCTCTCGCGCAAGCGAATAGCCTCCACCCGGCAACCGCTTTTAAGAATCCGATGAAAATCCTCAACCAGCCAGCGGCGAGTATAACAGCGGACCACTCGCATCGCCTGCTGAAAGTTTTCCACACGCAGGCTGGTGAGCAAAAACCACCGGATGGGAGACTGCCCTTCGGGTGGGTGGGTTTCCTCAACCAGCACAGCCGATACTTTTACCGATTTGAGGCCTTTGGCGTATTGGGGCCCAATCAAGTTCACTTCAAGGGAGCGCACTTCCAATTTGGCCGTGCGGGCCATGCGGACGTGGCTCCTGCTGTTCCCCTTTACCTTGATTCTTTGCCGCTTCTGGTCGACTTCCACTTCGTAGGTGCCTAAGAGCGGTGCTTCTTTGAGAGTCTCAAAAAGCGAGCCATCCGGGGAGAGGTTGCGATCGTGCATGGCGCGGACGATGAAATCCGCGCAGGGTTTTCCAGCTTCACGGGACTGCGACCATTGCCCGTAAATGGCGAAAATGTCGCATTCGCGGTCGGCGACCATGATGATCTGCCGGGAGGCAAGCTCCGCCGCCAGCTTGCAGGCTTCTTCATATCCCTCCACCCAGCGGAAGCTTTCCTTTTGCTCCAAGGGCCGGCGGTTGCGCTTTTTCGCCTTTCCGTAGTGTTCGTCCTCGCGCGCCCATGCCTTGGCCGAGCAGAGCCCAAGGGCCAGGCCGCTCACTTCGCTTGCCAGCAGGTGATTTTGCACGTGGAAGCCCCGTAAGGAGAGATCGGAGAGCGGCCCCGCACCTTGGAGGGCCTTGTGGGTGGTGAAATCGAGTTCCGTGGTGTCCTGAATGAAGAGCAACGCCTCATCGGGATCGAGTTTACTGGCTCGCAACAAAGCAGCCTGACGATGGGCGCCAAGAATTTGTTCCATGGAAAGATGCTCGTTGTGAAGCAAGCGGAAGCCAGCCTTGATTTCAGCTTCACCTTTGAATGAGGCTCGCACGCTTCGGGTGGGATCTTCGGTCAGACGAGCGGCCAAATGCAAGAGACGTTCGTCCCGACGCTGGTCTCCCAGGTCGATCGTAGCGAATTCGTCTCTAATGTTGCAGGGCACGGGTGAAAAGCGCCAAAAGTGGCGGCAACACCCAATACTGGATGATAAACTGTTGAGTACAAGTCGAAAGTTTAGAAACCCCGTCGGCAAGATGTGTCCACAAGTCAGGGCTCCAGCCCGGGAACGCCCCTGTCTTGGAGGCTCCAGCCTCCCGTTCCTCACCGGTGCGCCGTGCTTTTGGAGATCCGGCAGGAGGCTGGAGCCTCCGGGAATACTGCATTCCCAGGCAGGAGCCTGGGAACGAGTTCCCATGGGCATTCGCCCTCCACGCATTACGAAAAGTTGGATTACGGGCGGTGCGTCGATCCGAAGGGGAGCGCGGGCATCTTGCCCGCATCAGCCGGCATCCTGCCGGCGTGCTGGTGACGGCGTCGGATTGCACTCGGCGCGCGCCCAAGCCTCCGGCAGGATGCCGAAGGCAGCAGGCTGGAAGCCTGCGCTCCCCGTTCAAATACACGCGCATGGGTATTTTCGGAGTAGCGCGCGTTCCTAGAAACTCCAAGCTTAACTTAATGGCAGTGGGGCAACGCCCTAGGTCTTTGAGTCAAAACGGGATAGGGCTGAAAACCCGCAACAACTTCCACGTTGCGCATCGCACCCGCCCGCGCTGTTTTCAGAGTTGAGTTGAGCGAGCGGAGCGCTTTGAAAAGGGTGATCTCACCCCTCCCGTTCCTCCTGTCGGCGAAATTCCTCAATCAGGAAACAGAGCCGCTCCATGGCCGGTTCAGCATCGGGGCCCTCGATCCGCAGCACCATCGTCGAGCCGCAATCGAGGTTGGCGCTGAGCACCTCCAGGATGCTCGCACCGGAGTAGCATTCCCGGTTCTTCAAAATGCTGACCGTGGACTTGAACGTCCGTACCGCCCGAACGAATTCGGCCGCAGGCCGGGCGTGCAGGCCAAGCTTGTTCAGAATTGTAACTTCGCGTTCCAACATTTGGGGGAGCAACCTATCCGGCCTTCGCCTTTGAGCAATAGTTTCCTTCTGCATCTTTTTTCCGACGTGCACCGTTCTGAAAACGGGGGCGCCGTCCGTATGTCGGGTTGCCTGCGTATTCTCCACGGGAGGTATTACGATGAGGACGGTCTTTTTGTTCGCACTTTTCTTGACGGGAACTCTCGTTGCGGCCAGTGATGTTTGCCCCAAGCGCCCGGCCCGCCAAACCACGCTCGGGCGTGCCCGTTACAGCCCGGTTTCAATCTACAGGAAACCCCGAACGGGGCCTGCCGTGGTCGCAATGGCCCCAACGCTCCGCGTAACGCGCACGACCATCCACCTTTCCAAGCCCTCGTCCGCGCTTCCCGCAGTGGCTGCCCCCCCTCTTGCTCCTCAGGGGACCGTTGTCGAGGGTGTCCTGCCACGCCTCGTTCAGTCGCCCAACGCGCTGGAAATGTTTAATCCGCTGGCCCCGCCCGAATACGGCAGTGCCAGAAATTTCGTGGTGTACACCGAAAGAGACCCCTACAATACGGCGACGAACAAATTCCGGTTCCAGCCCGATGGAATCCGGCTTCTGACGGTGCGTCCCCTTTGGTAGAGAACTTACAGCCTGTTGCGGTCCAGTATTGCGCCACGTTTTTGCGGCCGGAAATGCTTCACATTTACCGGCAGATCACCGCGTTGCGCCAGTGGAGGCCTGTGGTCATTTGCCAAAAGCGCGAAGAGGCGGACCGCTTTCCTTTCGACGCGGTGATTCGCATTCCGAAGCCGCGCACCCATGCGTTGCGCCGCTTGGTGGTGAAGCAACTGTTGCAGCGTCCGGTGATGATTTACCCGTCTGAGGCGCGTCGGATTTCGGCGGCGATCCGGCAGCAGAACGGACGGGTGCTGCATGTTTATTTCGGCCATATCGCCGTGCATCTGCTTCCCCTGCTGCGAAACGCACCCGTCCCGGTCATCGTTTCGTTCCATGGCGCGGACGCCATGGTGGACATGGACAAGCCCGCCTACCGGCGCGCCGCACAGGAGATGCTGCGGCTCGCCAGGCTCGTGCTGGTCCGTTCCGAATCCTTGGCGGAGGGCGTGGCGGCGCTCGGGTGCCCGCGGGAAAAGCTGCGGATTCACCGCACGGGCATTCCGCTGGAGCGGTTCCATTTTATCCCGAGGACTGCGCCGACCGACGGCGCCTGGCGTTTCTTTCAAGCCTGCCGGCTCATTCCCAAGAAAGGTCTGCACGCTTCCCTGCGCGCGTTTGCCCGGTTTGCCGAACGCCATCCGCGCGCGCAATTTTCAGTCGCGGGGGACGGTCCGTTGCTCGACGAACTCCTGAGCCTCGCCGGACAGCTTGGCGTGGCGGACAAGGTCATCTTCACCGGGTTTCTCTCCCAGAACGCGCTTCGCGAGCAACTCTACGCGGCGCACATCTTCCTGCACCCAAGCGAAATCGGCGTGGACGGCAATCAGGAGGGCGTGCCTAACTCAATGCTCGAAGCCATGTCCACGGGGACGCCCGTCGCGGCAACGCGCCACGGCGGCATACCGGAGGCGGTCGAGGAGGGCGTCAGCGGGTTGCTGGTTCCCGAACGGGACCCCGAGGCATTGGCCGAGGCAATGTTCCAGCTCGCAGCCGACCCCGACCGCTATTCCAAAATGGGAGCAGCCGCCGCGCAAGCCGTCGCCGCCCGGTTCGAGCAGCGAAAGCAGATCCAGGTGCTGGAGGAGTGCTACGCCGAGGCTGCGGGGATGAACGCGGGGTAGTTCGAGGGACTTAGTAAGCCGCCTGTGCGCCCTTGAGATTCTTTTTCTGAATCCAGGGCATCATGGAGCGCAGCTTGGCGCCGGTCTTTTCGATCGGGTGCTTCTCGCCGGCGGCGAGCAGGGCGTTATAGGTCTTGTAACCGCCCTCGTATTCCTTGATCCAGTTCTTGGCAAACTTGCCGCTCTGGATGTCTTTGAGCGCCGCCTGCATCCGCTTCTTGACGCCGGCGTCGATGATTTTCGGTCCGACTGAGACGTCGCCCCACTTGGCGGTTTCGGAAATGGAGAACCGCATGCCGGCGATGCCCGCTTCGTTCATCAGATCGACGATGAGTTTCAACTCGTGCAGGCATTCGAAGTACGCCATTTCCGGCGAGTACCCGGCCTCCACCAGCACCTCGAAGCCGGTCTGCACCAGCGCGCTGGCGCCGCCGCAAAGAACGGTCTGCTCGCCGAAAAGATCGGTCTCGGTCTCTTCTTTGAAGCTGGTCTCGATCACCCCGGCGCGCGTGCCGCCGATTCCCTTGGCCCAGGCGAGGGCCGTCTTTTTCGCCTTCTTGCTGGGGTTCTGGTAGACGCCGATCAGAGCCGGCACGCCTTTGCCTTCGGTGAACTGGCGGCGCACGATGTGGCCGGGCCCCTTCGGAGCGACGAGGATGACATCGACATCCTTTGGCGGCTCGATCGTCTTGAAGTGAATCGCGAAGCCGTGGCTGAAGAGCAGCGTCTTGCCTTTGGTGAGGTTCGGCGCGATGTCGGCGTTGTAAACGGCGGGAATCTTGGTGTCCGGAACGGCGACAAAGATCACGTCGGCGCGCTTGACGGCTTCGGCGGTATCGAGGACTTCAAAGCCCTTTTCCTGGGCGACCTGGCGCGACTTGCTGCCGGGATAAAGGCCGATGACGACCGAGACGCCGGAGTCCTTGAGGTTGAGCGCGTGGGCGTGGCCCTGGGAGCCGAAGCCGATTACGGCGCAGGTTTTGCCCTGGAGGGCGTCGAGGGTGGCATCTTTGTCGGTGTAGATTTTTGCAGGCATGGTTTTTTGCGTTTGTTATTTGGTTGCACGGCGGGCAACGGCGACCTTTCCTGTGCGGGTGAGGTCGCAGATGCCGAAGGGTTCCATCAAAAGAAGGAATTTGTCGATCTTGCTTTCGTTCCCGGTGATCTCGATGGCCACGTTCTTGTGTTGGACGTCGATGATCTTGGCGCGAAAGATGTCACAGATTTGCATCACTTCGGAGCGGGTGTTCGCATCGACGGCGACGCGCAGGAGCACCAGCTCGCGATCGACAAACTGATCGTCCTGGAAATCGTGGATTTCGATGACATCGATGAGTTTGTCGAGCTGTTTGGTAACCTGTTCGAGCACGGTGTCGTCGCCGCGAACGACGATGGTCATGCGCGACTTGGAGGGGTCCATCGTCGGGCCGACATTGAGGGTGTCAATGTTGTAGCCGCGACCGCTGAACATCCCGGCAACGCGCGTGAGCACGCCGAACTTGTTTTCGACCAGAACCGAAAGTGTGTGACGCATGGAAAGAAAGGAATTCTGAGTTTCTCCCACAACCGCCCGCCGCGTCAAACCGAAAAACGCGGGATTGCACTTCGAAACCCCAATCTTTAGCGATAAGGAGGAAATGCGCTCGGAGAGTGAAAGGGCGTCGAAGCCGCCAGTTCCTGGGAGCGTACGCGTCCCGCGTGCTGGCTGAGGCGTCCCGCCTCAGCGAACTTCATGCGTCGCTTTCGCAGAAGGCTCGAATTCGCGACAAAACCAAAAGTTCGTTTCGGCGGGACGCCGAAACCAGCAGGCGAGACGCCCGCGCTCCCCGGAACTGCTGGCTCCGATGCACTTTCACCCTCCGATCGCACTTCTTCCCTATCGCTAAAGATTGGTGCGTCCCCCCATTCCCCCATTCCGCTGTTGCCAATCGCCTGAAGCCGATTTACACAATGGCCCGCAATGTCCCAGGCTCCGGCTGATGCACCCGCCACAATTTCCCGACCGCCGCAACCCGCGCCGCCTCTGGCACGGGTGCGTCCGCAGGCGAAATTCTTTTTTGCCGGCGACGAGAAATTCTTCCTGAAAGGGGTCACTTACGGACCGTTCAAGCCGAACGCGGAGGGCGACTACCTGCCGGCGCCCGAACGCGTGGCGCAAGACTTCGAGTCGATGCGCGAGCTGGGCGTCAATATCGTTCGCATTTATCACGTGCCGCCCCGCTGGTTCCTGGACGTCTGCCGCGAGCACGGGATGCGCGCGATCGTCTCCATCCCGTGGGCGGAGCACGTGGAGTTCCTCAACGACCGCAAGATTCGCCGGCAGATCGTCGAGGCTGTTCGCGCTGCGGTACGGAAAAACCGGGGGCACGACGCGATTTTCGCCTACCTGGTGGGCAACGAGATCCCGACGACGATGGTGCGCTGGCTTGGAGCCAGGCGGGTGACTGATTTTGTCGAATACCTGATCAATCTGGCGCGGTCGATCGATCCCGGCCCCATGTATTCCTACGCGAGCTATCCGCCGACGGAATACCTGCTGCCGGCCAACGTCGATTTCTACACGTTCAACGTCTATCTGGAACGCCGCCCGGATTTCGAACGCTATCTGGCCCGGCTTCAGAACCTGGCCGAGGACAAGCCGCTCATTCTGGGCGAGTTCGGCCTCGACACGATGCGCAAGGGAGAGGACGCCCAGGCCGAAGTGCTCGACTGGCATTTCGATTGCGTGGTGCAGGGGGGTGCGGCGGGGACGATTTTCTTTTCCTGGACCGACGAGTGGTTTACCGGCGGGTTCGACATCGAGGACTGGGCGTTTGGGCTGGTCACGCGGGATCGCCAGCCGAAGAAGGCGTTTCATCGGCTCCGGCAGAAGCTCGCGGGGACGGGCCCGGTGACGGACCGGGTGCATCTGGCGAGCTACCCGACGGTGTCGATCGTCGTTTGTTCCTACAACGGCGGGAAGACGCTGCGGGACTGCCTGGAGTCGCTCGACCTGCTCAATTACCCGAACTACGATGTAGTCCTGGTGGACGACGGTTCCAAGGACGACACCCAGGCGATCGTGAAGGCGTTCGAGGAATCGCGGGTGCAACGGGCTGCGAAGGACGGGGGCCAACTGCCGCCGTTCATGAATATCGTGCAGCCGAACATGGGCCTGAGCTATGCGCGCAACGCCGGCGCGCACGCGTCCAAGGGCGAGATTATCGCCTACACAGACTCCGACTGCATGGCCGATCCCGACTGGCTCTACTATCTGGTGGGCACGCTGTTGAGCGGCAACTACTGCGGGGTGGGTGGGCCAAACGTCTCGCCGCCGGCGGTCAACTGGGTGCAGGCGGCCGTGGCGGCGGCGCCGGGCGGCCCCAGCCACGTATTGCTCACCGACGTGGTGGCCGAGCACATTCCCGGCTGCAACATGGCGTTCCACCGCTGGGCGTTCCTGGCCATCGGCGGGTTTGACACGGAGTACCGGAAGGCGGGCGACGACGTCGATTTCTGCTGGCGCTTGCAAAACAATGGCTGGGTGATCGCGTTCAGCCCGGCTGCGATCGTCTGGCACTACCGCCGCTTCACGTTGCAGGCGTTCAAGAAACAGCAGGAGGGGTATGGAGAGGCGGAATCGATGCTGCGCTTCAAGCACCTCATATTCTTCGGCCCGACCGGAACGGCCAAGTGGAAAGGGCAGATCTACGGCGCACCGCGGTTTACGTGGTTGCTGAATCGCCCGGTGATTTACCACGGCGTCTTCGGCCAGGGGCTGTTCCAGTCGATCTATCCGACGCCACAGTCGGACGTGGCTGCGTATGTGAGCAGCATCGAGTGGGTAACGCTGACGGCGTTCGTGTTTGCCATCTCCATCGCGTTCCCGTCGCTGCCATCGTTACGGATGATTCCGTACCTGATGTTCGGCGGCACGTTCCTGGTGGCGCTCTCCTATATGATCCACGCGCGGATCGAGCCGAAATA
>Ga0316231_1004499_pt1 | contig 11537 bp, 12 predicted proteins | sample TBH18027metaG_FD_206002 | JGI IMG/M metagenome (GOLD analysis project Ga0316231, IMG submission 206002) | Freshwater microbial communities from Trout Bog Lake, Wisconsin, USA - TBH18027 | ecosystem: Environmental > Aquatic > Freshwater > Lake > Hypolimnion/Profundal zone | place: USA: Wisconsin...
CGCAGTCCATCACCTCGACGAACATCGCGATCATCAAGGCCGGCGTGACGAACATGTATTACAAGCTCGTCTATCCGTGAGGTGTCTGTGATTTCCGCCGGCCGTGGGTCCGGCGGGAGGTTAAGAAGTGGTTTGGGTTGATCCGGCCCGCAGCGTTTGGGTTCGCTGCGGGCCGGAATTTTTCGGCCTTCCCCGATTTGACGGCTTCACTTTTTTTGGTCGCCCGATGTGTTAAACCGGGCGGCCAGAAAGAATCAGGCGATGAAAGGCAATCGGGGAAAGGCCAGAAAAATCACGCCATCATTTGATGGCAATGCGTTTGTGGGCATTGAAAGATGGGGTGGCCGACGGGATTCGAACCCGCAACAACAAGCTCCACAAGCTTGGACTCTACCATTGAGCTACGACCACCAACCGGACGGAAAGACTAGATTTTCCAAGCCCGCGAGTCAAGTTTCGCTCACAACTTTGCCGCCACAAACTGCGCCAGCTTCTGCGCGTCGGCGTTGAAGAGGCGGATGCCTTCGGCGGTCTTTTCCGTGGCCATCGCGTTTTCGTTGAACAGCCAGCGGAATTTCTTCTCGTCCAGCGGCAGTTTCTCGATTTTGGATTCGCGCGCGAGTTCGGGGCTCAGCCTGCGCGCGAGCGGCGCCTCGGATTTTTGCAGTTCCGCGAGCAGGTTCGGGCTGATGGTCAGCAGGTCGCACCCGGCGAGCTCCTGGATTTCGCCGACGTTGCGGAAGCTCGCGCCCATCACCTCGGTCGCGTGGCCGAACTTTTTGTAGTAGGAATAAATCTCCTTCACCGAAATCACGCCGGGATCCTCGGCCGGCGCAAAATCCTTTTTCTCCTTCGCCTTATACCAGTCCATGATGCGGCCGACAAACGGCGAAATGAGCTTCGCCTTGGCCTCGGCGCACGCGACGGCCTGCGCGAGCGAGAAGAGCAGGGTGAGGTTGCAGTTGATGCCGTCGCGCTGCAACACCTCGGCGGCGCGGATGCCTTCCCACGTCGAGGCGATTTTGATGAGGATGCGTTCGCGCGCGATGCCGTTCTTTTCGTAAAGCGCGATGAAGCGGCGGCCTTTGGCGACGAGCGCGTCGGCGTCGAAGGACAGGTTCGCGTCGGTCTCGGTGGAGACGCGGCCGGGAACAATTTTCAAAATTTCCAGCCCGAACAAAATCGTCAGGTCGTCGAGGACGTGCGCCAGCAAATCTTTGCCGCTGTGTTTTGTTTTGTTGTCGGCCACGGCCTTGTCCACGAGGAACTGGTATTCCGGCATCTGCGCGGCCTTGAGGATGAGCGACGGATTCGTGGTGGCGTCGCGCGGCGCGAACTGCTTGAGGGAGGCGAAATCGCCGGTGTCGGCGACGACGACGGTGAACTGCTTGAGCTGGTCGAGCTGGGTGTTCATAATTTGACGGCCTCAAAATACGCCGCCGCCGGGCGTTGGCAACTTCTTTGCGGAAATTTATGCGCCGGAAATTTCATCGCGGCGCGGGAACATTTTGACACCGCGCCGTGGCCGCGTAGAATCCCAAAACTCTTTATGCCCACACATTATCTCGCCTGCGACCTCGGCGCCGACAGCGGCCGGCTCATTCTCGGCACGCTCGACCAGGGAAAAATCTCGCTCGAAGAACTGCACCGTTTCCCCACCGGCGCGACGAAAGTCGCCGGCGCGCTGCACTGGGAATTTGACCGGCTGCTGAACGAGCTGAAGACCGGCCTGAAAAAAGCCGCCGCCAAAAACCTGCCCATCGCCAGCATCAGCACCGACTCGTGGGGCGTGGACTATGTGGTCTATGACGGGCGCGGCCTGCCGGTGCTGCCGGTCTGGTGCTACCGCGATTCGCGCACCGCGCAGGGCGTCGAGGCCGTGCAGGAAAAAGTGGAATTGCCGGTGATTTATGCCGAGACCGGCATCCAGTTCATGGCGCTGAACACGATTTATCAAATCGCCACCGAACCCGCTGAGCGGCTGGCGCAGGCCAAGCAGCTCCTGCTCATCGGCGACGCCTTCAATTTTTTCTGCTCCGGCGTCGCGCGCAACGAAGTTTCCCTCGCCAGCACCACGCAGCTTTACAATCCCGTCCTCAAGGGCTGGTCGAAAAAATTGTTCGCCGCGCTCGGCCTGCGCGAAGATCTGTTCGCACCGATTTGTCCGTCTGGAACGAAGCTGGGGCCGATGAAGAAAAATCTCGCGACGGAAGTTGGTTTGCCGCAGATCGAGGTCGTCGCGAGCTGTTCGCACGACACCGGCGCGGCGGTCGCGGCGGTGCCGGCGAGCGGCGGCGACTGGGCGTATTTGAGTTCGGGCACATGGTCGCTCATGGGCGTCGAATGGCCGCAGCCCGTCATCAACGACCAGAGCCGCAGCCTCGGCTTCACGAACGAAATCGGCTACGGCGACACCGTCCGGCTGCTCAAGAACATCGTCGGCCTCTGGCTCATCCAGGAATCGCGCCGGCACTGGAACAAGCACGGCCACAAGCTCGATTTTGCCGGGCTGGAAAATCTCGCCGTCGCCGCGCCGCCGTTCGTTTCGCTCATCAATCCGGATGATCCGCGCTTTCTCAGCCCTGACGACATGCCGGGGAAGATCGCCGATTTCTGCCGCGAAACCGGCCAGCCCGTGCCGGCGGACATCGGCGCGTGCGTGCGCTGCATCAACGAGAGCCTCGCGCTGTTTTACCGCGTCACGCTGCGGCGCACCGAGCGGCTCATCGGCAAAAAAATCGAGCGGCTGCACATCGTCGGCGGCGGGAGCCAGTCCGGGCTGCTGAACCAGTTCACGGCGAACGCGCTGAAAATTCCCGTGCTGGCCGGCCCGACGGAATGCGCCGCGCTGGGCAACATCCTGATCCAGGCCATCGCGCTCGGCCATGTGGCCTCGCACGCGGCGGCGCGGGAGATTGTGCGAAATTCTTTCGAGCTGAAAACGTTCACGCCGCAGGATTCCGGGCAATGGGACGCGGCGGCGGCGCGGTTTGAAAAACTGCTGGGCTGAATTATTGTGGATGAACCTGGTTGAACGTGAATTGACGCCGCCAAAATTCCCGCGCAAACTCCGCGCATGGCAAAGAAATCAGCCGTGAAACCTTCCGGTGGGGCGAGCGTCCCCGCGAGCCGTTTGAAATCATCTTCTTTGGTGGACACTCGCGTCATTTACTGCGGCGACAATCTGGATCAGCTCAAGAAGCTGCCCGATGGCTGCGTGGATTTGGAATACATTGACCCGCCGTTCAATTCCAACCGCAACTACGAAATCTTCTGGCCGGAGACGGGGGAGAAGCGGCGGTTTGACGACCGCCACGAATCCACCAAGGCTTACATTGACTACATGCGCCCGCGCTGCGTGCAACTCGCCCGCGTCCTCAAACCGACCGGCAGCTTTTATTATCACTGCGACTGGCACGCCAGCCATTACGTCAAGGTCATGCTCGACCAGATTTTCGGCGAAAATAATTTTCAAAGTGAAATCATCTGGCATCGCACGCTCGCAAAAGGTTTATCCTTCACTGGCTTTCCGAATAATCACGACACGATTTTCCTCTACGGCGGTGGTGGTGAAATAACATTCAACCGGCCTTACGATCCTTACGACCCGGACAATCTCGATGAAAAGACCGCAGAAAAATATAGTTTGCGCGACCCCGATGGCCGACTCTATCAGCTCACCAGCCTGCTCAATCCAAACCCAGACAGGCCGAATCTGGAATATGAATTCTTGGGTGTTAAACGCGTCTGGCGATGGACTAAAGAGCGAATGCAAGACGCTTATGAAAATGGAATCGTTGTTCAACCGAGTGCTGGTGCAGTGCCGCGCATGAAGCGTTATTTGGATGAACAAGAAGGCCGCCCGATTGACACAGTTTGGACGGACATTCCACCGATCAACTCGCAAGCCCAAGAACGTCTCGGCTATCCAACGCAAAAGCCACTTGCATTGCTTGACCGCATCGTCAGAGCCAGCAGCAACGAAAACGACATTGTGTTGGACGCCTTTTGCGGTTGCGGCACGGCGCTCGTTGCCGCGCAGAAGTTGAAACGCCAATGGATTGGCATTGATATTTCGCCCACGGCTTGCCGTGTCATGGCCAAGCGTCTGAAAGATAAAAGGGTTTGTGGCCTGCCAGAGGATGAAGACCTTTGGGGCATCGGTCGTGGCTTTATCGTCCGTGACTTGCCGTGGACGGAAGAAAAGCTGCGCATCATTCCGCCGTTTGAATTTGAAAACTGGGCGGTCATTGCTCTCGGCGGCAGAAAAAACAAAGCGCAAGTTGGCGACAAGGGCATTGATGGCCGCATCTATCCCGTCGGCGTGACGCCGCGCGAGACGGGAGCGGGCGAGCTGGCGCTGGAAGAATCATGGTATCCGATTCAGGTGAAGCAAAAGGACAAGGCCGGCCGTCCCGACATTGACGCGTTCGAGACCGCCATGCGCCGCGCCACCCGCACCAAAGGCTTCTTCGTGTCATTTGATTACAGCGAAGATGCCGAACGTGAAGTCACGCGCTTCTGGAAAGAGGAACAGCGCACCATCATCCTGCTCACCGTCAAGGAACTGCTGGACGGGAATTTTGCGCACAAGCTGGTGTGAGAGCGTCAATAAATAGCCGCGATGATTCCAAACGATGAAATAATTGAGGTTTTCAAGAAGTTTCATGCGTTCCGACATGAAACAGCGGATAAATTTGTCCGAGATAGAATTGTAAGGCATTCGGATTTTGAATTTCCGGGGCGCTCACACACGGATTTCAAGAGCTTTATGTTTTTTGACATGGCTGGGAATTTTACGCGCGGCCTAATCAGTGAATTGAATCGATTTCTGCTCAATATCAACCATGCTGACTGTTGGTTCCAAGCCGTTCAAAAATATGAAGAGGCAGACAGGGCAGGTCTGCTTTGGGAGTTTGCTGATCCGCATATAGAGCTTTCTGTCAGTCGCCCATATTCGTTGAAAAACCATTTTGTATTTGCAGCGGTCTATCTACTTCATTATTCCAACCAGCTCAAAAAATCAGATTGGAAAGATGATCTTCCCCCGGATGATAAAATTAATTTCAAGTTGCTTGATAAAGTTGGATTGAATTGGGCATGTTTCCAAGAATTCAAAGACAGCGTCGAACTACTGCATAACAAAGATTTTCAAGACACCACGATAAATTTCAGGCATCGTTTACAGCACAGGTTTAGATCGCACTTTGATTTTGGTCTGACTCCCTTTATGGATCGGATAAAAACCGAGAACGGAATCACCTATGCTTTCAAGATTATTCCGCCATTGGATTTGAAAACCTTGATGCCAGCACTTTATAGGCAGCATCAAGTAGCAGCCAAAGCATTCCAAGCATATTGGCAGTTGGTCGGCGAGATGTGCGGTGAGTGGGGCAAAAAATACACGAAGACATAATTTGTCAACGTCCTCCCTCAACCCGGCCGCCTCCCCACAAGGAGAAGGAGCCACGCGCGCCGCGTCTTTGGCAAAACCAGCGCCATCGGCGCGGAATCTTTGTAGAATCACCATCCAAACAAAATCCCAGCCCCGTCGGGGCGGCATATTCCGGCGATGCCGCTCCGACGGAGCTTTCGGAAAAAATGATTTTACGAGCTACAAAGATTTCGCGCCTACGGCGCTGCCGTCTTCAATAAATAAAAGAGCGCGGACGGCCGATCCGTCCGCGCCTGTGTTTTCCGGTTCCGCGTTTGTCCGCCGTCCGCTGGCGGGCGGGATTTACTTGGCCGGTGCCGTGGGCGCCGGGGTGCTGTGCTTGCGCGTGAGGCCGCTCTTCTTCTCGCTCTTGCGGATGTAGCCGCAGGCCTCATACAGGTCGCTGTTGTCGCCGTAGGTCACGTCGCCCACGATGCCTTTGATGATGGCGGCGTTGGTGGCGTCGGTGGTCACGTCCACATCGTCGCGTTTGTCGGCCAGCGATTTGCCGAGCAGGTTGTGGTCGTCAATGGCTTGGCGCGCGTCCAGCGAGGGCTGCACGAGGGCGGTGTATTGTGGCAACGTCAGGCTTCCAAACTGCGCGATGGGGGCGAAGGCTTTCCACGCTTTGAGGATGGCGTTGGTGTCTTGTTCAATCTGTCCAGGATTTGCTGGCATAACCGTATTGTCTCCCGACGGTCGTTAAATGACTCGCAGCGGCGACCGCCCCAGTCCGTCGCGGGTAGATGCATCTGCCATCTGAAGAGAGAGGCTATCACAGGTTTGGAGGTCAAAATGCAGGTAACAGAGCGGGGAATGGTCATAAGTAATTAAACAGGAGGCGCGAACGGATAAAACTGGAAGCCGAATCTGGAGACTTGCCTTTCAATTCCGCAGAATCGCCGTCCTATTCTTGGCATTTGTCATTCAAATGTGCAGAATTGTCGTCCTATTCCCGGCATTTGCCTTTCAATTCTTCAGATTCGCCGTCCTATTCCTGGCATTTGAAACCCGAATTTGCAGATTCGTGGCCATGTTTTGGAGCTTTGAACCGATGGTTTTCAAATCCCGAAGCCGGTTTCTCCACCGCATATTCATGCGGTCTCGAAAAGAGATTTCCGGCTGGATAATTGCTGCCGGATGTTACAGATTTGTGACATTCAGAAGTGGAAATCAGTTTCCGTCTCTCTAACAAAAATGCTTTGGTGGACTCATCAGAAGTTGCGGGCGGGCAGCCCGCAGACCCGCCTCGCCGTGGTGCAACGGCTCGCGTATGAAGGCGACCCGAAATCTGTCGGCCTGCTCATCCGCGTCCTGAAGGACAACGACGCGGACGTGCGCTGCGCGGCGGCCAAGGCGCTCGTGGGCTTCAAGGACCGGCGCGCGGCGGCGCCGCTGATTGAGATGCTCAAGGACACCGCGCCGCTGGCGCGCGCGGCGGCCTCGGAATCGCTGGGCAAGCTCGGCGACCCGCTGGCCATTGACCGGCTGGTGCCGCTGCTGCGGGACCAGGATCAGATTGTGCGGGCGGTGGCGGCGCGGAGTTTGCACCGGCTGGGCTGGCGCCCGGCGACGGACACCCAGAAAATCCACCAGATTCTCGCGCTGGGAAATTTGCAGATGCTGCTGACCATCGGCGCGGAGGCGGTGGAGCCGCTGCTGGAGCTGATGCGCTACGGCCCGCCGAACAAGCAGCTCGCCGCCGTCAAGACGCTCGGCCAGATCAAGGATCCGCGCCTGACCCGTTCCATGCTCGAGGCGCTGCAAAAGGACAGCCCCGCCGTGCGCATCGCCGCGCTCGACAACCTGGAACGCATCGCCGACCCGGCGACCTATCCCGACGTGGAAAAACTGCTCAAGGACCCGAGCGCGGGCGTGCGCAGCACCGCCGTGGACACGGCCGCGCGCTGCGGCGGCAAACGCGCCGTGCCGGAACTGGTGAACGCCCTGCGCGACACTTTTTGGGATGTGCGCCGCGCGGCGGCCAAGGCGCTCGGCGCCATCGGTGAAAAAAATGCCGTGCCCGCCCTGTGCGAACTGGTCCACGACCCGGATCACGACGTGCGCGAGGCGGTGATTGGCGCGCTGGCGAAACTGGGCGACTCGCGCGCGCTGGTTTCCGTGGTCATCGCGCTGATGGACGTGGAACGCACGGTGCGCAACCTGGCGCACGCGGCGGTCCGCAAGCTGGACCCGAACTGGGAGCGTTCCGAGCAGATGCCCGCCGCGCTGCCGGCCATCCATTCGGCCCTGGTGCATCCCGACTACTGGGTGCGTTTCAATGCGCGGCAGTTGCTGGAGCAGCTCAAGCTGGATGGCGGCCAGCCGGCCGGGCAGCCGCCGGCGCCGGCGGAGCCGGAGGCGTTTGCGCCGCCGCACCTGGCGCTGCCGCTGCTCGCGGATCTGCTGTTCGACCGCGACCGCGATTTGCGCCTCGCCGCCGCCGAGGCGCTGGGCCGGCTGCGCGAACGCGGCGCGGAGCCCGTCCTCGCCGCCGCCGTGCGCGATGCGGATCCCGCCGTCCAACTGGCGGCGCAGGCCGCGCTGGCCGCCCTGAACTGAACCAAATTTTTGAAGGCCAAAGAAAACAAGATTGAGCGCGAGCGCCACGTCCTGGTCGTGGACGACGACCGCGACGACCTCGCCATGGCGGGCGAGGCGTTCCGCGCGTTGAGCGACGACCGCTGGCAGATCGATACGGCCACGGACGCGGCCGAGGCGCTGGCTGTGCTCGAGGCGGGAAAAATCGCGCTGGTCGTCTTGGCCGTGAACACGCCGGTGCTGGACGTCGCGCTGCTGCTCGGCAGCTTTGGCCGGGCAAACGCCCCGTTCAAAAAAGTCGTCGTGGCCCATCCGGCCACCGAGGAAATCCGCGCCGCCAGCCTGGCCGCCGGCGCGGACTTGTTTTTCGAAAAACCCGTCTCGCCCGAGGGCTTGAAATCCGTTTTTGACAAGCTGTGCGAGCTGCTGGACTGGAAGAATGCGCAGGGTTTCCAGGGCGTTTTGCGCAGCGTCGGCCTGCCGGACCTGGTGCAGATGGAATGTCTCGGGGGCAATTCCTCCGTCCTCGAGCTGTTTCACGAGCAGCCGCTCGGCCGGATTTACATTGACCGGGGGCAGATTGTCCACGCCGTCTGCGGGGAGATTGCCGGCGAGCGCGCCTTTCAGAAACTGTTCACCATCACCGGCGGCACGTTTGAGCTGCGCGAGTTCGAGGTGCCGTCCGAACGCACCATCAACCGCACCTGGGAATTCCTGCTCGGCGAGGCGCTGCGCCTGCGCGAACAGCTCGCCCAGCGCGCCCAGTCGGGTGAAAACATTTCCGCCGCCGCCAAGGGTGTTTCCGGCGAACCCTCCGGCCAGACGGCGGAAATGCTCATCTGCTCCGGCGCCGGCGAAGTGCATTACAGCTGGCAATGTCCCGCCGCCGCCGACCGCGTGACGCTGCTGCAGGCGGTCGCCCAGCGCGCGGAAAAACTCATTCCCGACCTGCAGCTCGGCCGGCTGGACCGCGTCGAAATTCAATTGGCCGACGGCCGCGCCATCCTCCAGCCGCGCGCCGATCGCCTGGTTTTTGTGCGCGTCGCCACCCCCGCGAAACATGAAGGCTGATTTCAAAACCTGGTTTGCCGCGCTGCCCGCCGTGCCGGGAATGCTCGCCTGCGGCGTCCGCCAGCCCAACGGCAAGTGCATCGGCTACGGCGACGAGAAAATCTACCCGGCGGAGAAAATCGAGAAGCTGCTCAAGCAGTTTGCGGAGTTGCACGGGCCGCTGGTTGTCGCCGAACTTTCCCCGCGCTGGACGACGTGGGCGTTTGAATACGGCCACCTCCGTTTCGTCGCGCGTCCGGATCGGCGGCTGCTCATGCTGCTCGTCAGCCCCGACACCGAGGCCGTGCGCGAGCTCGACCGCATCGCGGAAGAATTTCTCGCCGGCACGTCCAAATAGCGCAATTTTGCTTTTCCTTTTCGCGCCGGACGCCATCTTGTCCGCGTGGAACCCGCCGTTGCCGAAATCCGCCGCGCCGTCCGCGCCGCCCTCGCCGAAGATATCGGCGGCGGCGACGCGACCACGTTGGCCACCGTGCCGCCCGGCGCACAATCTGTCGCGCTCATGCGGGCGCGCGAGCCGCTCACCGTCGCGGGAATTCAATTTGCTGAAATCGCTTTTCGCGAACTGTCGCCGAAAATTAAAATTAAAAAACTCGTGCGCGACGGCCAAAAAGTTGCCGCCGGAAAAGCGCTGCTAAAAATTTCCGGTTCGTCCCGCGCCATTTTGGGCGCCGAGCGCGTCGCGCTGAATTTCGTCCAGCGGATCTCCGGCGTCGCCACCGCCACCGCACAGTTTGTGGATGCCGTCAAAGGCACGCGGGCGAAAATTCTCGACACGCGCAAAACGACGCCCGGCTGGCGGCGTTTTGAAAAATACGCTGTGGCCTGCGGCGGTGGGAAAAACCACCGCATCGGTTTGTTCGACATGATTTTGATCAAGGACAACCATCTCGTCGCGTTGCGAAACGAAAAGCCGAACGCCATCGCCGCCGCCGTCGCCCGCGCCCGAAAGAAATTTCCAAAACTGAAAGTGGAGGTTGAGGCCGACACGCTGGCGCAAGTCGCGCAGGCAGTTGACGCTGGCGCGGACATCATCCTGCTCGACAACATGACGACCGCGCAGTTGCGGCAGGCCGTAAAAATTATTCGTGGCCGTGCTAAAACTGAGGCGAGCGGTGGCGTGAATCTGAAAACCGTCCGCGCCATTGCCCAGACCGGCGTGGATTTTATTTCCATCGGCGCGCTCACGCATTCCGCGCGGGCGGTGGACATCGGCTTGGATTTTGAGGCATGACACCCGACGCCAAAATTCTTTCCGCGTTGCGCGAAAATGCCGGTGGCGTTTCTGGCGCGCAGCTTGCGGAGGAGTTGGCCATCAGCCGCGCCGCCATCTGGTCGCGCATTGAGGAATTGCGCCACGCCGGCTACGAAATCGAAGCCGGCCCGCATTTTGGTTATCGCCTCGTGAGTTCGCCGGACGCGCTGCACGCGGACGATTTGCTCGCGCGGCTTGGGCAGACAAAAGTTGTCGGACGCGACATTCGCGTGTTTGAGGAAACCACTTCCACGAACGATGTGATCGAAAAACTTGCGCGCGATGGCGTGAAGGAAGGCGTCGTGGTGTTTGCCGAATCGCAGACGAAGGGCAGGGGACGGCTCGGGCGTAAATGGACATCGCCGACTCACAAGGGACTTTGGTTTTCCGTCCTGCTTCGCCCGGAATTGAGTCCGCAGGAGACGACGCAGTTGACCATCGCCTCGGCCACGGCGTTGCGCCGCGCGGTTAAAAATGTCACTGGCTTGTCGGCGGAAATCAAGTGGCCGAACGATTTGCTCATCGGCGGAAAAAAAGTCGTCGGCATCCTGACCGAGATGAGCGCGGAGGTGGATCGCGTGCGGCACGTCATCCTCGGCATCGGCGTGGACGTGAACCAGGACGCGAACGAGTTTCCGCCGGAGCTGCGGAAGATCGCCACGTCGCTGAAGATCGAGGCCGGCGCGGAAATTTCCCGCGCGGAACTGGCGACGGAAATTCTGCGGGAACTGGATGCGGACTACGCGCGGATCTGCGGCGGCAAGTTTGCGCAGCTCGCCGACGAATGGGAAGCCGGCTGCGCGACCATCGGCAAAAATGTCTCGGTGCAGATGGGCTCCCGGCTGGTCCGCGGCCAGGCGGAGGCGCTGGATGACGACGGCGCGCTGCTCGTCCGCACGGAACACGGCCATTTGGAGCGCGTCATCGGCGGCGACGTCACTTTGGAAAAATGATTTTACTATTCGACATTGGCAATACGCACACGCACATCGGCCTCGCGGACGAACGGCGCGTGTTGAAACAAGCCGACATCTCGACGCTGACGTGGTTTGGCGGCGGCGCGGCGGCGCTGGTTAAAAAATTTGCCGGCAAAAATAAAATTGAAGGCGCGATTTTGTGCAGCGTTGTGCCGCGCGCGACGCCGTTGGCGAAAAAGTTTGTTCGCACCGCTTGGAAAATAAGCGCGCTCGAATTGAGTCCGGCGACGATTCGCGGCGTGGGCGTTGATTATCCGAA
>Ga0316231_1004504_pt1 | contig 11530 bp, 8 predicted proteins | sample TBH18027metaG_FD_206002 | JGI IMG/M metagenome (GOLD analysis project Ga0316231, IMG submission 206002) | Freshwater microbial communities from Trout Bog Lake, Wisconsin, USA - TBH18027 | ecosystem: Environmental > Aquatic > Freshwater > Lake > Hypolimnion/Profundal zone | place: USA: Wisconsin...
CTTCAGGGTGGGGTCGAGTCGCATCTGAGCGTTGAAATCGACGACGACAGGACTCCCAAGTTTGCCCCAAAAACCGCGCTGGCCGATGCCGTCAGCGCCTATGCCGTATGGAAGCCGTTTGATTCCGGTGACGGAGCCCAGGTCTGGAGGACCGACGCCGGAATGGGGTTTGGCGGGCATGGAGAGGACGAGTCGGATAGCGGCACGGCATGGACCATGGCGTCCGATATCCCGTCTGAACCAGACATTGTGGTGCTCTGTGACGGCGGCATGGGTTTTCGGGATGGCCAGGCGCTGCAACCGTCCAAATCAGCGCTGGAAAACGCCCGTTGGATCGTCCTGAAAACAGCCGCGCCCCTTGCCGAGGGCCAGCTTTGGGAACGTCTAACGGAACAGCCGTATAGGGACAAGCTCGTGGTTATTGTGGAATCGTCTTCGCTCCGGCAAGGTCCGGTGCAGATCAGCACGGGCTTTTCCTGGGACGCCACGATAGAATCGGTATTTGATGCTGTCCTGTATAAAGGGGACCTTCAAGCCCTGTCCCAATGCCGGCACCTCCTGGTTACGTTCGGCACCGAAGGAGCACTCTGGCTGGAAATCGGGAAGACACCCGCCGCAACCCGAGCCCATATCGTCTACGATGCAGAGGTTATCGAAGGCGAGCGAAAGGGGGCCGGATGCGGCACGGCGTTTGGATCGTTATCGTGCGTCACGGCCGCGGTTGCCTGGTTCCTCGCCCGTGGCGGAGATAATCCGGATCTGGAAAAGGCGTTGGAGGGCGGCCTTTCGGCACTGCAAAATCTCCACTCGCAAGGCCATGGACCGGCTGCCAAGCTAGGCGCGGGTTACCCGGCCGCGCGGCTCGCCAAGCAGATCAAGACGTCGTCCGTCCGATTTTCCAGGACTGTGCTGCCCCTCCCGCCACCCAGGCGAGTCTCGAAGGCGCAAGGCGCGAACGCCAAATGTTGGAGCATCATACATCAGGCTCTCGATAAGCAGGGATCGGCTGATCCTGAGCCCGCATGGGAACTCGCGGAACATGTTGCATTGAGCGGTCCGATTGCTCTGGGCAGCTTGCCGCATCTGGCCATTGGCAAGCTCATGAGCGCGGACAGGCAGGAAATCGAATCTCTTCGCGTCCTTCGGCGGCTGATCACCGAATACAGGGACAGAGGCCCGTGTAAGAAACCGCTTTCTTTCGGTGTTTTCGGCCCTCCGGGAGCGGGTAAGTCTTTTGCGGTAAGAGAGATTGCGGAGGCCCTTCTTGCCAAGGAAGGCTGGATGGAGTTCAACCTGTCTCAATTCAAGGAGGGCGCCGATGACTTGATTGGCGCTTTTCACCAGATTCGAGACCGCGCCCTGAAGGGGCATTTGCCGGTCGCATTTTTCGACGAGTTCGATTCGCGCAGCTATGCCTGGTTGCAGTATCTACTCGCCCCGATGCAGGATGGCGCTTTTCAAGAAGGTCAGATCACTCACCCGATCGGCAAGTGCATCCTCATTTTCGCCGGAGGCACTAGCAAGACTTTCAACTCATTCGGACCGCCGGAGGAAGACGATGAAGCATACAGCCGTTTCCGAATGGCCAAAGGGCCGGATTTCAAGAGCCGGCTTGACGGCTTCCTGGACGTGCTGGGGCCAAATCGGCGAGTACTGGTTACCAAGAAGAAAGGCAAGTCTGGCGGCGTAAGATGGACTGACTCGACCGATTCCCAGGACATTTTCTATCCAGTCCGGCGCGCCTTCATGATCAGGGCAGAGCTTGGATGCAAAAGCGATGAGAAGCTGGCAATTGATCCCGGGCTTCTTAAGGGGCTTTTGCAGGTAAAGAACTACGAACACGGCGCCCGTTCGATTTCGAAAGTCGTCGAGCCGCTTAGAGCAGCGCGCCCCGGCGCCATTCATCTCTCGCGGCTTGGCCCGCGCCAGCAACTCGCTCTGCATGTCGACGCCACGGATTTCCTGACGCTGTGTAGAACTGTGAGTAGCGCACAGGCTGCCAAAGGATCGTGGGACAGCGCTAACCGTGAATCCGTGGCCGAAGCCATTCACGAAACATATCGGAGGATGGGGGCTGAAGAAGGTTGGTTGAAGACGGAGAACGACATCGACTATCAACATATAGTCGAGTTCTATAAGAGATCCAATCGGGCCGCCGCGGATCGCATGCAAGACACGCTCGCCCTTGTCGGCTTAACTCTCGAACCAGGCTCGAATACAGTCGATGAGCGGGAGCAAGTCCGGCTCGATATCGAGCATAATCTGGAACTCTTGGCCGACGCAGAGCACGAAGGATGGATGGCATGGCATCTAAACCAGGGCTGGGAATATGGTCCCAAAAAACCGGATACAAACCTGTCGCTGGAGCCGAAGGCTGAAGAGAAGACACATCCTTGCCTCAAACCGTACACAACGCTCTCGGCCGTCGACCGAAACAAGGATCGCGACTCGATTCGCCATTATCTCGATTTCGCGAAGGCCGCCGAGATGAAGATCGTCAGGCAGCCACGTCCGTAGACGCAGAGAGGAATCAATATGACCAATCAACCCTATCAACCCAAACCCCTCGACACGGCAGCCGTGTCATTGCCCGCCGACTTGGTGGCCCTTACGGAATACCTGGCCGAAAACGCGCATGAGATCTGGGCCGCGCAGCGGATCGCGGACGGATGGCGGTATGGAGATCGACGCGATGACGCCAACAAGCTTCATCCTTGCCTGATTCCCTATGCGGCCCTGCCGGATTCTGAGAAGCAATACGATCGCAACGCCGCCATGGAGACGCTCAAGGCGATCCTGGCGCTGGGCTACCGGATAGAGCGGCCAAAGGCCTGAACCATCATGGCCGAATTGGAATTCGATTATCTTGTCCTGCGGTATTGCCGCCAGATCATCATGGAGGCCATGGATCATGTGCGCAGCCGGATGCGCAACGAGAACCTGCACGCCCTCCGGCATCAGGTGCAAAACCTCCATGTCGCCAAATCGGAACTCAATCTGACCAAGGCCATAGATCAGGAGGCGGAGGATGTCATCCTCGAGGCGTTGCACTACAAGTTCGCAAAGCTGCCGGGCGTGAACGCATACACCGTCTTCTCCGAAGAGCTTGGCATCGCGACCTTTCCCGAAGGCGCAAATGAATCCAACGCGGAGCTTGTTGTGTTTATCGACCCGATCGACGGCACCGAGTTCGTGGAAGCGCTGCAGGGCGGCTGGTCGCTGATCGCCGTTTATGACCGGCGGGCGGATGATGTGATCGCCGCCGCCGCGGGCGACATCTTTCTGGATCGAATCTATTGGGCCTCGAAGACCGGCTACGCCGAGTGCCTCGATTTCGTGACGCATTCCTGGTTTCGCATGGACGGCGGCTCGGAGCCCAAGACGAGTCTGGCAGGCGCGCGGGTCAATGTGCTGACGACGAAGGTGGACCGCTATCGCGCGCTGTCCGGGCAAACGGACCTCCTGGATGCGATCCGCGAGCAAGACGGCCGCGTCAATCTGTCGTGGGGTTCGAATACGATCATTCAAGTGGCGGCGGGCTACGCGGACGTCGCTATCGAGTTCGCCAAAGGCTTTGCCACCTATGATATTCTGCCGGGCCTGTACATCGGCCTCAAAGCGGGCCTGACGATCGTCGACCTAAGCGGCAACCCGATCACGTCGAAGCGCGACCTCGACGAAATCTTCACGACATTCCGAAAGGATGCCGCGCATCCGCTCCGCACGCCGTTCATCGCCGCCAAGGAGCCGGCCCTGGTGGAGCAGGTGCTGAAGCTGCTCAAGACAGTTTGAACCAACCAGATCGTTCTATTATGAAATCCGTTCGCATCTTCATAAGCTATAGTCACAACGACCGGCGCTGGATCGACGATCCCCATGATGGGCTTGTCGAATGGCTGCGCAAAACATTCGTTGGGCTTGGCACGCCGATCGAGTTGTGGTTCGACCATGAACTGCGCAAGCTTCCGGGCGAAATCTATAAGACGAGGATAAAGTCCGAGATCGCGGCGGCGGATATTGTCGTCCTTCTGGTCAGCATGGACTTCATCTCGTCCGAGTTCGTTTCTCAGCACGAAATGCCCTTGATCCAGGAACTACACGGCGCAGGCAAGCTCATCGTCGTTCCGATCCTCGTCAGACCGCTTGTGACCTATAACCTGGATCGCATCCGCTGGATTACCGACCTCCAAATGCTGCCCGGGCTGCCAACGCCGCTTATCGATATCGTTAAGGATGAATCCCACTGGGAAAGAACCAAGAACGAAATCTTCGATGCGGTTTCGTCTCGGATCGGCGAACTGCATCGGCGTCGAGAGGGCGTCACGCAGCAGATTGCTGCCCCGCCCGAAGCGCAGACTGTGCCGATCATCCAGGCCGCGCCGCATGTTGTCACAACCTCCACCAACCCGATCGACGGCGCCGAGATGGTCTGGGTGCCTGCGGGCGAGTTCACGATGGGAAGCGCAGACACCGATCGCGATGTGGGCGACGACCAGAAGCCGGCGCACAAGGTATATCTCGGCGGCTACTGGATCTACAAGACCGACGTCACCGTGGCGCAATACAATGCCTTCTGCGAGGCGGCCGGCCGAACCAAGCCGAGAACGCCGGAGTTTGGCTGGCACGACGATCACCCGGTTGTCAATGTTTCCTGGGACGACGCGGCCGCGTACGCGAAGTGGGCCGGCGCATCGCTGCCGACGGAGGCTCAGTGGGAAAAGGCGGCGCGAGGGACAGACAGTCGCCGATTCCCGTGGGGCAACGATTGGGATCCCAGCCTGTGCGTTCACTCGCACGCCAGACCGGGCGACCGGGGCTCGACAGAAGCCGTTGGCTCCTATCCGCAGGGCGCAAGCCCGTTCGGCGCCCTGGATATGGCGGGCAATGTTTGGAACTGGTGCGCCGACTATTACGGCGAGCACTATTACAGGATGTCGCCGAACCGCAACCCGGCCGGCCCGGTTAGCGGCGACTGCCGCGTCCTGCGCGGCGGTTCGTGGCACTACTTCAAGGAAATGTACTTTCGCGTGTCGTACCGGTTCAGTAATGTCCCGGTCTACACGAGCTATAACATCGGGTTTCGGTGTGTGATGCGGGGCTAGGCAGTGGTGAGCCGACTGGTACTTCCAATGCTTTTCTAGTTGCTGAGGGATTATTGCATGCCTGCAAGCCGCGATGTTCCCACGCCTGCGGCAGCTTTGCCTGTCACACGGCCTGCGATTTCAGGCGATCGACATGCGCTGGTGTGCCGCAGCGGAGGCTGACAAGGACAACCGGGAGTGGCCGATACTGTTTTGAACTTCGACCAGATTGACGCTGCGTAGCGGGAACGGCATTCGCACGCTGCATCGTTCAAGACGGCGATCTCCGTTTCACCCGATCGATCTGACGCCGAGGGTATCATAGGTGAACGGAGGGCTAGTCGAATGCCTCGAACGATCGGTGTAATGTTTGACGGGTCGGTATTTAGGCCGTTACAACCATTAACGCTGCTTCCGAATAGAGCGTATGAGATCACGATCCAGGACGATGAAGTAAAGCACGCCGCAAAGGTGTCTCCTGTCGAGCGCTCAGATCCATCAGCGACTGATAACGGACTAATATCAGCCGCGTGGCGCATCTACAATGACAGGTTGAAATCCATTCTCGAACCGGATTATCTCGGCCGTGAAGTGGCCATCCACCCGGAATCCGGCGACTATGAGGTGGCGAGTAGTTCGTCCGCAGCGAGAAGGGCGCTACGCAAGCGCCATCCTGTCGGCCTAATCGTGGTGATACACGTCGGTGTGGTTCCAGACGACAACTCACTCAGCCTGCGAGCTCGAAATGCGATGAGAGGGCGGAGGCTGTGATATACGGACGCTTTCGAAGCGCACATCCGCGCATATCTATAGATCTGCCCAGTCGAGAAGGGCCTCTGATCATCGAATTCATAGTCGATACGGGATTCGAAGGCGATCTGGCCTTACCGCCCGACCTGGTCGGCATGACATTGGCGACACCATCAGGTTATGACAGCCATGCTCTTGCCGACGGACGCATCGAGCACTTTGAAACTCAAGAAATCGATTGGGCCGGCGACAAGCGGATAACCGAGGTCCTAGTCATCGGTGGGGAGCCCCTGGTTGGTACGAGGCTTCTCAGCGACATGCACTTGCATGCGGAAATGGTCGAGGGCGGAGACGTCTCCATCGAGCCGCTTTAAGTACGGCACTCGGCCCATGTCACAGGGGACCTCATTGCGCATGATGCAGGAATCTGCCAACGCGCGGATAATCGCAACACCATGAAACTATTCCACCTCATCCCTATCTCCCTTCTTATATGCGCTGCGCTCTTTCCCGGAGGCGCGGGGGCGGCGCTGCGGATGCCGGCCTTGTTTGGGGACCATATGATGCTTCAGGCCGGCAAACCTGCGACGTTCTGGGGGTGGGCCGATCCGGCGCGACTGGACAGGTCGAGGTGAAAACCGACCGAAACGAGAGCGCGATCGCCAAAGACGTTCTTGTGGGTGAGGTCTGGCTCGGTTCGGGGCAGTCCAACATGAGCTATGCGGTCAACGCCCTCAATGCGCCTCCTGAAGTGCTTGAAACCGCGAAGGAGGAAGCGAAAGCGGCCGGAGGCGCGATTCGCTATTTCTCCGTGACAAGCCGCGGATCGCTCGAACTTCAAGACGATGTGAAAGGGGCCTGGGTCGTAGTCGTTCCAAATAATGTCGGGGCGTGCTCGGCAGTGGCATGGAACTTCGCCGTTATCCTTCGCGAGCACATTTACCAACCGATCGGGCTTATCGTTGCGGCTGTCGGCGGAACACCCGCCGAGGCATGGATCTCCAAGACGGCATTGGATTCGACCGGTGTGGGCGCGGGAATCTGGAAGCGGCACAACGACGCCCAAAAGAGCAACATGGTGCCGACTCAGTTCTACAACGGCAAGATCCATGGGCTTGCGCCGTATACGCTCAAGGGCATTATCTGGTTCCAATCCGACGGGAATGAACGGCACCCGGAGGAGTATCCCGAGTTGATAACGACGTTAATCAAGTCGTGGCGCGCCACTGTTCCCGACCCCAAGGCTGTTCGCTATGCGTGGGCGGCGAATCCGATCCTGTCCGTGGAGAACGCTGCCGGGCTGCCGCTTCGTCCCTTCCGGACGGACTCCGACCCGATGTTGCCGTATCGTGCGGATTAGCCTTTGCCCCGCTCCCGCTGGGCCATCCTGGTAAACGACATGAAGTAACTGTTCCAGTTTTCACGCGTGCTGCCGTACTGATTTTCGCCCCAATAATAGTCGACAAAGGCTTCCTTAGCGCGACCGACTTCCCGGCGGCGGTGCAAAGGAAGATCGCCCGACATGGTGAGGTTGAACAGTTCGATGGCTCGGGCGGCGGCGGCATAACCCTTGTCGGGATAGCCCTTATCCCGCCAGCTTATCGCCCGGAACACCTCGCTGCCGATATTGGCCATCTGCAGCCACAGAGATTGATCAGCCCATTTTTCGGGGGTTAGATCGGCGTGTATCATGATGGTGCGATAAGCGTGTTGATCGGTCCGCGTTGGGCGAGCGGTATCAGGTATGATCGTAGGACGGGAGTATCGATGATTTCCATTGACGCGATTATACCAGTGGAAATAATCTGCGAGATATGTTCCGCTTTTGGGGGGTTGTTTTGAGTGTCTTATTAGAAACCTTGATGGGAGGCTCAGATACCCAAATGCAACAACTGCTCAAGCAGCACTTCGGATTTGATACGTTCCGCCCCGGCCAGCGCGAGGTGATCGATGCGATCCTCAACAAGGGCGCTGCCCTGGCGGTGTTCCCGACCGGCGGCGGAAAATCGCTTTGCTACCAGCTTCCTGCACTGGCGTTCGATGGCGTTACCATGGTCGTCTCGCCTCTGATAGCGCTCATGAAAGATCAGATCGATTTCCTTCAAAGCCACAACATTGCGGCGGAACGCCTGGATAGCTCCCTTGGCGCCGATGAAACGCGCCGTGTCACCGATCAGATAAGATCCGGCGAACTGCGCCTGCTTTATGTTGCACCGGAGCGGTTCAACAATGAGCGCTTTTTGTCGATGATCAAGCAAGCAAAGATCTCGCTTTTTGCCGTGGATGAGGCGCATTGCATCTCCGAGTGGGGCCACAACTTCCGCCCGGATTACCTCAAGATCGCCGAAACCGCCCGCGCCGTGGGCGCCGAGCGGGTCCTTGCGCTGACTGCGACGGCGACGCCCGATGTGGTGCTCGACATTCGACGCGCGTTCGATATCGATGAATCCGCGGCAGTGGTGACCGGATTCTACCGGAAGAATCTGATGCTGGCGACGACTCCCGTGACGTACTCCGAGCGCGACAACGTGCTCATCAAGCGCCTGCAGAGCCGCACCCCCGGACCAACGATCGTCTATGTGACGCTGCAGAAGACCGCGGAGCGGGTCGCGGATCGTTTGGCCGGCGCCGGGTTCGAGGCGAAGGCGTACCATGCGGGCATGGAATCCGACGATCGGCATGCGGTTCAGGATTGGTGGATGAGTTCGGCATCGCGCATTGTCGTGGCGACTATCGCTTTTGGCATGGGAATCGACAAGGCGGATGTGCGCTATGTTTACCACTACAACATGCCAAAGAGCCTGGAGAGTTACAGTCAGGAGATCGGCCGCGCCGGCCGCGACGATAAATCGTCGACGGTCGAGATGCTGGCGTGCGCCGACGATCTGACCACTCTGGAGAACTTTGTCTATGGCGACACGCCGACAAGGGAATCTCTGAGAGGATTGGTCGACGAACTGTTGTCAAAGGGCGATGAGTTCGATGTCGGACAGATCGATCTGTCGTTTAGACACGATATCCGAATGCTGGTCCTGCGCACAGCGCTGACCTACCTCGAGCTGTTGGGCGTCCTGCGCCAGGGCACCCCTTTCTATGCGGGCTACGAGTTTCGGCCTATTAAAGAATTAAAATCCATCCTATCGCTGTTCTCCGGAGAGCCGGGTCAGTTGGTTCGCGACATCTTTGCGAAATCGAAGCACGGCACGAAATGGCTTTCGATCGATCCCGACGATATGGCCTTGCGTCTCGATAAGCCTCGCGGACGGATCGTTCGAGCGCTGGAGTATCTGGAGCAGAACGGCTGGATCGAGATGCGCGCAAGCGACCTTCGGCACCGCTACTACCGTCTGCCTGGCAAGCACGACGTCGACTTGCTCGCATCGGAACTCTCTGCCCGGTACCTGCGGCGGGAGCAAGCCGATCAGGCGCGCCTGAGTCAGGTTGTCGATCTGGTGCAGCACGATGGGTGCCAGACGAACTTTCTGGTCGCGCATTTCGGAGAACACCGCTCAGAGCCATGCGGCCATTGCACGTATTGCCGGACCGGCGTAGTTCGGGAACTGCCGCCGGCCCAAAAGAAGCTGGAAGTGCCGGGCGATATCGATATCGAAGCCTTGCGGCAACTGCGCGCCAAGCACCCCCGCGCACTCGGACTGCCCCGTCAGGCCGCTCGGTTTCTGTGCGGCCTTTCCAGCCCGGCGGTCGGCCGCGCCAGACTCGGCCGCAATACGCTGTTCGGCGCGCTGGAAGAGGCGCACTTCGGCGACGTCCTCGACTGGCTTACGACTTGCGGCCGAGAAATCGCATGACCAGCACGACAATCACAAGCGCGACAACGAGGATCGGAATGATGTGAAACAGCCATCCAATCAAATGGAACATCGCCCCGATGATATGGCCCGCGATCCAGAGCAAGAGAAGCAGGACGGCGATTGCGATCAATAGGATTTGCATGATCTTATTTACCCACAGAATTGACACTTGATGCTACAATTAGTCATAGAGCGCGAGTTTCCTCCCTTCGTCCCAAAACCGCTGGTGGAAAGAAACAAGCGTGAACTCTTCTGCCGTTCTCATTGTTAATAGAGAATAGCTTGCGCTAAAGTATGACGTATCTAGGAGGCTATGTTGACGTCTCAAGAGACCGATGTGGTAATCCGGCTTGTTGGTGAGTCGGGAGAAGGCACTGTGAGCCTTGGCGATCTGACTGTTCAGATGCTTGTGGCCATGGGGCTTGAAATTTACACCTATCAGACATTTCCCGCTGAGATTAAGGGCGGGACTGTTATGTATCAGATCCGCGCTAAATCCAGTGCGATACTCTCGCAGGGGGATTACGCCGATATCGTAGTCGCGTTGAACGCGGAAGGCTTTGGCCTCTATGGCGCCGGCTTGCGAGAAGACGGAATACTTCTGTACGACTCGGATTCGTACACTCCCGAAGCCGTGCCCGGCCGCACCGACTATGCGCTGCCGATGTCGACGTTCGCTCGCGCTGCAAAGGACGCGGTGCGCCACGATGTAGAACCAGAGCAGTTAAAGCGGCTGCCGGCGCCAAAAAACATCGTCGGGTTGGGTGCGCTGCTTAGTCTTCTGAACGCGCCTATGCAGCCGGCCGAGGAGCATATACGGACATTGTTCGGCCGAAAGGGTGACACGATTGTCCGGATGAATTTGGACGCTCTGCACTCCGGGGCCGAGCATATCGCCGAACAGATCGGCTCCAGGGCGCTGCCGCGTATCCATGCGATCGAACGCAAAGGCGATAGAGTGACGGTCAACGGCAATCAGATGCTTGCGATGGGGGCGATCGCCGGTGGGCTTCGTTTCTACGCCGGCTATCCGATCACACCCGCCACGGAGATTATGGAATTTCTGGCCAAGGAGCTACCGGCGTTCGGCGGCGCGTTGATCCAGGCGGAGGATGAGATCGCTGCTCTTGCTATGGCCATTGGAGCGAGTTTCGGCGGCAAGAAAGCGATGACCGCGACGTCCGGGCCCGGTTTTAGCCTCATGGTCGAAGAGATCAACCTGGCGGGGCAGGCCGAGATACCGGTCGTGGTGGTCGATGTCCAGCGGGGTGGGGCCAGTACCGGCATGCCGACCAAGACAAGCCAGGGCGACCTGAACCTTGCGCTTTATGGCGTTCACAATGAACAGGCCAGGATTGTACTGGCGGCTTCGTCGGTCGAGGACTGCTTCTGGACCGCGGTTGAAGCATTCAATCTGGCGGAAGCTTATCAGTGTCCTGTGATCCTGCTTTCGGACCAGTCGGTGGCGACACTCAAATGCACCATACCGCCGCCTGATCCGTCGCGTGTTCGCACGATAGATCGTCTGACGCCCAGCGCATCGGACCAGCCATATTCTCGCTACGAAAAAACCGAGTCGGGTATCTCGCCGATGTCCGTGCCGGGCATGCCGAACTGTTCGTATGTGAGCACCGGGATCGAACACGATGAGGCCGGAGATCCAGGGTATACGCCCGAGATTGCGTCGACCATGAAGAGCAAGCGCTTCCGAAAACTGGAGACGCTGCGCGAGGAACGCTCCCGTGATTACGTGCGGCTGTGGGGCGAGCCCGGGTGCGCGGATGTCGGTATCATCGCATTTGGCTCGACGGAAGGCGTGCTAAGAGAGGCAACGGAACGCGCCCGCGCTCAGGGGCTCAAGGTCGCGCATCTGCATTTAAGAATGCT
>Ga0316231_1004505_pt1 | contig 11529 bp, 5 predicted proteins | sample TBH18027metaG_FD_206002 | JGI IMG/M metagenome (GOLD analysis project Ga0316231, IMG submission 206002) | Freshwater microbial communities from Trout Bog Lake, Wisconsin, USA - TBH18027 | ecosystem: Environmental > Aquatic > Freshwater > Lake > Hypolimnion/Profundal zone | place: USA: Wisconsin...
TCGTGGCAACCGCTTCATCCAGTCGCACATGGAGAAGTATCCTAACAATTCACCACGCAATAAAGCGATCATCTTCCTGCAAAATGTGGTTGGCGCCACGGTCGACGCCAACGAAATCATCAAGCCCGGTCCGGAAATAGGGGAAGAACTTATGGTTACCGACGAGGTGGAAAATTTGAACGCCGCCAAGCCATACACAAAGAAAAAGAGGGATGTGATCAAGCCGGATGCTTTTCAGCCTGGCAAGGCGTGGCTGGATGACCGCGGAGAACCAATCGAGTCCCATCTCGGCGGGCTCTATTACGAAAACGGGGTCTATTACTGGTACGGCATGAACTTCGCTGGAGAGACGCTGAAGCCCGGCTCGTATCCGAATCAGGCATATTCCTGGATGATCAATCAGGGCATCACCTGCTACTCGTCCAAGGATCTCTATCGTTGGAAGTTGGAGAGCGCATCGTTGTCGTCCGTGAAAGACGACCCCACCCATCCGCTGCAGCCTACCAACTGGGTCATTAGGCCCAAGGTGCTCAAATGCGCCAAGACCGGGAAATATGTGATGATGGGGCAGTTGGTCTCGGCCGATTTTAGCACCCTCAACAAAGTCGTGGTGGGCGTTGCCGACAAACCGCAAGGGCCGTTCACCTATCGGAAGGTGCTTGATCCGCCCGGTGGCGGGTATGACATCACGCTCTATCAGGACGATGACGGCAAGGCGTACCTGATCTGCTCGCACCAGTGGGTTAAGGCGCATCTCTTGAGCGACGACTATCTCGCCATCGAGAAAACTTATGACCTGAAAGGCGTCACAGGCGAGGCTCCGGCGGTCTTCAAGCATGACGGCGCCTACTATTTCTTGACATCGCACTTGACCGGGTGGGCTCCGAACGCCAACAAGTACGCCGTGGCATCGACCTTCCTTGGCCCGTATGAAACAAAGGGTACTTTTTGCATGGGGCGGGGAGCTGACACTTCGTTTGACGGCCAGACGACGTTCGTGCTGCCGCTTGCTAGGAAGCCCGGACAATTCATCTGGTTGGCCGACCGGGTTAACGCGAAGTCCGGAACCGAGGTTGACGACTTTCGGCAAGCCACACACATCTGGTTACCTATAGCTCTCGATCCGGCACAGAAACGTCTGAGCGTCGATTGGCGTGACCAGTGGGATTTGCGAGTGTTTGATGAGAACAATCCAACAGGTGATTTGAAATAGGTAACAGAAATGAAACCCGGCTGTTCCCCGTGAATGGCACAAATATGAACCACACCTTCACCCTCCTCGTCGCACTGCTGCTCGCGTCGCAGGCGGTGCTGTCGGCCGCCGCCAACGCACCGCAGACCGACTATGACATGAAAAAACATCCCGGCGAGTCGGACCGGCCGGACTGGGATGAGAAACCTGTCCATAAAGTCATCATCTCAAAACCGTTCCATATCGGCGCCACTGAGGTCACATTGGAACAGTATCGGCAATTCGATCCGGAGTATCGCAAAGGCAAGGGACTGCCGACCGAGGCGGAGTGGGAATATGCCTGCCGGGCCGGGACGAAAACGGTTTTAAATACCGGAGACAAGCTGCCGGATGGCTACCTGCCGTGGTATACCCGGTTTTCACACCCGGGATCGTTCCCCTGGAGCTTTTATTTTCTGGATAATAAACCGTCGCCAGAATATTTGCCTGTTGATGCCCAAGCACCGTCATTACAGGTGGCGCAGCGATCGCCAAACGCTTGGGGTCTCTATGACATGCACGGGAATCTCTGTGAATGGTGCAACGATTGGTATGGCCCTTACGAGGCGGGCGAACAGACCGATCCCCGCGGACGAAGCGACGGGGACTTCCGCGTCTTCCGCGACGGGCCGCATTCGATGCTCTCGCGCCTGGTGCGCAGCGCCAATCGGGGAGCATGGATTCCGGAATCCAGCGGCGCCATGTTTGGTTTCCGCAGCCCGGCAATTACGGAATGTTCCAATGGGGATCTGCTTGCCACGTGGTATTCCACGGTATTGGAAGGAGGGGCAGAGCTCTGCAATGCCGCCAGTCGCCTCCGGTTTGGCCAAAGCGAGTGGGAAGAGGCTTCGCCCATTTGGGATGGCTTCGACATCAACGACCGCGCGCCCAAGCTGTGGTGGGATGGCGAGATAACCATCTACCATATCGCACGCGGCTATTCCGAGAACATCGTCCGCACGTCTACCGACAACGGCGCCAGTTGGTCGAGGGCAAAACCGATCTATCCCCAGAGTGAGATGGGAGCGGAAATGATCCGGACGCGTCAAGGCGTGTTGATGATCACCGAAGACGCGTTCGTCTCGCTTCTCAAGAGCGATGATAACGGCAAGACTTGGACCTCTGTCGGGAGTCGGAGACGGAATGATGATATCCGGCCTGGTGGCCAATGGGGCAGGCACGCCGGGATTCATGCACCGGTGATTGAACTAGCGGATGCGCGGCTCATGACCATTGGCCGCCCGCACCCGTCCGAACAGGCGGAGGCCTTTGGCGGGAAGGCCCTACTGAGCTTCAGCGGCGATCAGGGTGCGAGTTGGACGTATGCTGCCAGCGAATTCCCCGCCGTCACCTCCGTCCAGCGGTCGGTGATGATCCGACTGCGTGAAGGTCCCATTTTATACTGTTCATACACCGACCAGTGGAGCGAGTTCTACAAAGGCAACCGCAAGGGGATGGTCTTCAAGAGCAAGGACGGGGAATTCACCGGATTTGGTTTGTTTGCTGCTGTGTCATATGACGAGGGCAAAACTTGGCTAGACCGGAGGTTGATCATCCACGGAGGCCCAGCCCGGGAGGTGAACGCCATCGATAGGGCCATGTTCACGCTGAGCGAGACCATGGCCGAACCTCAGGGTTACCTCGCGGTGACCCAGAGTCGTGATGGACGCATCCAGCTTCTCACGAGCAAGAACCACTACGTTTTCAACCTCGCGTGGGTGAAACAACGGCCACCTGCGCCGCTAACCGCGCTTCCTGCCACCGGAGAAGCCATTAGGACGGCAAAGTAGAAATGGAACTATGAAACAGAGGATCAAAGTCATGAAAAGTCTGCTGTCCATCATCGCGGGCGTTGTCCTGCAGGGAGCTCTTGTCGGGATCGCCGCGGCGCCCGCTTCCTTTTCTGCGGCCTCAGGTGATCCAAGCATACTCAAGGAAATCTATCCGGTCAAGTTCGAATATCCAGGAGAGCCATTCGCCGCGCTCAATGCCGTGGGCGCCTGGACCGAGAGCAACGGCTGCCTGGCAAGCTCAGGTCAGGGCTTTGAGTCGATAGGTCCCGCGAACCCCTCCGCATTGAAGAATGTGATTGCCGAGGCGTCCTTTAGTTTCAAGGACGTCGCTGCCAACGGCGCCGCAGGCGTCCAGTTCGGCTTCGGCAACGGACCGGGGCAGCGCTGGACTTACATGTATTTCCCAGCCGAAGGAAAGATAAAGCTTGAGTTCCGGGAAAAGGATTCCGCCAGGCTCCTGAGGAGCTTCGACAAAAAACTCGAGCCGCCCTACTGCCTCAGAGCGGAGGTCAAGTCCGATGGAAAATCTCGCCTTCTAGCCAACGGTGAGACTCTCGCCGAGGGAAATGTTTTCGGCGGAATCCCTATTTTCAAGCACTCCGGGGCAGTCTCCATGGACGCATCGGCGCTCTTTAGCAAGCTGAGTGTAAGCGGCGGCGATTACGTCAGGCCAGCCATAGCGATAGGCGATTCGATAACCCACCATTGCCGCTGGCAGAACGCTGTCTCCGAGATCTCAGGCGTACCCATTACAAACGCTGGCTTGGCCGGAGAGGACAGCGGCGGCGCACGCAAACGTTTCGACAGCGACGTCATCGCCATGCATCCAAAGCTCGTATTCATCTACACTGGCACGAACGACGGCAATGCAGAATCGGCCCTGGCGAACGTCAAGGCAATGGTCGAATCAGCACGCAAAGCCAGTATCCCGTTTGTCGTTTGCGGCCTGATCCCCAATCGCGCGCAGCCGAAAATCGACGAGTTCAATAAAGCGATACGGGAATATGCGGTTGCGGAAAAGCTGCCTCTCGTCGACTGGAACTCTGTTCTCGACGACGGAACAAAGCGGATCAAGCCGGAATTCGGCGACGAAGTCCACCCGAACGTAAAGGGAGCCAGGCTCATGGCCGAATTCCTCTGCGCTCAGGGGGACGTCCGCAAAATGCTCGACGCGTTGAAAGCGGATGCCTCCTCCGCGCGCGGCGACAGCACAAAGCCTGTCGGCGTTCCGCAATGAGATCGTATTAAGCGATGTTGAAACGATGCAAAACATTTATTTGGACGCGGGGGATGTTCGCATGGACCAATTACGGCGGGAACTCGAAGCCTATTACAATCAATGGCGTGGGGCACGCTGGACACAACTGACTGCGGAGGATCTGGCGGTTCGCCGGGAGATCCTGGCGGCGATGGATGTCTATGCGGCGGGACATCCAGATGAGCATCCGTCCTTGCTAAAGTCACGTCTGCATGAGGAGATGGTGGAGCGGTTTGTCCCCGTGATCTTCCCACACAGCCCGTTCTTTTTCGAGATGGGCCTGCGTTTTGCCGAGAACTGGGGCAATCCCGGACCGCCTGAAATGGTGGTCGGTTCCTGGCTGCAGCACCGCCGAAATCACATCGCGCTGGGCAAACCTGAATGGCAGTGCATCCGCGCCTTTACAGTCTTCGCCGACAGCAAGCTGCCGATGTGGAACGTGTGGTCCGGGTTCGATGTCGACCATCATTGCATCGGCTATACGACCATCTTTCGGGGGGGTGTCAACGGTCGTCTGGCCGCGATCGCTGCCCGTCAACTGGAACCCTGTACCGTCGACGAAGCCGCCAACCTGGAGGCGATGGCGCGTAGTTGCAGGGCCTTACTGCGCGTGGCATCGCGCTTTCGCGAGCATGCCCGGCAGATGCGCACATCCGAGACCGACCCGCAGGTTTGCCGGTTCCTCGACATGATTATTGAGGCCGCCGGCCGCGTTCCCGCGGAACCGCCGCGCTCCTTCTACGAAGGCCTGGCAATGCTCTGGTTCCTCCGTGAAACGACCGCCACTCTGGATGCAATCGGCATATCAGTCATCGGCCATCTCGACCGCCTGCTCTACCCTCTCTATGCCGCCGACATCGATGCTGGGCGTCTCACGGAGTCCGAAGCATTGGATCTGCTATCGCGCTGGATGCTTCCCACCGACATCAAATTCCATGTGGCGGACGGCGCTTGGCCGGAGACGAGCACGTGTATGGAATTGGGCGGATGCAACGAGACCGGTCAACCCATTTGGAACGATGTGACGCGCCTGGTCATTACAACGCACCACCAGCTTCGCCTGCTGAACCCGAAGCCCAACTGCCGCTACGGCTCCAACTCGCCAAAGGCGTACCTCGATCTGATAAGTTCGACGATGCTGGCCGGACACAATCACTTCGCGTTACTCAACGATGATGTACTCATCCCTACGTTTGTGAAAGCCGGCAAAACCCTCGCCGAGGCGCGCCTCTACGTGAACGGCGGTTGCCAGGAGCCTATGGCGGAAGGCGTGGAGCACACCGCCGGCGCCTATTTCTACTACTGCCTGACGCGCATTCTGGACCTGGGCCTACAGCCCCCGACTACGCTGCCGGAAGAGCTGACTCGGGAGGCGCGCGCAGCCATCCCGCCGCCCCTCCCCGATGCGTCTACTTTCGAGGAGTTATACTCGGCCTTCCGAGACTCCGTGTTGCGCACGCTGCACACGGGCACGGAGTGGGCTATCACTGTGGGCCGCGAGCAATGGCAAATCCATCCCTGCCCCCTGCTTTCGGCGACGCTGGAAGGTTGCATCGCAAATGGGCGCGACTATACGCGTGGCGGAGCGAAATACAATCCCAGCGGGGTGGCCCTTATTGGCCTGGGGACCACCATCGACTCGCTCTATGCTATCAAGTGCGCAGTCTATGACGAAGGCTGGCTGACGCTTTCAGACCTGCGCGCCGCGCTTACGTCCAATTGGGAAGGCTTCGAGGCGCTGCGTTTGCGTCTGCGGCGATTGCCGAAATTCGGCCAGGGGCATTTGGAACTCGACGAACTTGCGGCCCGTTTCTCACGCGAACTCGCGGCGGCGATCCGTACGTTTCCCAACGAGCGCGGCGGGAATTTTCAGGCGAGTTTCTTCGTCTATTACGCATTCGACTGGTTCGCCAAGTCCGTACGCGCCACTCCCGACGGCCGCTGGGCCGGCGATCTGCTCTCCCAGGGGATCGGCCCAGCGCGCACCACGCCGGCCACGCTGTCGGAGATTTGCGAAACCCTCGGCCGCATCGACTTCCTTGACCACCCAGGGAATGCCGTATTGGACGCTCAACTTCCTGCCGGACGCATCTCAACTGAGGCCCTCACCGCCTCCTTGCGGACGTTCGCGCAGCTTGGTGGTCCAACAATCCAGATCAATTGTGTCTCCGTCGACCAATTGCGCGATGCCCAGCGCCATCCCGAACGACATCGCGACCTCACTGTGCGTATCTGCGGCCTTTCAGCCTACTTTGTCAATCTGACACCGAACATACAAGACGAGATTATCTCGCGATCACTCGTGGAATTTTAGCGCATCGATCTTCCTGGGAGCAGACATGATCGACGAATCAAATGAATCGGAGACAACACGCATTAGCATGAAACACACAATCACACCCCACGCGGCGTTGCCGTTCGCCGCGCTCCAGGCTGCTGAGCCTGTCATCATCGACCTCGCCAATCGCACTTGGCAGGGAATTCCGGGCATTGAGCTCTCGGCAAAGGGGCGCGTATTTGCCTGCTGGTTCACCGGTGGGCCTTGGGAGCCATCACCGGAGAACACGGTGCTGCTTTCCTACAGCGACGATAGTGGCGGAACCTTCACGCCGCCCGAGGCGATGGCTTTACCGCTGAGCGATGGCACGCGGTGCTATGACCCTTGCCTGTGGATCGATCCGAATTTGCGGCTTTGGTATCTCTTCAATCGCAGCCTCAAGCACAGTACGCATCACGGCATCTTTGCCCGCATCTGTGATGACCCCGATGCTTTGTCGCCAATTTGGGGTGCGGAATTCCGTGTGGGCTTCGACGGGCCATTCAGCTTCCGCATGAACAAGCCGATCGCGCTCTCCACGGGCGAGTGGATCATGCCGGTTACTCACGCGCTGGAGCCTGTGGCGGCTTGGGCGGGATTTGATCCCAATCAAGTCCAGGGCGTCGGCATATCAACCGATGAAGGCAAAACGTGGACCCTGCATGGCGCTGTCAGGACGCCGGGAGCGGCACTGGAGAACATGATCGTGGAACTGCGAAACGGCAGGCTGTGGATGCTCATCCGGACCGAGGGTTTTCTATGGGAAAGCCATTCGTCGGACAAAGGCCGCACCTGGACGGAGGGCAAAGCCACCTCGATCGCGACGCCACATTCGCGCTTCTTCATCCGTCGCCTTGCCTCGGGCAGTCTGCTCTTGGTGAACCATTACAAGTTCACCGGCCGTAGCCACCTCACCGCGCAGTTCTCCTCCGATGATGGCAAAACTTGGAACGAGGGTCTGCTCCTCGATGAACGCACGAACGTTTCGTACCCCGACGGCGTGCAGGACAAAGACGGCCTGATCTGGATCACCTACGATCGCGACCGCCTTGGCGTGGGCGAAATCCTGCTCGCGAAGTTCCGCGAGGAAGATGTGCTCGCGGGCAAGAACGTCTCCGGCGCGGTGACGCTGAAGGAGACGATCAACAAGCTAGACAAGCCCCAGTTGCATCCCGATGCGCCGGAGGTGCTCACAAATCCTGGCGCGGAGTTTCAGGACGAGGCGAGGACGGGCGCAATGATCATCGGCATGGATCGCACGCTGAAGGGCCGCATCTGGGCCTGCTGGACGGGCACGGGGGACAAGAAGGACGGCTACTTTCTGTTGGCGACAAGCGATGAGGAAGGCGTAACGTGGTCGAAGCCGCGTCTGGCGGTCGGCGCACGCACGGAGGCTGGGCAGAAGTTGTGCGGTGCACTGGTGGGGAATCTTTGGACCGATCCGAAAGGGCGCTTGTGGCTATTCTTCGATCAGCAACTCGGTGATCCGCGAGAGCGCATCACGAACTGGTTCATCCGTTGCGATGATCCCGATGCCGGCGAGCCGATATGGTCGGCGCCAGTCTGTTTTGCCGAAGGCTGCACACTGAACAAGCCAACCGTGCTGAAAAACGGCGACTGGCTGCTGCCGGTCTCCGACTGGCACCAGAAGACGGCGCTTGTGTTTGCCTCCACCGACGAAGGCGCTTCGTGGAAAGAGCGCGGTAGCTTGCAGTTCCCGGAATGGGAGTTCGATGAACATATGCTTGTGGAGTTGCGTGACGGCCGGCTATGGATGCTCGCACGCACGCTCGGGGATCCGCACGAGAGTTTCTCTGCCGACAACGGCAAGACGTGGAGTCTGCCGAATCTCGCGTCGACTGTCAAAAATGTCAACGCTCGTTTCTTCATTCGGCGACTCGCCTCGGGAAAGATCCTGCTTGTGAAGAACGGCCCGCCTACCGAGCGGATCGAGAAGCGGTCGCACATGTCGGCGTATCTCTCTGACGACGAGGGCAAGACATGGAAAGGCGGGTTGCTGTTGGATGAACGGGCGTCTGTCTCCTATCCCGACGGTTTCCAGGCGCCGGACGGACTGATCTACATCCTCTACGATTGGAACCGGCATACCGATGCTGAGATTCTGCTGGCAAAATTCCGCGAGGACGATGTGCTGGCCGGAAAACTCGTGTCGCTGGACGCCAAGCTGCAACTGCTCGCCAACAAAGCTCGCGGGGCGGACCTGCCACGCGCCATCGTGCCCGATTGGAGCGTGCAGGCCGCCAAGGATGCGCGGCAGGATTATTCCAGTATTCCCTACGACGGCGTCACGCCGAACAAGATGGTCTGCGACACGACGCTACGCGAGTTGCCGGATGGCTCGTGGATACTCTTGATGCTCGCAGGTGGCGATATCGAACCTTCGCCGTTCAACTACACCGGAGTCACGCGCAGCACAGACAAGGGCAAAATGTGGACGCCATTGGAACGCTTCGATGTTGGATTTCCGCGCGCGGGAAAAACGATCGGCCAGGGTCCCACCGAGATCATGATCGTCGACCAGCGAAGCACGCTCTTTTTCTCCACCCACTCGAATACCTGGGCCAATGACTGGCGCTCGTGGTTCCTCACCAGCGACGACTCGTTCAAGACGTGGAGCAAGCCCCAGGAAGCGCCGGGCCGGTTGAAGGAGCGAACCTTCATCCGCAAGCACATCGTCACGCGCGACGGACGTATCATGATTCCCTTCCAGCACTACATCGGTCCCGATAACGAGCAGGATAAGGCGCCGCTCGACCGCGCATTCACCAACCCGCGCAATGGCGTGCTCATCAGCAGCGACAACGGCAGGACGTGGACGGAGCACGGCAATATCCGACTCACGCCGAATGACCGCTATTTCGGTTGGGCCGAAAACGATCTCTTCGAGCATCCCGATGGGCGCATCACGATGATCATCCGTGCGGATGGCCTCGGTGGAATGCTCTATCAGGCCGAGAGCTTGGACGGCGGAATAACGTGGCCCGAGTTTGCCTGCATCACGCAGATCCCAAATCCCGGCAGCAAAGCCACGCTCTACGCGCTTGGCCGCGACTCCGTCGCGATTCTGCACAACCCGAACAGCAGGCATCGCAGCCCGATGGCGCTGTGGATCAGCTTCGACGGCATGAAGACGTGGCCATATCAGCGGATCATCCAGGCGGAGAGCTGCGATGGGCCGAAGGGCAACATGAATTATCCCGATGGCTTTGTCAGCAAGGATAAGCAGTGGCTGCACTTCGCTTTCGATGACAACCGCCACCGTGCCGTGCATTACTCGGCCAAGCTACCACCACTGCCATGAACACACCGCAAAACTGCGGCTGCTGGTTCCGCCGGAACGCCGTCCAAAAGGGTTAGTTTTCTGAAACGTCTCCGATAAGCATGATCGAGCCGAAGCGCAGGATTGTCCCGTCGTATTTCTTTGGATCGAACGCACCTTTCTCCTGCTTGCTTGCGGGAGTACGATCGGGCTGATCGGGCGAAAGTTCGATCTTCACTGTGTGGATCTCGTCGGGTAGCCCGGAAGCGATGGCGAGCGTGTTCAGGCGGTAGTAGCTGCAGTAGCTGTCGAACAACGGGATCGTCCTTATGACTTTGCCATCGAGCGATACTATCGCTTCTCCGCCGTCCGGGCCGAGGATATCGTACAGGTTGACGGCGGTCCCTTTGAATTTGAACGAAAGGGTTTCGCCGGGCTTGATTGCCTGCCAGATCTGGGGCATTCGCGTATGAAACTGTTTGCCGAGCCCTTCGCCGTCGCTAAGCACCTGCCAGCCATTACTTAGCATCGATTGCGTAATAGGCGCCTGCTTGGCGTTCTCCCAGTTGTCCGCAACGAACGGGGCCTTTGGCGGATATGCGCCGACGGGAGGGATCGACGCCATCTGCTCAAACGCGGTTTCGATAACCTGAGCATAGATCTCATGACCGGCGTCGGTCGGGTGAACGCCGTCGTGCGACCACAGCGTCACGCCGTTCGGCTCGGGTATTGGGTTTCCCGTGGCGTCCTTCCGCGGCACATAGATGAGCGTGCCGGCCTGTTGGCGGTGGACCGTTTCGAGGGCGACATTGATCGATGGAATGCCGTAATATTCTGCAAGCTTTTCGTCAGCGGAAGCTGCAGACGGATTATTGCCGGCCAGTAATGAAGTTTCGTAGCCGGTACGGAACGTGTAGATATAGCAGATGTCGACCTTGGGATTGGCCTTGCGCGCCTGCCGGACGATTCCCTCCATTTGTCGCCAGATCGCCTCCGGCTTATCGCCGCCGTCGTTCACGGCGAACTCCACGAAGATCAGGTCGGGGTCATGTACCAGTACATCGTTGTGACACCGATAGGCCCCAAGGTACGAGCCGGTCCCGCCGATTGCGGCGCCGACTTCGGTGAACTTAACGCTGGGATATTTCTGGCGAAACCAGGCCATGGTCTTGGGACGCCATCCGTTGGCTTCTGTTATGCTTCCGCCAAAGTAGGCTACGGTCACGGGTTGGCCCGATTTCACCTTGGCGAAAAAATTGCCGAGTCCCAGACGCGGCTGACACAATTGCGCTGGCACGGGGTTGAGTGTCTGCGCATCTGCGGGCAGATTCAGAGTGGCGACTAGCGGGGCTACCGCGAGCCCGAGCGCCAGGAGTTGGAAGCAATGCATGGGAGTATATCTCCTTCTATAGACTGGTGTAAGCATTCTGCCCAATGATGCTCGTTTTGTCAATTGGCGGGCGCGATCGACTGCACGACGCACTTCGTTCCATCTTCCGATTGCACAGCCGTGATCAAGTGGGTGGGCTCGCCCCTGCTTTTCTGGGGGTTGTGCATGTTGAACATCTCCGGGCGCTCGCGCCTGATGACGCTCATCGTCGTGCCGTCTTCAATCTCGATAGTGTGAGAGTAGAGCTTTACGGGATTTGC
>Ga0316231_1004506_pt1 | contig 11525 bp, 12 predicted proteins | sample TBH18027metaG_FD_206002 | JGI IMG/M metagenome (GOLD analysis project Ga0316231, IMG submission 206002) | Freshwater microbial communities from Trout Bog Lake, Wisconsin, USA - TBH18027 | ecosystem: Environmental > Aquatic > Freshwater > Lake > Hypolimnion/Profundal zone | place: USA: Wisconsin...
ATGCGCAATCTTTGCGATCGCCTCAAAATCGGGCACATCAAGTTTGGGATTGCCAATGGTTTCCAGATAGATGGCCCGTGTCCGGGGCGTAATCGCGCGGCGAAACGCATCCGGGTTGCGGGAATCAACAAAAACAACCGAGCGCCCCAGCTTCGGGAACGTGTGATGGAAAAGCTGGTAGGTTCCGCCATACAGGTTGTCTGCGGAGACAATCTCATCGCCCAGGCGCGTGATCGCCAGCAGGGCAAAGGTGATCGCCGACTGCCCGGAGGCCACACCCAAGGCTGCAACTCCGCCCTCAATCGCCGCCACGCGTTGCTCAAAGACATCCGTCGTGGGGTTCATGAGCCGGGTATAGATGTTTCCGAACTCCTTCAAGGCAAAGAGATTTGCCGCATGCTGGGAGTTCTTGAAAACATACGATGTGGTCTGATAGATCGGCACCGCGCGCGATCCCGTCGTGGGATCAGGCGTCTGGCCGGCATGCAGCGCCAGGGTGTTCAGTTGATGCGTACTCATGGGCGTTTTCCTTTTCTTCTTTCGTGATTGAAGCGTGGCGAATCAGCTTTCGTTCGTCATCTCCGATCCGCCACGCGAGGGGTTTCTTCCTTAAAAAGCGTATTGCGCACTCAACACCAGGCCATTACCCAGTCCAAGTTGCTGAGATTCCGTATAGCTGCGCCCCGCATTCACAAAGGCCGCAATCACGGTCAGCTTGGAGTTCACAAACCAAGCAACATGGATATCCCAGTCGTTCGGGTTTTTGACGCCATTGTCAAAGTGGGCGCCCTGCTTGAATTCAAAGCCCGTTGCCAGGAACGAAACGGGAATGATGTCAATATTCGCAAAGGCGGTCAGATCGTGGTCTTTGTTGTGCCCCAGCACGCCGGTCACCTCTTCATCGGTGTCCAAAAGACCGCCGGAGATCAGCACGGGGATCGGTGTCTGCGTGATCAGCTTGGTTGCAACGGCATAGTAGTCCACGCCAACCCGGTTCGGACCAACGACATTGTCATCGGTTGTCTTTTCAATCGCACCCACCGAGATGGCAGGAATGAAGTTGTAGCCTCCCTCATTTTCGCGGATCAGCAGCAACTTCTCGCCAAAGTTGTTCTTACTGATGTCCCGGGTTCTTGTCTGCCCCAGCGCGGATTGAGGGCCAAGAATGATTGACTCATACCCATAGGAGAGTTCCAGGCGCTTCCCAATCGTCTCCGCCACGCCATAGGAGCTCCAGTTCACCTGATCCTTGCCCAAATGCACATACCAGGCACCGGCCTGTGGCTTGCTAAACCAACTGGCCAGACTGTTGGTGTCTGACAAGGGCTGACCCGCAGTATAGGCCAAGGGGTTGAATGCCACACCGCCCACGCCTTCAAGATTGTTGAACGGTGGCCCCGCATGTGCAGCCAAAGCTGAAAATACAATCCCTGCGAGAACAACCGACTTCCATGTGACCTGATGTTTCATGACGCCTGCTTCCTTTTTGTTAAGTGGTATTGTTTCCGTGCGTTGCTAAACTCTAGTATGTCTAGCAAATTGATAGACATACTAGCAATAGTGGACTTTTACGTCAATAGCCTTTTTAAAAAATTTTTATCTCCTTAAGAATCGGAATAAAACCCTGATTTGACACCCAACTCAACACGTGATATCGCTAGTGTTATTGATGAACGGCCGGGGTGTTCTTCTTTGTGGAAGAACTGAGATCACACCCGTAGAACCTGATCCGGATCATGCCGGCGAAGGGAGCTGCATAAGGGAACTCACCCGGCCAGGGCGTGTTCTCTTTTTGTTTTTCGGGATGCGATGAGGAGATGTCCCATGCATATTCATGTCAACGGTGAGTCGTATGAAACGAAGGCCGTATGCATAGCCGACTTGTTGCGCGAGCGCCATGCGGACTCGGCGCGTGTGGCTGTGGTCCTGAATGACTCGGTCCTGCCAAGCGCCACACGTGCCAATACGCGCCTGACGGAAGGCGATCGGGTTGAACTACTGACTTTTGCCGGAGGAGGTTGATGACCATGACCGAACAAACCAGTCCCCTGATGATCGGTGGACATTCCTTTACCTCGCGCCTGCTGCTCGGCACAGGCAAGTTTGCCGACGCAGACACCATGGTTCGGGCCGTCCAGGCGTCGGGTGCCCAGATTGTGACCGTTGCCCTGCGTCGGTTTGATCGTGACAGGCCGCACGACAATCTGCTTGAGCCTCTGCTCGCCATGAAGCACATCACGCTCATGCCCAACACATCGGGCGCATGCACAGCCGCCGAAGCTGTGCGCGCGGCGCACATCGCGCGGGAACTTTGTGGAAGTTCGTTCATCAAGGTTGAGATTCATCCCAATCCTCATCACCTGATGCCCGACCCGATTGAGACGTTTGAGGCAGCACGCATCCTGGTGCGCGATGGGTTTATCGTCATGCCCTACATGCCGGCTGATCCGGTTCTGGCCAAGCGCCTAGAAGAGATTGGCTGTGCATCCGTCATGCCGCTGGGCTCCGCCATTGGAAGCGGCCAGGGCCTGGCCACGGCAGACCTGCTGCGTCTGATCATTCGTGACGCGCGTATCCCTGTGATTGTGGACGCCGGACTGCGCTCCCCCTCGCATGCCGCCGCCGCCATGGAGATGGGCTGCTCCGCCGTGCTGGTGAACACAGCCATTGCCGTGGCCGGAGACCCACCTGCCATGGCCGAGGCCTTTGCGCAAGCCATACAAGCCGGTTACAAGGCCTGTCACGCAGGCATCATGGCAACCGGAGAAGCCAGCGCAACCAGCCCCCTGACTGCTTTTCTCGAACCAACAAAACAGAACCCATGAACTCGCCCACTCCATTCGCAGCCCCTCCGACGCCACAAACGCCGGACGAGCAACAGTTCATCTCCTTGCTGCGCGCAAACCCCGCGCTTCACCTCGAAGACATGGCCCGCCGCGCGCAACACCTGACACGACAGCATTTTGGCCGGGCGATCACGCTCTACGCGCCGCTCTACCTGTCCAACTATTGCTCCGGCGGATGCGCCTACTGCGGCTTTGCCGCTGATCGCCGTCAGGTTCGGCACAAGCTTGAGCCTCAGGAGATTGCCGAAGAGCTTGCGGCGATGAAAGCCATGGGGTTTGAGCAAGTTCTGCTGCTCACCGGCGAGCGAACGCCACAGGCTGATTTTGACTATCTGCTCGCCAGCGTCCGCCTGGCGGCAAACGTTTTCCATGAAATCACGATCGAAGCTTTTCCCATGCCTGTGGAAGAGTACCGGCAATTGGTTGATGCCGGCTGCACCGGCATCACGATCTATCAGGAAACCTACGATCCAAAAGCCTATGCCAAGTGGCATCGCTGGGGGCCCAAGCGCGATTTTGGCGCGCGTTTGAATGCGCCTACCCGCGCGCTCGAGGCTGGAATGCGGACCGTTGGTCTTGGCGCACTGCTGGGGTTGGCTGATCCCTTGCGTGAAGCCTTGTCGCTCTATCGTCATGTGCGCGAACTTCAAGCCCGCTTCTGGCGCGCCGGGGTTTCCGTCTCATTCCCAAGACTTCGCCCGGAAGCGGGCGGATTTCAACCCCCCTTTCCGATCAGCGATCAGCAACTGGCGCAACTGATCTTCACGTTCCGCATCTGCCTGCCGGAAACACCGCTGGTTCTCTCCACCCGCGAATCACCAACGATACGCAATGGCTTGGCAGGAATCGGGATCAATCGCATGAGCGTAGCCAGCCGGACAAGCGTGGGCGGTTATTGCCACCCGGTCGCGGACACCGCCCGCCAATTTGATGTCTCAGATGATCGCGACATCCCCACATTCTGCGAAGCCCTGCGTCAACGCGGATTGGACCCGGTATTCAAAAACTCGGATTCCAGCTATCGGCAAGATCCGGCAGCTCAGGAGAAGCCATGCCCCAATCTGTAAATCCTCAGGATCGTTACGCCCGCCAGCTCGCCCTTCCGGAAATCGGCCAGGAAGGACAGGATCGTCTGGCGCGTGGACATGTGCTTGTGGTGGGCGCAGGAGGCCTTGGCTCACCTGCAGCCTTCTATCTTGCCGCAGCCGGAGTCGGCACGCTGGGAATCATGGATGGCGACTCCCTGGAACCCAGCAACCTGCAGCGGCAGATTTTGCACGCGACAGACGACTTGGGGCGCAACAAAGCCGTCTCCGCCGCAGAAACACTGACCGCGCTCAATCCAGACATTGATGTCCGACCCATCACCTCGCGCCTAACCCGTCAAAATGGAATAGAGACTCTGGCTGGATACGATTTCGTCATTGATGCCACAGACAATTTCGATTCCAAGTTCCTGATTGCCGATCTCTGCCATGCGGCTCACATCCCCTACTGCCATGCGGGAATTGCGCGATTTTACGGTCAGGCGCTCACGGTCATCCCGGGAGAAAGCGCCTGTTACCGGTGCGTCTTTGAAGCGCCGCCCGATGTTCTCCCTGGGCCTCCGCAGGGACCACTGGGCGCTGTTCCTGGCGTTCTGGGCTCTGTTCAGGCAACCGAGGCCATCAAATTTCTGCTTGGAAAAGGCCCGTTGTTGACCAATCGAATTTTTACCTACGATGCCTGGACACTGACTGCGCGGAGCATTCCCGTGTCGCGCCGTCCGGATTGCCCACTGTGTGGAAAATGGACAGGACAACCCCATGCGTGAAACCTTCGGCCTTTATCTGGTGCTGACCAACCCTGTTGTCGGATACGACGCATGCGCGGAAGCGGCTGTCGCGCGCGGCGTGCGCTATCTGCAACTCCGGATGAAACACGCGCCCCGCGAGAATATTCGCGCAACCGGCGCGCGCTTGCGCGCCATCACACGCGGCACGATGACGCGTTTCATTGTGAATGACGATGTCGATCTCGCGCGCGAACTCGATGCCGATGGCGTGCATCTAGGTCAGGATGACCTCTCTTTGACTGAAGCGCGCAAGCGGTGGCCCGCCCAGGGAAAAATCTTTGGACTCTCGACCCACAACCCGGATCAAGCCCGAGCAGCCATGGCGCTTGCGCCGGACTACATCGGCGTGGGCCCCATCTTCGCAACGCCCACCAAAGAGGTCCCAGACCCGGTTGTCGGTCTTGAAACCCTGGGAAAGATCGTGCGCGAATCGCCGTTGACCACAGTCGCAATCGGCGGCATTGATGCGACCAACCTGCCTCACGTGCTTGCAGCAGGCGCCATCAATTTCGCCGTGGTCCGCGCCGTCAACCTCGCGCGCGATCCGGCTGCCGCAATCCACGCGTTGCAATGCGTGGCCGCTTCCGCCAAGTAAGATCAAAGAGACAGGAATGGCCGTGCGAGGACGCACGGCGCTACACAAAGATGGGTTGCGCAGCGAGGTGGCCCGTGCGCTCCGCCGCGCGGGCAGACCTGGAAAGAAAAAGAACGCCGTCGATCTTACGTTTCTTTTATGATTTTAAATTCATCATTCGAGCTATTGCGTCCGTTTAATGCAGATTCAGAGGAATCTGCCTAGCCAGCAAAGCAAAGTGTTTGTCGAGCGAGAAAAGCTCAAAATCATTTTGGATGGCATGTTGGGCAATAATTAAATCCGGTATGCCAACCTTGTTGATGCCATTCCGGAGGCAAAGCACTTGCATCTGGATGATAGCTTCCCATTCGAGCGTCAATGGGATACGTTCGATCTCCATAAGGAGACTGATGAGTTTACGCTCCCCGCGAACGAGAAGCGGAGGCGTTAATTCAGCCAGAACAAGTTCGTTGGTCACTACGAGACCCTCTTCGATCAACCAATCGACCGGCGTCGTGTCGCCCACGCCTCGCAGATAGGCAACCCAGACAGAACTATCGACGAGAACCTTCATGTGCGCTTCCGCAGAACGTTCAAGTCCAGGCTCACATCCACGCGCCCCTTGTACCGCTTCAGATCCTGAAGCCGGCTTTTTCGCACGAGATCCTGTAGAGCTGTAATGATAACAGCCGTTTTGGTTTTCTGGTGTGACGCATGCATGGCGTCCTGCATGAGCACATCAGGCAAATCTAATGTCGTTCTCATTGAGCCTCCAATTAATATGCATAAGTTACTGATTTGATGCATATATGATATGCATAATTAATCCATATTGTCCATATTATTTAGGACCGCGCATTCCAATAACCAGGCGGCCCGTGCGCTCCGCCGCGCGGGTAGGCCTAAGAACTCAGATCAAATCTGATATTCGTATTCCGACGGAAAGACAAAAAACGCCGGCCAGATATCGCCGATATTGACGACGCCGCCATCCCGAAAAGTGTGCCGGTGCACCACGCCGCCAATGGCCTCGATCCGTCCGCCCGCATGGATGCGAAGTCCCATTGAAGTCGGAATGCCATAGCCGATCTCCTCCGGCACCTGACGCAAACGCAGCAAGGTTTTCAACTCTTCCCACCCGTCGCTTTCATCGTGCATGTCGCATACGAGGGGGACGAACCCCAGACAACTGAAAATTTCGGCGCTGGCATCATCGGTGGGATCATGCCAGCGCACCCATTGCTGCGAGAGCATGATGCTCCCAGCGGAAAACCCGGCGAACACCGTCCCCTGTTCAAAGCGCTGGTGAAGCAGAGACACCACACCGCATTCGCACAAGACCCGCATGCCGTGATCCACATCGCCCTCGCCGAGAAAAATGGCGTCCGCCGAAGCCAGCATCCGGCAGGTATGCCCCACATCCACATCAGGACCGCATAACCGGGCAAACTCTACGCGCCCTGCCCCGCTGCTCTCAAAAAGCCGCTTGAGCACCTGGAAGGCCGTCGGATCATCGTTGCTCGCAGCACCGATATACGCCACCGAGGGGTGCGTCTTCCCGGTCTCGCGCAGCATCTCGCGCAGAAGCGGATCGTGCGCCTTCCGATCATGCAGGACGCCGCCGGAAAGCAGGTATGTTGTCCGAGGACCCGGCATGCTTACCCCTCGACCAGTTCGCGAATCGCCACCAGAAGGCGATCGATTTCATCCTGGGTGTTGAACACATGCGTGGATGCGCGAATGGTGCCTGTGAGTTGCAGGCGGTGGTGGAGAATATGGGCGCAGTGATATCCTCCGCTGACCAAAATCTGATGCTGGTCGCATAGTCTCCGGGCAATGCCTTCGGCTGTCATGCCCGACACAGGAACCGTAAAGGTGGCCAGTCCCATGCGTTGCTCCAGCGGAACGGAGTCGCCCAGAATACACACGCCCGGAATGGCGCGCAGCCCCTCCACCAAACGCCGGCCCAGCGCCAGGGAGTGAGAAGCCACCGCATCCATGCCGATGTTTCTCAAATAGGCAATCGCCGCGCCCAGGCCGATCACGCCCTCGATGTTGGGCGTCCCGGCTTCGAATCGCCAGGGGACATCTTGAACCGAGAAGTGATCATCCGCATGATGGCTCACCATGCCGCCGCCAACCTGATACAAGCCCAGGGATTCCAACTTCTCGCGCCGACCATAAAGTACGCCCACGCCGGACGGCCCCAGCAACTTGTGGCCGGACATCACCAGAAAATCGCAGTCCATCGCCCGCACATCAATGGGCACATGACTGGCGCTCTGGGATGCATCCACGAGCGCCGGAATGCCGCGCGCATGGGCGGCTGCAATCCATTGTTCAACAGGCGCAAGAGTTCCCAGTGTGTTGGAGACCTGCGCAAGCGCAACGAGTCTCGTGCGCTCCGTGATGCGCTCCGTCACTTCGTCATAGCAGGGCGTGCCGTCCACTCCCAGACTGACCGGGATGGCACGAGCAGCCACCCGCCAGGGCATGAAATTGGAGTGATGCTCAAGCGCCGTGACAACCACTTCATCGGCTGCGCTCAACTTCAAGCCGTGAGCAACCAGATTGATGGCTTCCGTGCTGTTACGCGTAAAAATGATCTCTGCGGGCGACGCATTGAGAAACGACGCCACTTCCTGGCGCGCATGCTCAAACAGCTCCGTAGCCTCTTCGGACAAGACATGCACACCGCGATGCACGTTGGCCGTACATTCGCGATACACGCGCAAAACCGCATCAATGACCGGCTGTGGCTTGGGCGCAGTGGATGCGCTGTCGAGATGAATGATCGGCTGGCCGTCAATCCGGCGCTGCAAGAGCGGAAAGTCGGCGCGCGTCCAGATCAATGGATCTCTGGAGTTCTGATTCACCAGGCCGCCTCCTGTTCAGCGTCGAAGAGGGATTCGCCGGATGGCGTTCCGGAAAACCGGGTCAGCCGAAACTTGCCGGACTGTTCAGGCGCAATCACGCTTTCACGTCGTGTCGCGATCCGGGCATCCGCCCCATAAAGACGCGTCAAGGACTCAACCGCCTGAATCTGCGCGCGCTCCTCGGCGCCCGGCTCACACACCAGGTGAAACGTGTAGGCAGCGGAGTCCGTCTGTTCCACCTGATAGGCAAGCAAGGATTGAATAGCCTCTGCAGCTTGATCCACCTGGTCCACGGTCACAGCCCGCCCGTCTGTGGTGAAGGTCATGTCGCGTGTCCGACCGGCAATGGCAGACACGGTCAGGCCCGCATGTCGGCCACACAAGCACGGTTTGTCAGCCAGCTCAACCAAATCCCCCGGCTCAAAGCGAATCAATGACAGCCAGGGGTGATTCAGCAGCGTCACCAGTATTCTTCCAACCCGTGGTTGCCGGTGTTTGCTGTGCAGAGGCTGAAAATCAATCCTGCACGACGCGGTGTTTTGATGAAAGTTTCCTTTTTCGCAGGCCGTCAACACATGCCCCGTCTCGGTTGATCCGTAGGAACTGACCAGCGGAACACCGGGAAAACTGCGACGAATCTGGCGCAAGTAAACGCGCGATGGAAACTCGTAAGTCAGCGTGATAAAGCGCGGCTGGTGCAACGCGCGCCCGTGCAGAAATGCATGACGGGCCAGAATAGCCAGGTATGCCGGATCGGCCTCCAAGAGTTCCGGCTGAAAAACATTGATCTCGTCTATCATCCGGTCGCATTCAGAAGCGGTCCAGCGGTTGGGATCCTGCTGCTGATTCAGAAAGAGCAGTCGCCCCAGCGTGCGCTCGGCCATGGTCAGCGATCCCACATGGCACACCGTCCCACCGCACAAGGGGCTCGTCAACACAGCCTCTCGCGCCTCGCGGGCGACAACCTCGGCCAATCCGGCATGCAGATGTGCTCCCGCGCGCTCCGACCGGTCCCACCACGGTTGATGCCAAAGTACCGATGAACGATCTTCGGTTGTCCCGCTCGTACTCACCAGTTCCACGTCGCCCGCAGACAGGGCTGCCTTGAGTTCAGCCGGCCGATGGGTGAATCCGTTGGGCATGTGGGCGCGAAGATCACGCTTGGCAACCCAGGGCAGCAATGCAAAACGCCGATCCAGTGAAACCGTCACTCCTGGATCGCGCGCGCGCCATGATTGATAAAACGGCGCCGTCGCTAATGCCTGGTCAAGAGCTGTGCAACATGCCGTGACATAAGCATCCTGTCGCATGTTCAGCCTGTAATTCCTTCGAACAGCACGGTTGAGAGATAGCGCTCGCCTGCGTCAGGCAGAATGACGACGATGGTCTTGCCCGCAAATTCAGGCTGATGCGCCAAACGCACGGCCACGGCAGCAGCCGCGCCACAGGAAATACCCACCAGCATTCCCTCTTCCCTGGCCAGACGACGCGCAAAGGAGACGGCCTCGGGACTGTCCACCTGTTCGACGCGATCCACCAACGACAGATCCAGCGTATCCGGGATGAACCCCGCGCCAATGCCCTGAATCTTGTGCGGGCCGGGCTTGAGTTCCTGTCCTGCCAGCTTCTGCGAGATGACCGGACTCTCCTTGGGTTCAACAGCCACGGTGATGATCTTTTTCTGCCGGGACTTTTTCAGGTAACGCGAAACGCCGGAAATGGTTCCACCCGTGCCTACGCCGGCCACGATCACATCAACCGCGCCGTCGGTGTCATCCCAGATTTCAGGACCGGTTGTCTTGAAGTGAATCTCGGGGTTGGCCGGATTCTTGAACTGCTGGGGAATGAAATAATGCGCGGGGTCCGAGGCGGCCATTTCCTCTGCGCGTTTGATGGCGCCCTTCATCCCTTCCGCGCCAGGCGTGAGAATCAGCTTGGCGCCAAAGGCCGCCAGCACACGGCGGCGCTCAATGCTCATGGTCTCCGGCATGGTCAACGTCAACCCATATCGCCGCACGGCGGCAACATATGCCAGCGCAATGCCCGTATTCCCGCTGGTCGGCTCAACAATCTCAACGCCGGGCTTGAGCACACCGCGCTTCTCAGCATCCCAGATCATGTTTGCCCCGATGCGGCATTTCACGGAATAGGAAGGATTGCGCCCCTCAACCTTGCCCAGGACAATCGCCTTGGCACCATCGGTAATGCGACTCAGCCTGACCAACGGCGTCCGTCCAATGGATTCGGAGTTGTCAGCAAAAATGCGACTCATGGTTTGTCTCCCGTTTTTGCGTTGCGTAGTGCCTGACCCAGATCGTCCATCAAATCCTGCGCAGACTCAAGGCCAACGGACAGTCTGACCAGTCCGTCGGATATCCCGCGCGCGTGCCGCTCGTCCGGCGGCATCGCCGCATGCGACATCGTGGCTGGATAGGAAAGAATGCTCTCCACGCCACCCAGGCTCACCGCCACCAGCGGCAGCTTCACACGTTTCATGAAGGCCACGGCGAAAGCGGCATCGGCCAGCTCAAAGGAAATAACCGCGCCGCCGCCTGACGCCTGGCTGAGATGAATGTCGCGCCCGGGATGTCCTTGCAGCGAGGGATAGTAGACACGCCGGACATCCGGCTGCGTGGTCAACCAGCGCGCAATCGTCTCCGCGCTGCGTTGCTGGGCATCGAGGCGCACCGGCAAAGTCTTGAGTCCCCGCAGCACAAGCCACGAGTCCTGCGGACCTAAAATGGCGCCAAAGGCGTTTTGAATCTGGCGCAGACGCCGCCCCAGTTCCTCCTCGCGCACCACAGCCAGACCGGCAATCAAGTCGCTATGTCCGCCGATGAACTTGGTCGCGCTGTGAACCACGATGTCAAAACCCAGCTCCAGCGGACGCTGCAAATGCGGCGACATGAATGTGTTGTCCGTAATGGCCAGCAATTGATGTTCGCGGGCGATGGCCGCCACGGCGCGCAGGTCCGTGATGGTCAACAGGGGATTGGCTGGCGACTCGACAAAGATCGCGCGGGTGGCGGGTGTGATCGCGCGGCGGATATGCTCAGGGTTCGTGCTGTCAACAAACGTGACATCGAGTTTCCAGCGATGAAAGACCGTGCTCAGGATGCGAAAGGTTCCGCCATAAATGTCACGTCCAACCACCAGGTGATCGCCGGGCTGAAACAGGAGAAGCACAGAGGATGTCGCCGCCATTCCGGAGGCAAAGGCAAACCCGCGCGCGCCCCCTTCAAGAGCGGCGATGGTGTGCTCCAGAGCCTCGCGTGTGGGGTTGTCGCTGCGCGCATAATCGTAGCGCCCAAGATGCGCAGGGTCCGGTTGATGATAGGTCGAGACCTGATAGATCGGCACGCTGGACGCGCCGGTGTGCGGATCCCGATCATGCC
>Ga0316231_1004509_pt1 | contig 11513 bp, 7 predicted proteins | sample TBH18027metaG_FD_206002 | JGI IMG/M metagenome (GOLD analysis project Ga0316231, IMG submission 206002) | Freshwater microbial communities from Trout Bog Lake, Wisconsin, USA - TBH18027 | ecosystem: Environmental > Aquatic > Freshwater > Lake > Hypolimnion/Profundal zone | place: USA: Wisconsin...
CAGCCATGGCCGCGGAACCAAATCGCCCCCTCATCACCAAGGAACTGCTGCGCGAACTGGGGGATTGGCGGGCTGAGAAGGAAGGCCGGGCATTGGCCGACGCCGGAGCGGTCCTGACCTGGGAATATCAACCGCCTTTCTTGCAGGGAACCGTCCGCTCCAGTGGCGGGATGATCGTCAACGCGCGAATTAAGCTGGGCCAGCGGGCTGTCGAAGTGGAAAATTTCTGTGCCTGCCGTCAGGCGCGTGTCGAGGGCACGATTTGTGCGCACGTGTTGGCGCTGGTTTTTGCGACGATGCAGTCGTCGCCGGTGGTAGGGTCGGACCATCGGGCCAGCCGCGAGACGGAAACGGCCCGCCCAGCGGCCGCGCCCTACCCACGAACCACAGAGGCTCAACCGAGTAGTCAATCCTTGGAATTGATGATCCTCCTGCCGCTGGATTTGCCCACGGCGTGGCGGCGCGGCGAACTTCGGATTATTCTGGAAGGGCGAGTGGCGGGTGGGCCGTTCCAGCCGTTCGACGTGATTCCCAAACAGCCCGCGGCACCCTATGCCGTCAGCGAAGCCGATGACCAGTTGCTCACCGTCATTGAACGAATCAACACCGGTCGCAGCCCCGGCCTCTGGCTGCTCCCGGCTCTCGAGTTCGATGCTTTTTTTGATGCACTGACGAATCATCCCCAAGTCTGGCTCGGCAAGAAAACACAAATCCAGGTTCGCGGCGCCGCCGCCCAGCCCCAGCTCAGGCTCGACTTGGAGCCCACCGGGGAACTGCGGTTGTCACTCCCCGTTCCAGGGAGGGCCACGCTCCGTCGTGGCCTCAGCGACAGCGCGGACGCGACGGAGCGCGTCCCTCCAGTTGAACTCGACAGTTGGCTGTTTGACGGCTCCACACTCACGCGGTCGACCCGGTTACCGTCCGCCTACCAAACATTGCTCGCCAGCGGCGCGCAGCGACTTTCACGAACGGAGTTCGTGCGATTCTATCAGCGCGAGTTACCGGCCTTGGAACAACACCTGACCGTGCAATTCGGGAGCGGATTTGACCAACTTGAATTCGTGGAAAAACCAGCGCCGGTCCAGGTAATTCTTGACGGGGGACTGACCGGGTTGAATTTGGAATTACAGGCGCCCGACCCAACAACAGAGTGGACGCCCGACCCAGCGCAGCCGTTTCGGTATTGGCGATATCTGGCAGTGAATCGTGCTGAAATAACGGCGGCCGGTTTCGAGCCGCAAGGGACAGGTTACCGGCTGACATCCGAGAATCGCGTGGGCCATTTTCTTGCCAATACGTTGCCGGTCTGGGAGCGGCAATGGAAAGTCGAGTACGGCGCACAGTTCGCCCATTTCCTCCGCAAATGTGATCACATCCAACCGGAGGTAGCCATTACCAGCTCTGGGGAGAACTGGCTCGCGCTGGATTTGGCGTACAAAAATGCAGCCGGGGCGCTAACGCTCAGCCCGGCGGATGTGCAACGAATGCTCCAGAAAGGAGCGGCGCATCACCGGCAATCCAACGGCCGGATTGCGCTCGTGCCCAGCTCGGCCATTGAACAATTTCAGGGCGTGATCTACGACTGCCAGGCGACACAGTCCAAAGACGGATTACAGGTCGACCGAAAATTTGCACCCTATCTGGCGGAGGCATTGCGGGATAGTCCGTTGCGGACGAATTGGCAGCAGCCCACAGAAATTCGTGAGCTGCGTCCGGTTGCGTTACCGGCCCGGTTCGAAGAATTGTTGCGCCCCTATCAATGCGCCGGCGTCCAGTGGTTGCACCAGCTTGCTGCAAACAACCTGGCCGGCATTCTTGCGGACGAAATGGGTTTGGGTAAAACCCTCCAGACGTTGGTTTGGCTGGCGACGATGGCGCCCGCGCGGGCGCCAGTCCTGAGTCCCGGGTCCCGAGTCCCAAGTCAAGACGGCGCAGACAGAAATAAAGACTCGGGACTCAGAACTCAGGACTCAGGACTTGCCGGTCGGCCGTCCTTGGTTGTCTGCCCCACCAGCCTGCTGGCGAACTGGCAGGCGGAAGCGGAACGGTTCACTCCGGAGCTGAAGACGCTGGTGCTCCTGGGTGCGGACCGGGCGTCGCTGTTTGACACGATTCCAGCCCACGACCTGGTCATCACCTCGTATGCGTTGTTGCGACGGGATGTTGCGCTGCACCAAAAGATTCATTGGGGAGCTGTTGTGCTGGATGAAGCCCAGCACATCAAAAACCGTTTCAGTCAAAATGCCCAGGCGGTAAAGGCCCTGTCCGCCCAGAACCGTCTGGTGTTGACCGGGACGCCATTGGAAAATTCGCTGGGCGATTTATGGTCGATCTTTGATTTCTTGATACCGGGCTATCTGGGTCCGGCTACCGAATTCCGTGATCGCTATGAAATTCCCATTACCAAGCAGCAAGATCCCGCGGCGCTGCAACGATTACGGCAGCGGCTCCGGCCGTTTCTGTTGCGCCGCCTGAAGCGTGAAGTGGCTCGTGACCTGCCGGCAAAAATCGAGCAGATCACGTGGTGCGACCTGACGGCGGAACAGCAGTCCGTCTACCAATCCATTCTCACCCAAGGGCGCCGGGAAGTATTCGAGCTGGCCGGTGCTGGGGCCACAGCGCAGCGGCGGATGGCGGTACTGACCACCTTGCTGCGTTTGCGGCAGGCGTGTTGTCATCTGGGATTGTTGCCGTCCGACCACGATTGGCGGGAGCCATCTGCGAAACTGGCGACGTGTCTGGAACTGATTGATGAAGCGATCAGTGGGAATCACCGGGTGCTGGTCTTCAGCCAGTTTGTAAAATTATTGAAGTTGGCTGCGACGGCGTTGGAGGAAACGCAAACCGGTTTTTGTTATCTCGATGGGGGCACGGTGGATCGGGCCGGTGAGATCCGCCGTTTTCAGGAATCACGCATCCCGGTTTTTCTGATCAGCTTGAAGGCGGGCGGGACGGGGTTGAACCTGACCGGTGCGGATACGGTCATCCACCTTGATCCCTGGTGGAATCCGGCCGTGGAGGAACAGGCGACCGCGCGGGCGCACCGCATTGGCCAGCAGCAGGTCGTGACTTCGTACAAACTGATTGCGCGCAGTTCGGTGGAAGAAAAGATCGTGCGTCTGCAGGACCGGAAGCGAGAATTGATCGGCCAGCTGATTACCAGCGACGAAGGATTTATGCAGGGACTCAACGCGGAAGAACTCCAGAGCCTACTTCGTTAATTAATTGCCATTCCAACCGCGATTACATGTGAAACACCAACAACTCAAAGACGAAGTGTATCGAGTGGAGAGTTGACACTAAGCCGTACTCCGAGCCCGCCGTTCGCACTGAAAATTAATCTTAGTCGCACATTTGGGTCGCCCAGCGCTGAATTGACCAGCCTCAAACAATCCCGTTAGTTCGGCCATGAACATCAAGGTTGTTGTCGAGCGTGGGGAAGACGGCTATTTCGTGGCACATTGTCCGTCACTGCGCAGTTGTTGGAGTCAGGGCAAGACTCGCGACGAAGCGCTCCAGAATCTGCGTGAGGCCATCTGCGACTGGCTGTGTTCCTGTGCGAGCTTCGTTAGTGGTTGCAGATAGCATTTCTTCCAATACGGAAGTCCCAACGTCCGCACGAGCCAACCATAGAGTGGTCGTAGCCACTTGCGTTTAACAGTTACGATATACGTGTACTCGATCTCAGTCCCGCTGCCAGAGTCGTGAAGCAACAGTTGTTCTTTGCCAGTGGTGCTGAAGGTCCGGTTGAATGTTGCGGCGCGATAGCCATGCCCTGGAAAAAGTTCGGCATCAATGGAGACCTTTACGCGCGGGAAGATCCGACCAAAAGATGCGGCTTCCACGTCGATTTTCAAATGATTGCCGGCGTGAGATCGAATTGAGGCGGAATGTGCCAGCCTTGGAAAATGTGTCGGCAAAGCCGCGAAGTCTGACGCAATCGCGTAGACCGATTCCCGTGGCGCGTCGATTTGCCAACGTGCGGTAATTGCCACCTGATCTGTTTCTTCGGCGATGCGGTCCATCGTGTCCTTATTTGCTGGCGAACGTCAGAGTGGTGCGATGCGGCGTAAGCCGCGTTCGCTCCCACGAATTGTTGACCGCAGCATCTTCGCTCCGCACCATGCACCCAAGAAAAGTAATGCCGCTGAAATGCACACCAAGGCAATGCTCATCAACCGATATGGCAACGGAAGCTTATAGGGCGCGAACAGACTTCCGACGACTGCAACTAAAATGAATCCGAGTGTGGAACTTGTGGCGAAGTGCGTCAGATGATCGCGCACGCATATACCGACACCGAAACCGAGAAGGAATGCTGTCAGACTCCACGGCAGGCCAATCCAAAACGAGCCGAAGTAATACAATGCCTCCCAGTAGCCTCGGCTCTTGAACCAATCCCGAAATAAGAATTCGTATAACGTCGTGGATGGATTGTAGAACAAACTGGAAACGAATGCGCCCAGAACACTAGCTGCGATCCCGGCGACAAATGCCACAATCACTGATTGTCGTGTCATGCAATCTCCGGCCAACGAAAAGAGCTAAGGTACGTGGCGCGAGCCTGCCCAGCATGTTCATTTTCCGGCCAGCTCAACTTTCCAAATCCAGCTTGATGTGCAAATCGCGAAGCTGTTTTGGTTCGACCTCGGCCGGCGAATTGGTCATCAGATCTGACGCTTTCGCTGTCTTCGGGAACGCGATCACGTCGCGGATGTTGCTGGTGCCGCAAAGAATGGCCAGCAACCGGTCAAAGCCCAGCGCGATCCCGCCATGCGGCGGGGCGCCGTACCGGAACGCCTGGAGCATATAGCCAAAACGGGATTGCGCGACATCGGCCGGAATCTTGAGGACATCCTCGAAAACCTTCTTCTGCACATCCGGCTGGTGAATCCGGATCGAGCCGCCGCCGAGTTCCACACCGTTGAGCACGATATCGTAATGTTGCCCGCGCACCTTCGTCGGCGCGCTGTCCAACAACGGCAGATCCTCCGCCACCGCCGCTGTGAACGGGTGGTGTGTCGAGTTATACCGGTTGGCTTCGCGGTCGAACGTAATAAGCGGGAAGTCCACGACCCAGAGGAAATTCCACTGGTCATCACGGATTTTGAGTTTGCCGTCTTTTTTGAGAATCTCGGCCACGATCAGGCGGATACGCCCGAGCACTTCCCAGACAACTTCGCGCTGGTCGGCCCCGAACAGAATCAGGTCGCCTTCTTCGATTTTGAGTTTGCTGGTCAGTGCAGCTTTCTCGGCGTCGCTGAAAAACTTCACGATTGGTGACTTCCATTCGCCACCTTCAACCTTGATGAACGCCAGTCCCTTCGCGCCAAAACTCTTGGCAGTTTCAGTGAGTTGTTCGATCTGGCCTTGCGTGGCGCAGGCGAGTCCTTTGGCGTTCAACGCTTTCACCACACCGCCGACAGCATCGGCTGCCGAGCGGAACACCTTGAACTTGCTCTGTTTGAAATCCTCGGTCACGTCCACCAGTTCCATACCAAACCGCGTGTCAGGTTTATCCACACCAAACCGGTCCATCGCCTCGATGTACGGCATGCGCGGAAATGGCGTCGGGATTTTTTCGCCGCGCGCCACGAGCCAGACCTGCGCGAGCAGGCCTTCGATCAACGCGTACATGTCTTCGCGGTCGATAAAGCTCATTTCCACGTCAATTTGCGTGAATTCGGGCTGCCGGTCCGCGCGCAAATCTTCATCCCGGAAACATTTTGCCAACTGGAAATACCGTTCGACGCCGGCCACCATCAACATCTGTTTGAACTGCTGCGGCGACTGCGGCAGCGCAAAAAATTTACCGGGGTTGACTCGCGACGGCACCAGATATTCCCGTGCACCTTCCGGGGTGCTCTTGAACAGGATGGGCGTCTCGACTTCGAGGAAGCCATTCGCATCGAAATAATCGCGCGCCACCTTGGCGACGCGGTGGCGGAGTTTTAAGTTCTTGGCCATGCTTGGCCGCCGCAAATCAAGATACCGGTATTGCAGCCGCAAATCTTCACCGGCTTGGACGCCACCCATTTCGTCGATCTGGAACGGCGGAGTCTCGCTCGGGTTCAAAATTTCCAGTTTGTCAGCCAGCAATTCCACCGCACCGGTGGGCAACTTCAGATTGACCGTGCCCTCCGGCCGATTGCGGACCGTGCCCGCGACCGCGATGACAAATTCACTGCGTAACGACTGGGCCAGTTCCCACGCTGCTGGATTGTGTTGCGGGTCGAACACGATCTGGGTATTGCCTTCCCGGTCGCGGAGTTCAATGAAGACAATGCCTCCCAAATCCCGGCGGGCATGCACCCAGCCGGCCAAGGTCACTTTTTGTCCGACGTGAGTTTCGCGCAATTCCCCGCAATTATGTGTTCGTTTCATAAAATATTCCTGATTCTATTACATTCTACGTGTTCTGACTGGGCTACAAAACCACTTTCAAAAACACTCGCAGCCGTGATGATTCGTTCGATACCGGTAGGGCGGGCTGTCCCAGCCCGCCATTCCGCGCCTCCCGGTCGATCCACCCTCATCGGCGCGGTGGGACACCACGCCCTACCCACAACCCGACAACATCCGGCTGCATCGTTCCGACTCAGGGTGACAGTTTGGCTACGAGCGAGTCCAAGCGCACCCGCTCTTCTGTCCCGTTCGTCAAATTCTTCAATTGGATCTCGCCGGCATTCCATTCCGCCGTCCCAATGACGGCGGCATACCGGGCGCCGAGGCCGGAGGCCGCTTGAAATTGTTTGCCGACCTTGGCCGGCGTCAGCGCATACTCCACCGCGCAGCCGGCATCGCGTAAATCGTGCGCCAGCTTGAGCGCAGCTGGCCGCAATGCCTCCTCCACAATCACCAGATAGCAGTCCACGCCGTTTTCCGGCTGGGGCAGCAGCCCGCGGTCTTTTAATAACTCGCCGAGCACCACATCGCCCATGCCAAAGCCCAGCGCCGGCAAGTCCACCCCGCTGACCAGCTTCAATAAATTGTCATACCGGCCACCGCCGGCAATGGCGCGCAGTTCGCCCTTGCAATCGTGAATTTCCCAAACAATGCCAGTGTAATACGCCAGTCCACGGACGATTTTGAAATCGACTTTGCAAAAGGCCGCCAGGTCACCGAGTTTTTCGAAGACAGTTTTAAGATCGCCATCCGGCGCCGTTTGTCCGGCAAAGGCTAAAATTGCATCAACCTGGCTGGTGACAGCCGCGAGTTTCTCACGGGTCTTCTCCACCGGCTCACGTTCCATCTTGTCGATCGCTTGAAAAGCCGCGTATTGCTGGTCGGCCGCAATTCCGGCGTCGGCAAACATTTTTTGCCACGCCCGCCGGTCGGAGACGCGAACGACAAAATCGGCCTGGGTCAGACCAAAACTGCGGAGCGTATCGATGGCCAATGCAATCAGTTCGGCATCGGCCGCCACATCGGTCTCCCCGATAATATCCGCATTGAATTGGAAATGCTCCCGGAGCCGGCCGCGCTGCTGTTTCTCGTACCGGAACAGTTGGGGGATGGCGAACCACTTGATCGGCTTCTTGTAATCGCGGTGATGAGCGCCCACCATCCGAGCCAGCGTGGGCGTCATTTCGGGGCGGAGCGCGACGGCGCGATCGCCTTTATCCACAAAATTAAAAAGCTGGCCAACGATTTCCTCGCCCGACTTCTGGGTAAACAGTTCCAGTGGCTCCAAGGGGGGGCCGTCATATTCCCGGAAACCATACCGGCGAGCGACGTCGCGCCACTTGCCGAAGATGAACCGGCGCAGCGCCAGTGTCTCGGGGTAGAAATCACGAAATCCGGGAAGTGCGTTCATGGTAATATCCGGGACCGGCCATGGCCCGTCCCTGCGGCGCCAAGGGCGGAGCCGGTTACTGCGGGGCGATCTTCGCCGTCAGGCTCAACACCTTCTCGCGCATTTCCTTGCCGGCTTTAAATTTGACAACCGCCCGGGCAGGAATCTGGACGTCCTTGGCCGGATCATTCGGGTTGCGGCCGACGCGCGGTTTGCGCAGTTTTACCTCGAACACGCCGAAATTGCGCAGCTCGACATTTTTGCCGGCAATCAACGCTTCGGTGATGTAGTCGAGCGTCTTCTGCACGACCGCCATCACGTCCTGTTGAATCAGGCCGGTATCATTGCTAATGCGAATTACTAAGTCTCGTTTGGTTGTTGACATGGTCAGCTCCTCTTAAACCGGGCGCACTCTAGTAACCGGGACGGTAGGCGTCAAGTCAAATGGCTTGCGCGCCAACGACTTTCACAACGCGCCCAACAGCTCTCCCACCGCCTGCCGGGCCCGGGCCGTGTCGGCCGGACCGAACTGGACCACCCGGACCCGGTCACCGCGGGGTTCCCAGATCGGGATCGAGGCCGGCCCGAACAGGGCCACGGTCGGCGTCCCCACGGCAGCGGCCAGGTGGGTAATGCCCGAATCGTTGCCGGCAAACACCGTGCACCGTTCCAATACTGCGGCCAGTTCCACGAGTTTCAGACCGGTGGCCAACGTGACCGGCCGCGGCGCCAAGGCGGCCGTGAGTTGGGCGACGACGGCGGCATCGGCTTCGCCCTGCACCACAACCAATTGGAGCGCCAGTTCATCCCTGAGCCACCGGGCCAGGGCCGCAAACTTCTCGACCGGCCAGTTTTTCTTGGCGCTACCGCTTCCCGGATGCAGGACCGCGATCCGGTCCGGGCCGAGCCGAGCCAGAAATTGCTCCGCGACTTGCTGGTCAGCGGCATTGGGAAATACACGCGGGACCGGCTGAGCAACGTAAATTGCCAAGGTTTCCAGGGGCCGGCAATAATGGGCAGCGGCCGGTAAGTCACGCGGCTTTGGCGAGGCCGCGATGTATTGTTTCACGCCACACCGCCGCACATTATCCGCAAAGATTTCATCAGGATCAAACAGGTAGGAGATCACGACATGGAACGAGCCAAAATAATCCATCCAGGCCGGGTCGAGAATCCCTTTGGGGACGAAAAAACCAGCCATCGCCCGGGCTTCGATGGACCGGAGCGCGTCGGCATACCGGCGCCCGTGCGCCAGTTCGGCGATGTGCGGGTAGCCGAGGATTTCGAGCTGGGCATCCGGCCACCGTTCGCGCAGCGCGGCCAGGGCCGGCAACGTGCAAATAAAATCGCCAATGGCCCCGCCGCGAATGACCAGGAGTCGCGGTGTTTTCACAATCGAAAACTACCGGATTCGTGAAAAAAACAAAAGCTTGTTGTCACCCGCGCGGTGCCGATTTAGGATGCAGGCATGGCAGCCGAACCAAATTCTGAAGGGAACCACGACATCAGCCACCGCGTCCGCGCGCAGTATACCCGCGCGCCATTTCCGCCGGTGAGTTTTTTCCCAATCGTCACCGGCCCGCCCCGGGAACGCATCTGGCTTTACAGCTTTACGGAAGCGTATTATCACGCGTTTCGCAGCTACCGGCAGCCGGCGGGACGACGGATTTTGGATGCGGGCTGCGGCACCGGCCATGGGATTGTCCAAATTCGCCATCAAGCGCCGGGGGCGGAGGTGCATGCCTGTGATTTCAGCGAAAAATCCCTGGAAATTGCCCGGCAACGCATTACCGCGATGGGCGAGGAACCGGTCACTTTTCATGAGCTGAATCTGCTCGATCTGTCCAGCTTGCCGGGCGAGTTTGATGCAATTTTTTGCAGCGGAGTGGTGCATCACACAGCCGACCCGGTCCGGGCCCTGGCACAACTGAAGAGCAAGCTGAAGCCCGATGGCGTTTTGTATTTGATGTTGTATAGCCAGTTTGGCCGCCGCGAGACACTCCTGATGCAGCGGGCGCTGAAATTGCTCTGTCAGGATCCCACGGATCAGCAGGAAGGCTTGCGATTGGGTCGGCTGATCTTTGACGGACTGCCGCCCGCGAATCCCATTGCGACCTGGGAGCGGGTCAAATGGAACAACAATCACCGCCAACATGCCGAGGCGTTCATCGACATGTACGTCAATGCCAATGAAAAGAACTACACGATGGGCGCAGTGGCCGCCGATTTGGCCGCTGCCGGGCTAAAATTTCTGCGGTTTGCCAATGCCCACGAATGGGTATTGGCAAACCGGATGAATGCGCATCCCGATCTGCTCGCGCGGTTCAATGCCCTGCCACCACTGGCGCAATCCGAGGTAATGGAAAACCTGTTTCCGAACCAAGACCAATACTTGTTCTTTGCAACCCACGCTGAAAATACGCCGGACCAGCCGGCTTGGCTGACCGCCAATTCATTGGTCGGCTGGAAAGATCAGTTGACCGCGATCCGTTCCCCCTTGGCGGTCTCGCTGACAGCAAAGCCCGATCCCGCCGGCTTTATTTTATGGACCGGGTACTTTGGTCACCGTGCGCGCTTGGACGGCAGCGCCCTGCAATTGTTGAATGGCTGTGCCGGTCAACAGTCGGTGGGAGCCATCGCCAGGGCTTGGGAGCACCAGGAACCGACCGTCCGTCAGGGCAAAGGTCTGGAATGGCTGCGGCAACTGGAAGCCAACGGCCTGATCTATTTCAAAAGTTTAGCCGAGTGATGCAGTTAAAACCAGGTGCGGTCTGCAACCGTAGTGGGACAGTGCGTCTCGCCTGTCCGTTGGGCAGCCGGATTGAAGTCAGCGGACCGCATGAGAAGATTCCAATACATGGCGAGCCGAATCGACGGGACGGAGACAGGCGAGACGCACTGTCCCACTTAATAAATTGCATCGTTCCGTCTTTGACGCGCCGAAGGCCCTAGGTTCTGCAGGACCGGCTTGTTTTTCGTCGCGTCAGGTTCTAGATTAGCTACCAATGAAAACGATTCAAGGCCCGGTCGCGGTCGTCGGGCTCGGGTACGTCGGGTTACCGTTGGCAGCGGCGCTGGCCCGGCATCTGCCAGTCATCGGGTTCGACATCAATGCCAAACGGGTGGCCGAACTCCAGCAGGGCACGGACCGCAACGGCGAAACCCTCGGCGGCGACCTGAAGAATCCGAATCTCACTTTTACCGCCGACGGAAAAAATCTCCGCCAAGCCAAATACATTATTGTCTGCGTCCCGACCCCAGTGGATCAAGCGAATGTTCCCGATCTTTCACCTGTGGTTGGCGCATCTGAAATCGTCGGCGACAATCTCTCCAAAGGCGCCATCGTCGTCTACGAAAGCACCGTCTACCCCGGCGTGACCGAACTCGTCGCCTTGCCGGTTCTGGAAAAGCGCAGCGGCCTCAAACTGGGTGATTTCAAAATCGGTTACTCACCGGAGCGGATCAATCCCGGCGATCACGAACATTCCGTCGACAAAATTGTCAAGGTTGTCAGCGGCTGCGACGCAGAGACGCTGGCCGAAATCGGCGCGCTCTACAGCTTGGTGGCCAAGAGCGTGTTCCATGCCCCGAACATCATGACCGCGGAAGCGGCCAAGGTCATTGAGAACATCCAGCGCGACCTCAACATCGCGTTGATGAACGAGCTCTCGCTGATTTTCGACCGCATCGGCATCAATACCGACGATGTGCTTGCCGC
>Ga0316231_1004510_pt1 | contig 11511 bp, 10 predicted proteins | sample TBH18027metaG_FD_206002 | JGI IMG/M metagenome (GOLD analysis project Ga0316231, IMG submission 206002) | Freshwater microbial communities from Trout Bog Lake, Wisconsin, USA - TBH18027 | ecosystem: Environmental > Aquatic > Freshwater > Lake > Hypolimnion/Profundal zone | place: USA: Wisconsin...
AAATCGCGGTCAACTATATCCTGGACAAGGGCGCCCCGCTGCGCGATCCGGTGCCGTAAACCGTTTTGTCCTGAATCGAAAAACCCCGGATCATTGATCCGGGGTTTTTTGTTTCAATCGGGTGACGCGATATTGGGTGGCAGCGCCTTGTAATAGTCGGGGCGGATATTTCGGCTGGTAGCCGTTGGCAACGGGGCGTTTGGCGAAGGTCTGGAAATAGGCCAGGCAGGAGTCTTGCCACCGCACCGCATCGCGGTGCTGCAGGGACGAGATATTGCGTCACGGCCGCGAACCGCTCCTCGTCGATGCGGCCCAGCCCAACAGCGTCACGGTCAGCAGGAGACAAAGAGGCCAAACGATGTGCTTTCTGTAATGTTCAGTGGCGCAGTTCTGCTCTGTGACACCAGCTTTGCTGTGCCTGTGCCTGCCCACAATCACAGGTGTGCGCCATGATGGGGAAATCGATTTCGCTTTGGACATTGCGGTGCACAAGCGTTTTGCTCTTGCATGGGCGGCCGCGAAAATTGTCGCAAAGCGTCGCGCCAAGAGCACTTTCCGCGATTTCCATGTTACCGGTCACGCAAATTGGCTATGGTCCGTTCAAGCAACCCGCGCGCAGAATCGCGGGATCTTGGGGAAAAACACAATCCATATTTTGCGTCCCGTTTGCGGGTCGCTTCACGCCTTCGAAGGAGAAAGAAGAATGCACGCTTTCAAAACGCTGATGCTTGCCGCTGCCGCGGTTGGCACGATGGCGCTGATCGCCGAAGTGGCGATGGCGCAGGATGCGGCGCCTGCCGCTGGTGCGCCCGCCGCCGGTGCGGCGCCCGGCCGTGGCGCGGGCCGTGGTCCGCGCCCTACGCCCCCGCCGCCGGAAATCGCCTGGGCGCCGAAGAAGTCGCCCTATGACAACTATGATGCGCCGAACAAGCCCTGGTGGAAGCTGTCGGACATCCTGAAGGCCCACTCCAAGACCGCCAGTTGGACGCAGCCCATCGTCCGCAACAAGGATCTGGAAGCGGACTGGCATCAGCAAGCCGCTGGCGAGACGTCCAAGCTGGTCGAGTGGCCCGACAATCGCGTCGGCATGATCGTCTGGTCGGGCCAGGTACGCATCAGCATCAAGGGCCAGGAGCCGTTTATCGCCTCCAAGGGCTTCGAAGTGAATATTCCCTTCCGCCTGCCCTACACCATGGAAACGGTGGGCAGCGAACCGGCCCTGTGGCTGGAAGTGCACCAGGCCGGCGATGTGCCGATCTATCCGATCGAGGGCTCGCCGGAGAAGCCGAAGGACATCAAGGGCTACAAATATACCCAGGTGATCCTCAGCGGCGGCGATGGCGTCTATGACGGCAACAACAAGCCGTATCTTGACTACTACAAGGATGTCGTGAATGGCGGCGCCCGTGGCGGCGCCTTCATCGCCAGCGATCACTTCTTCATGAACAACATCCGCGGCATGGGTGTACCGATGCCGCCGGCCACCAACCTCGGCCATTTCCATGTCGACATGACCGAGTTCTGGTTCATCATGGAAGGCAAGATCAGCTACCAGATCGAGGGCATCAAGGAACCGTTCATCGCCGATGCCGGCGACGTTGTCACCGCCGCGATGGGCCGTTTCCATCGCGCCGCTTTCGCGGAAGGCCAGATGGATACCCGCGTAGCCATCAATCCTTTCCCGCGCGGTCTGCACGATTACACCGTGGAATCCGCCGGCCGTCAGTAGGGTTTGTACCAGGAGAGCGAAAACGCCGCCGGGAGACCGGCGGCGTTTTTGTTTGCGACTTGGGAATCTGGCCGCCGCGCCGGCTACAGAATTTGATTACAGGCGCGTTAGAAATCGGCTATCCTCCTGCAATATCGAGCCGCGCCGCAGAAAACGCGGACACAAGGAGGAGACCTCAGTGAACATCATGAAATCTCTCATGCTCGCCGCCACTGCCGGCACCATGGCCCTGATTGCAGGCGTGGCGATGGCCCAGAATGCGGCGGCGCCTGCGCCGCCGGCCGCCCGCCCGGCGCCGCCGCGGATGCCGGTCGCCTGGGTGCCGAAGAAGAATCCGATCACCCAATACGATGCGGTCAACAAGCCGATCTGGCGCCTGTCCGAAATCCGGGCCGCCCATTCCAAGACCGCGAGCTGGGACCAGCCCATCGTCCGCAACAAGGAAATGTGGGCCGACTGGCACCAGCTCGCCGCTGGCGCCAAGACCCCGCGGGTCATGTATCCCGACAACCGCATCGGCATGATCGTCTGGGATGGCCAGGTGCGCGTCTCGGTGGATGGCCAGGAGCCCTTCGTCGCCAGCAAGGGCTTTGAAATCAACATCCCCTACCGCACGCCTTACATGCTGGAAACCGTCGGCGATGTGCCGGCGGTCTATTTCGACGTCCGCGAGGCCGATCACCTGCCGCTCTATCCGGTCGACACCAACCCGGACAAGCCGAAGGATCCGGCAGGGTACAAGTATGTCAAGGCGATGCTGACCGCCGACAAGGGCAAGATCGATGCGGGCCAGAAGCCCTATCTCGACTATTACAAGGATGTGGTGGCCACCAATGGCCGTGGCGGCGCCTTCATCGCCAGCGATCATTTCTTCTTCAACAACATCCGCGGCATGGGCGTGCCGACGCCACCGCCGACCAATCTCGGCCACTTCCATGCCGAATACACCGAGTTCTGGTTCATCATGGAAGGCAAGATGGAATATCTGATCGAGGGTATTCCGGAGGTCATCCAGGCCGATGCCGGCGACGTCGTCATCGCGGCGCAGGGCCGCTTCCACCGCGCCAGCTTCAAGGCCGGCCAGATGGACACCCGTGTCGCCATCAACCCCTTCCCACAGGGCCAGCACAATTTCACGGTGGAATCGGGCGGCACGCAGTAGGCGGCTTCCCGCGCAACAAAACGCCGCCGGGCAACCGGCGGCGTTTTTGTTTTAAGTTACTGGAATAACTGATATTTCTGGAAGAAATGGCGGACAGGGAGGGATTCGAACCCTCGAACGGCTTTCACCGTTACACACTTTCCAGGCGTGCGCCTTCAACCACTCGGCCACCTGTCCAACCTCAGGAGGGCGGGGAATATACCGGCCAGCCGCCACCCGCAAGCCTTTCGGCCAAACCTTCGGGAGAGCCTCAATCCCGCTCAGGCATCATCAGGTCGCGCCGGGCCGAAACGATGGAGATGGTATAGCCGGCCACCACGTCGAACAGGCCCATTGCCACCAGCAGGAAGAAGGTGGTGGTGGCGAAGCCCTTCAGCAGCAGGAATTCCACCAGCGCCGCGACGAAGGTGAGCGTGGAAAAGGCGTGGTTGAGAATCTCGCCGCGCCCGCTGCGCGTCGCTTTCACCATCTCCACGAAGAGCAGGCAGAGCGAAAAAATGATGAAGATGTCGGCATAGGTGAAGTGCCAGACATCGCCGGATGGCAGCTTGACGCCAAATCCTTCGTTCAGCAGCGCCGAGACATCGGCCTGTCCGGCCAGCCCGCCGCCAAAGGCCAGGATGTTGTAGGGAATCAACGCAAGGAGAAGCAGTGGAAAAGCGCCCATGACCCGGCCCCGGGATTGCAGGCCGCAGCCTACACGGATTCGCGGCGCCACCGGTCGCGATAGATCATCCAGATGTTGCGGGCATAGATCGGCAGCGGCATGCCCTGGCTCAGCACCAGCGGCCAGGCCTGTTGATGCACGGCATAGACGAACGAAATCAGGCCGCCCGTCAGGCTCAGATACCAAAAGGCGACGGGGATAACGCTGTGCCCCGCCTGTTCGCTGCGCAGCCACTGCACCAGGAAGCGGACGCCGAAAATCATGGCGCCCAGGAAGCCGAAGCCATTCCACAGAACGTCGTACGGGTTCTGCAGCGCCGTCTCGTAAAGGTGGGTCAGGAAGCCCATGTTCTACAGTTCTTTTGTCTCGACACGGCCACCATGGCGCTTCAACAGCCATCGTACACCCAGCAGATCGCTGCCGCTGACCAGCAGCCGCCCCAGATTGGTGTACTTCGAGCGGCCTGCCGTGCGCGGGCGGTGGTTCACCGGCACGAAGCGCGTCTGCCAGCCATCGCGCTGCACCAGCGCGATCAGGAAGCGGTGGAAATGATCGAAATAGGGCAGGGCGAGGAAGGCCTCGCGCCGGATCGCCTTGAGGCCGCAGCCGGTGTCGGTGGCGCCGTCCTTCAGCATCCAGTTGCGGAAGGCGTTGCCGAAGCGGGAGGCGAGCCGGCGGCTGGCCGTGTCCTTGCGCTTGGTGCGCACACCCGAGACCAGTCCCACGCCGGGCTCGGCTTCCAGTACGCGCAGCAGTTTCGGGATGTCGGCCGGATCGTTCTGGCCGTCACCGTCCAGCGTGACGATGATGGTGCCCCGGGCCGCCTTGACGCCCGTCCAGATCCCGCGGCTCTGGCCCAGGTTGCGGCTGTGACGCAGCACCCTGAGGGTGGGGATTTCCTGCTTCAGGCCCAGCAGTGCCTCGGGCGTGCCGTCGGACGAGCCGTCATCGACAAAGATGATTTCATGAGATTTCCCGGTGACAAGGGCGGCGGCGATCTCCCGCGCCAGCGGTCCCACATTGGCCGCTTCGTCCTTCACCGGCACCACCACCGATAATTCCATGTGCTTTTTCAGTCCGTTCCGGGACGCTTCCCGCCAGATGGGACCGGCCTTATACAAGCCCCATGGCAGAAACCGAAACCATAACGGAGGGGGGCTCCCCCGCGGCCGATGCGCCGCCCTCCGGGCGCTTTTTGGCCTTTGCGGGCCGCCACCCCCTGCCACTCCTGACCGTCCTGTGTCTGGCTCTGTGGCTGCCGGGCATCGTCAGCCTGCCGGCCTTGGATCGTGACGAAAGCCGATTCGCCCAGGCCTCCCGCCAGATGCTGCAATCGGGCGATTTCGTCGATATCCGCCTGGGCCAGGTGCCCCGCTACAAGAAGCCGGTCGGCATCTACTGGCTGCAGAGCGCCACCACAGCGGCAGCTTCACCCTTTGTGGGCATCGACCGGATCTGGACCTACCGCCTCGCCTCGCTGCTGGGCGCCTTGCTGGCGGTGTGGCTGACGGTTTGGTGCGCCCGCGCTGTCGGTCCCCCCGAGGCGGCTGTGCTGGCAGGCGCCCTGATGGCGGTGACGGTGTTGCTGACGGGCGAAGCCAGTATCGCCACCACCGACGCGGTGCTGCTCGCCTGCGTGCTGGGTGTGCAGGGCGTGCTGTTGCGGCTTTACCGGGCAGCGCGGCAGACATTCGCGCCCCCGTCCGGGGCCATGGTGCTGGCGGGCTGGGCCGCAGTGGCGGCCGGGGTGCTGGTGAAGTTTCCCATCGTGCCGGGTGTCGGCATCGTCACCATCGCTGTGCTGCTGGGATGGGATGGCTGGATGGCACGGGGCCAGGAAGGGGCGCCGTCCGCCTGGCGCTGGCTGGGAACCCTGCGGCCGCTGCGCGGACTGCTGCTGACTGTGCTGCTGGTATCGCCCTGGCTGATCGCCATCGCCCTGCAAAGCCATGGTGCCTTCTTCCAGCAATCGCTGGGCAACGATTTTGCCGCCAAGCTGGAAGGGGGCCAGGAAAGCCATGGCGCACCGCCCGGCTATTATCTGCTGCTGTCGGCCGTGACCTTCTGGCCAACCATTCTGTTTGTGGCACCGGGCCTGATGCTGGGATGGGCGCGTCGCGGGGAACCGGTAATCCGTTTCCTGCTGGCCTGGGCCGGCGGCTGGTGGCTGGTGGTCGAATCGGTGCCGACCAAGCTGCCGCATTACGCGCTGGCATCCTATCCGGCGCTGGCGATCCTGGCGGCGCTGTGGCTGACCGGCGGCCGTGCCCCGTGGCGCTGGGAAGGCATAGCCCGCTGGATCGGCGGGCTGCAATATCTGCTGGGCGCGCTGGCGCTGGCGGCAGCGGCGCCACTGGCGCAGCACCTCTATGGCGGCGACTGGTCGCTGTTCAAGCTGCAGGGTCTGTGGTGGCTCTGCCTTTTCACCGCGGTGGGGTTGGCTCTGGCCCTGGCGGCGCTGGGCCTGTTCGCGGCGGGACGGCGTAGCTGGGCGGCAAGCCTTGCCATCGCGGCACCGCTGGTGCTGGTGCCGCCACTGACGGCAGTGGCGGGTCCGCACCTGGAGCAGCTCTGGGTTACGACCCGTTTGGCGGCGCTGGTGCGGGAGGATCAACGCGCCAGCGATCCGCCGCCCGTGCTGGCGGGCTATGAGGAGCCCAGCATGCTTTTTGCACTGGGCGCAGACCTTGGACTGGCCGATGGCGCTGGCGCTGCCGAACTGGCGGCGCGGGGCGGTGGCCTGGCGCTGATCGAGGCGCGAGAGAAGGGCGCTTTCCTGGCGCGGCTCGCCGAGCAGGAAGCGGATGCCACGGCGCTGCAGACTGTGACCGGTTTCAACTATTCGCGCGGCAAACCGGTGGCGGTCACGATCTATCGCGTCACCGGCGCCGTGCGCTGAAGTCCTTGCGAGAATGACATGATACCGAATCTGCGTGATGTCGAAGCCGCCGCCCGCCGCATCAAGCCGCATGCCGTGCGCACGCCATTGGTGGAAAGCCCGGTGTTGAGCGCGCTGGTGGATGGACGCGTTTTTCTCAAGCTGGAAACCCTGCAGCGCACCGGATCTTTCAAGTTCCGAGGCGCCTGCAACGCGGTGGCCCAGCTTGTTCCGGAGCAACTGCGCGGCGGTGTGGTGGCCTTCTCCTCCGGCAACCATGCCCAAGGTGTTGCCGCCGCCGCCGCTCTGTTTGGCGCGCCCGCTTTGATCGTGATGCCCAAGGACGTGCCGCTGGCCAAGCTGGAAGGGACGCGACGACATGGCGCCGAAGTGGTGTTCTACGACCGCGTCCATGATGATCGGGAAGCGATTGCCGCCAGGCTTTGTGCGGAGCGCGGCGCCACCCTGATCAAGCCCTTCGATCAGGCCGAGGTGATTGCCGGGCAGGGGACGGTGGGATTGGAGATCGCCGAGGATGCGGCGCGGTTCGGTGTCAGGCTTGATACCGTGCTGGTGCCTTGCAGCGGCGGCGGCCTGGCCAGCGGCACGGCGCTGGGGCTGAACGGCAGCGCTGTCGTGCGGACGGTGGAGCCGGTAAATTTCGACGGCATGAAACGCAGCCTGGAAGCGGGCCACCGGACTGCCGCGCCGGGCGGCGCGCTGTCCATCGCTGACGCGCTGATGGCGCCGGCGCCGGGCGAGATCGTCTTCCAGATCGCCAAGAACCGGCTTGGGCCCGGCCTGTCGGTCGACGATGCGTCGCTGGCCCGTGCTGTTGCCTATGCCGCCAACACGCTCAAGCTGGTGGTGGAACCGGGCGGCGCAGCGGCGCTGGCAGCGCTGCTGGACGGCGCGGGGCAAGGGCAGGCGGTGGCCCTCATAGTGTCGGGCGCCAACGCGTAAGGCGTCGTGTCAATCTGCGTTGCGATTAATCCTAAACGCGATGTTTGCTTTGTCACGCTGTCCAGCGCCGCTAGCGTGCCGCCGTGGCTTAACGGTTAACGGCGATGAGAGACAGAAGGCGCGCCCTGCGCGGTGATCGCTGGTTCGGCCGGCGGCTTGGCCTCTGGTGCCTGGCGGTGGTGTTGCTGCTGTTCCTGCTGGTGGCCAATCTGTGGCGGCATGCCGCGCCTCAGGCGAATGCCGCCGATGTGCCGTTGGCGGCCCTGAAGGCCGCCTATGTCCGCATCGTGCCGGGTGAGACGGCGGTGCCGGAATTGTCGCGCCTGGGCTTCGATACCGGCAGCGGCGACGTCCGGCGGCTGTCCTATCTCGGCCTGATGGAGAATTTCGCGCCACGCGACAGCGGCGGCTTCGACCGCCTTGATCCGGCGGCGCAGAAATGCCTGTCGACACCGGAAGGCTGCGGTGCCTATCTTTTTCGCCTGGCGCGGGCCCATGGCAGCGAAGCCCAGGCCGCCTTCGGCTTTGTCAACGCGGCACAAGCCGGAACGCCCGGCGTAGTCGAGGTGCTGTTCCTGATCCATGACGGCCGCGTCGTCTACAAGGCGATGTCGGGCGTATAAAAAAAGGGCTCCGCGAGGGAGCCCTTTTTCATTTTTGCAGGCAATGGTTCGAGCGACACGCGTCATCATTTGCCTGCCTTCCATCTTCGGATACTGCTCCAGCTTGGCGATCACCTCGGTGTCCTTCTGGACCCGGGTGAGCAGTTCCATGCCCAGATGCTGATGCGCCATCTCGCGGCCGCGGAAGCGCAGGGTCACCTTGACCTTGTCGCCTTCCTCGAAGAAGCGCTTCATCGCCCGCATCTTCACGTCGTAATCGTGATCGTCGATGGTCGGGCGCATCTTGATCTCCTTGATCTCGATGACCTTCTGCTTCTTGCGGGCTTCGTTGGCCTTCTTCTGCTGTTCGTATTTGAACTTGCCATAGTCCATCAGCTTGGCGACGGGCGGCTTGTTGTCGGGCGAGACCTCGACCACGTCGAAGCCCTTTTCCTCGCCCAGCGCCAACGCCTCGTCGAGGCCGATTTCGCCGTATTTGTGACCGTCATCACCGATCAGCAATACGGTGCGGGAGGTGATCTCGTCGTTGATTCGCGGACCATCCTTGGCGGGCGGCGGGGCGTTACCCTGAAAACGTCTAGGGACTATGACTCTCTCCTGGCTTGTTAACGGCCACGCATGACAGAACGGTCTCGCGAGGGTTTCCAGCCGGCCTCACGAAACGGATTTCCGATCATGTGCGCAGAATGGTTCTCGGGGGCCGCTCAACGAAGGTCGGGCGGGACGGCTTCGGCGGTGAGCATAGAAATTGCCGCGTCAAGCGCAAGGCTTTCCTGCTTTTCCACCCCCAGTTTCCGGACCGTAACGGACCGGTTTTCCGCCTCCCGGCGCCCCAAAACCAGCAAATAGGGGGTTTTGGCCAGACTATGCTGCCGCACCTTGTAGTTCACGGTCTGATTGTCGGTGTCCAGGACGGCGCGGATGCCGGCCGCCTTGAGGGCCGCCATGGCTTCGCGGGCATAGGGGTCGGCGTCGGAAACCACGGTGGCCACGGCCACCTGCACCGGCGCCAGCCAGAGCGGAAACTTACCGGCATAATGCTCGATCAGGACCCCGATGAAGCGCTCCATCGAGCCGACAATGGCGCGGTGGAGCATCACCGGCGGGTGCTTGTTGCCATCCTCGCCGATATAGGTCGCGCCCAGCCGTTCGGGCATGTTGAAGTCCACCTGCAGCGTGCCGCACTGCCATTCGCGGCCGATGGCGTCGGTGAGGGTGAACTCGATCTTGGGACCGTAGAAGGCGCCTTCGCCGTGATTGTAGGTGAAGTCCAGGCCGGCGGCGCGGGTGGCCCTTTCCAGCGAGCCTTCCGCCAGATCCCACACCGCGTCGGAACCGATGCGCTTTTCCGGGCGCGTCGAGAGCTTGACCTTGACGCTGTCAAAGCCCAGGTCGCGATAGGCCCGCAGCAGCAATTCGCAGAAGGCCTTGGTCTCGTCGGTGATCTGGTCATGCGTGCAGAAGATATGCGCATCGTCCTGGACGAAGCCGCGCACCCGCATGATGCCGTGCAGGGCGCCGGATGGCTCATAGCGATGGCAGGAGCCGAACTCGGCCAGCCGCAGCGGCAGCTCCCGATAGGACTTGGTGCCCTGCTTGAAGACCTGGATATGGCCGGGGCAGTTCATCGGCTTCACCGCCAGGGTGCGGCCTTCATCCTCGACCTCGGCGATGAACATGTTCTGGTGGAACGTGTCCCAGTGGCCGGATTGTTCCCACAGCTTGCGGTCGAACAGCAGCGGCGTCTTGATCTCGTTGTAGCCGGCCTCACCGACGCGGCGGCGAATATAGTTTTCCAGCGTGCGCCACAGCGTATGGCCGTTGGGGTGCCAGAAGACCTGGCCCACCGCCTCCTCCTGCATGTGGAAGAGGTCCATCTCGCGGCCCAGCTTGCGATGGTCGCGCTTTTCGGCCTCCTCCATGCGGGTGAGGTAGGCGTCCAGTTCCTTCTTGTCGCGCCAGGCGGTACCGTAGATGCGCTGCAGCTGCGCGTTCTTGGCGTCGCCGCGCCAATAGGCGCCGGAAATCTTGGTGAGCTTGAAGGCGTCACCGATCTCGGCGGTGGTGCGAAAATGCGGACCCCGGCACAGATCATGCCAGTCGCCATGCCAGTAGATCGAGACATCCTCGTTCGACGGAATCGAGGCGATCAGCTCGGCCTTGAAGCTTTCGCCGATGTCCTTGAAATGCTGCACCGCCTTGTCGCGCGGCCAGACCTCGCGGCGGGTGGGGCGCGCTTCCTTCACGATCTCGTGCATGCGCGCCTCGATCTTCGGCAGGTCGTCGGGCGTGAAAGGCTCAGCGCGGGCGAAGTCGTAATAGAAGCCATCTTCAATGGCCGGGCCGATGGTCACCTGGGTGCCGGGATAAAGGTCCTGCACCGCCATGGCGAGCAGATGGGCGGCGTCGTGGCGGATCAGCGCCAGCGACTTGTCGTCCTTCCGGGTGATGATGCGGACATGGGCATCCTGCTCGATGGGGCGGAACAGGTCCCATTCCTTGCCATCGACCTCCAGGATCAGCGCCGCTTTGGCCAGGCCGGGCCCGATGGCGGCGGCGATCTCGCCGCCGGTGACGCCGCGCGGGAAGGTCAGCGCCTTGCCATCAGGCAGGGTCATGGTCACGGATGCGGCGGCGGGCGCGGACACTGGTAACAACTCCGGGGAAAACAGGGCCGGACCTTTGGCCGAGGCGCCTGCCCGCGTCAAGCGTTTGGGCCTAAGGGCTTGGCGGGCCTTGTCGGCCAATGCCGGAAGGACGATATTATGGGGTAAGGGCTGGGGGGCCGACAGGGAGATTTCGACATGCGAACCATGAAAATCCTCGCCGCCGCGTTCCTTGTGGCAGCAACTCTTCCGGGGGCGGCCCAGCCGGCGCCCAGCCAGCCTGCCCGCCGCACCAATATCTGCCTGAATGTAAAGGACATCCAGGATACTACCTCCAAGGATGGCAAGATCCTCACCTTCAAGATGAAGGATGGGACGATCTACAACAATCATCTGCGCCAGACCTGCGACAGCCTGATTTTTGGCGGCTTCGCCTGGAGGGTCAATTCGACCCAGGAAGTCTGCGAGGATGTACAGACGTTGCGGACATTCACCACGGGAGAGATCTGCCGTCTTGGCCGCTTCGATCCGCCTATCAAGAAAACTGCCGCGAAATAGCGTGCAGCGCCTGTCAAAAAGGGCCCGGTGTGAACCGGGCCCTTTTGCTTTGCGCTAGTGCCCGGAACCGTCGCCGGAGCGGCTGGCCTCGAACAGGAACCAGTGGCGCTTCTCCGCGGCATCGATGAAATTCTCCAGGATCGATGCGGACGCGACGTCTTCATGCTTGTCGGCCACCGCATGGGCGGCTCGCATGTTCTTGATGACGGTCTTGGTGTCGGCCATCAGTTCCATCAGCATGTCTTCGGCGCTGACGAAGTCGTTGTTGTTGTCCTTGATGGTCTGGAACCTGGAGATTTCGCTGATCGAATGGATTGTCCTGCCG
>Ga0316231_1004528_pt1 | contig 11460 bp, 9 predicted proteins | sample TBH18027metaG_FD_206002 | JGI IMG/M metagenome (GOLD analysis project Ga0316231, IMG submission 206002) | Freshwater microbial communities from Trout Bog Lake, Wisconsin, USA - TBH18027 | ecosystem: Environmental > Aquatic > Freshwater > Lake > Hypolimnion/Profundal zone | place: USA: Wisconsin...
GGCATTTTCGCCATATTTCGCCGCTTTCCGACAATTTCTTTGTCATAAATTGTCATAAAAAATTACGCCGAAAAACAACCGCTTCAATTGCTCCTGCGTTATTAGTTTTCATTGGCCGATGACATACATCCACTGGGACCGAGCTGTTTTCAGCGGAGATTTGTTACTCGACGCACATCTTGATCGCAAATAAAATTGCGTCCGTCTTTGGCGGCCGCTTGACAAAACGCACGCATGATGAATATCGAAAATGTAAACGGCGGTTGAAAAGTGCGGCGGTGTTCATGTGTGTGACGGGGCCTTGATCCTTCGGGATTGAGGCTGAGTGGATTGCTGGATGGTGGTGTGGGCGTGGGATTTGTTAATTCCTTGTTTTAGCTGGCTGTTTTTTAGCACTCCAACTCATCGAGCATTTCCGACGCTTTTTCCCACATTAATTTCAATCTGGCGTCCAAAAATTTCTCGTAATTTTCAAACTTCCAGAGCTTCGGTGCCGCGCATCGCTCTGCGCCAGCACTTCGATGACGATCTCGTTTTTTGTCCCCGCGTGCAGCACCGAGTAAATCGGCGGCAGATGCCCATCGAATCGCACATCCACAACGCTGCCGCGCACCGAGGCGACCGCGCCGAGATTTGCTGTGCCAGTCTCATGGTTCATGGCTTTTGGATAGGATGGGTGAACAGCAAAATCCACGATGCTAATAACAGCCTCGTGGCTTCGTCGTGTTAAAAATTAAGCCTCAAGCTGGCCGGTTGCTATGGGGTATTCTCCCCGTGGCCAAAGAGCAGATGTTTCGGCGCAGCCAGAAGCGGAGGGAGATGAAGTTTCCGGCGCAGCCTTTCGCCCATGTGTGTCGAGGTTTCTTCTAGGCGTGAAGCTTTGGCCGGTTACAAGCGTGACCTCGCCGGACCGGTCTTTTTGGCATAGTTAACGCGCTTGAATAGAAAAATCAATGGGATGCCGCCAAGCGCAAGCACGCTGAACAAAACGAAGTTATCCACGAACGCCCATAGGTGCGCCTGCTGGTCGAGCAGTGAATAGACTGCCGCATAGGCTTGTTGTGTCGCGGTCGTGGGATCGGCGTGATGCGCGAGCAGGGTTTTGGCGGCGGCAAAACGCTGCGCATAGGCCGGGTCGGTTGGCGTGAGATGCTCGACCATCAGCGCTTGGTGCGTCTGCGCGCCGCGTGCAAGCATCGTGGTGACGAAGGCGATGCCGATGCTGCCGCCGAGATTGCGCATGAGATTGTAAAGGCCACTGGCATTGCTGATCTGCGTCTGACCAAGCTGGCTCATCGTGGTGGTGGTCAGCGGCACAAAGATGAAGCTAATGGCGATGCCGTTGACGACGCTCGGCCAGATGACGCTGCTCATGCCGACCTGAAGGTTAATGCTGGCGAGCAGCCAGGACGAATAGGCCAGTGTCGAAAAGCCGAAGAGGAGCATCCAGCGCATCCGGAGTTTGCCGACCAGCCGTCCGACCACAAAGGTCGTGAAGAACGCCGCCACGCCGCGCGGCGCCAGGGCGTAACCGGCTTGCAATGCCGTATAGCCCATCAGCGTTTGCAGGAATAGCGGCAGTTGCGCCGTCGTGCCGTAAAGGATTGCCGCCAGCGACGTCATCAAAATCAGGCCGATGGTGAAATTGCGGTTCTTGAACACGCGCAAATCCACGAGCGGATGCTCCGCCTTGAATTCCCACCAGATGAAGCTGATGAACGAAACGACGGATGCCGCGACGAACCAGCGCACCCATTCCGCGCCGAACCAGTCGGCTTCCTGGCCCTTATCCAGGACGATTTGCATCGTCGCCAGCCACACGGCCAACAGGCCAAATCCGATGTAATCGATCGTCGCCTCGACATTGCGCTTGATGTAAGGCGGATCCTCAACGACCCATTTCGCCATCAGCACCGCGAGGATGCCGACAGGCACGTTAATGTAAAAAATCCAGCGCCAGGAATAGCTGTCCGTGATCCAGCCGCCAATCACCGGGCCAAGAATCGGCGCGACCACGACACCCTGTGCGAACGCCGCCATTGCCAGGCCGCGTTTTTGCGGCGGGAAACTTTCGAGCATGATGGATTGGGCAATCGGGACCATCGCGCCGCCGCCGATACCTTGAAAAACCCGAGCCAGAATCAGCGTTGGCAGGCTCCACGCCAGCCCGCACAACACCGATGCGAAGGTGAACAGCACAATGCAGGTGAGCAAAACGCGTTTGCGGCCGAAATAATTTCCCAGCCAGCCCGTCATCGGCAGCACGATGGCGTTCGCAACGAGATAGCTCGTTAGCACCCACGTCGCCTCCTCCGGCGTGGCCGACAAGCTGCCCGCGATGTGCGGTAGCGCGATATTGGCGATGGATGTGTCCAGCACCTCCATGAACACCGCCATCATCACCGTGATCGTGATGAGCCACGGATTGTGGCGCGGCTGCCATTCCTGTTTCGGCGCGTCGGACATGGAAGATTATTGGACGTCCGCTTTGCGTCCCAGAATGAAGCTGAAGCCGAACATCGTCAGGCCGGCGATGAAAACGGAAAGCAGCGCAATCGCCCAAATGGGAAAAGTAAAGTTGCTGACTCGCACGTTGGGCGTCACGGACAGGCCGGGGCCGATGACGTGATCATCCGGCAACGCCTCGTCAAAAACAATTTTTACCGGCACGCGCTGGACGACCTTTACGAAATTGCCCGTCGCATTTTCCGGTGGCAGCAGGCTGAACTGCGCGCCGCTGCCGGCCTGCACGCTGTCCACATGCGCCGAAAATTCTTTGCCGCCGAGCGCGTCAATCGCCACCGTCACCGACTGGCCGGGCCGCATCATTTTCAATTGTGATTCCTTGAAGTTCGCTACCACCCAAACTTCCGGCGGCACAATGGACATGACTTGCTGCCCGGCCTGAAGATAATCTCCAGCCTCGACGGCCTTGCGCGTGACCCGGCCATCGGCGGGCGCGAAGATTTTCGTGTAGGACAGATTGATTTTGGCGGCGGCGATGTTGGTCTGCGCTTCGCGCCATTGCGCCTCGACGGTGCCGACCTGCGCCCACGTGGCGGCGAGTGTGCGGTTGGCTTCGTCCACCTTGGAACTCGACACGGCAACATTTTCACGTGCGGATTTCAAATCCGCCTGTGCCTTGGCATTGGCGGCCTGCGTGGCGTCGAATTCCTGCTGCGACACGGTTTTTTGTTTCAGCAAATCCTGCGCGCGCTCAAGATCGGCCTGCGTTTTTTTTGTGGTGGCTTCGGTGGCGTCCGCGTCGGCCTGCGCCTTGCGCATGTCGGCCTCGGCGGTGGTGACTTTGGCCTGCATCAATTGCCAACCGGCCAGCATGGTTTTATGGCTCGCCTGCTGCGCTTCCGCCGCCGCCGCCTTTTGCGAAACCGTCATTCCATAATCCGCCGGGTCAATCTCCACGAGCAGATCGTTTGAGTGAACCATTTGGTTGTCGAGAACATGAACGGCGGCAACCTGTCCGGCGATGCGCGGCGCGATGGAAACAATGTGCCCAGCGATGAAGGCGTCGTCGGTGGATTCGTGGGTAAAAAGCTCCACGAGATACCCGATGCTAAAATACAGCAGCACCGCCAACCCAACGGCGGCCGGCCAGAGAAATAGCGGCAATTTTAATTTGTTCTGACGGGTGGCATTGGTTGACAGTGCGGCCACGGCTTGATTCTCATTCATGGTGTGAAGCTTATTAAGATTCCAATGCTTTTTGCCAGCCTGTTGGTTGGAATTGAAACCGGACGAGCTGCTGCCTGACTTTATTTCTCTCTGTTTGGAGCTGGCAAAATGCCGAGGTGCTTTGCTTATGTTTTTTCCATCGCGGCGGTGTATTCGCCCCGGCGCGCAGAGCGGTTGCATTTGGCGCGATGCAGCAGCGCTTGCTGTGCCGCTTTCACATTGGCTTCCTTGCCTTGCCAGATTTCCAAAGCTGGTTGCTGGATGGCGCGGGCAAATGAAAACGCGAGTGCCCAGGGCAGTTGCGTCTTGAAGCGGTGGTTCATCACATTCAAACGGGCCGAGGCCAGTTCGGCGGACTGCCCACCGGACAAAAACGCAATCCCTGGAACCGCAGCGGGGACGGTTCGCCAGAGACTCTTCACCGTGATGTCAGCCACCTTGTCCACGGACGCTTGGGTCGGACAGGCCAATCCCGGAAGCACCATATTGGGTTTGAGAATCATGCCTTCCAGCAGCACGCGCTGGGAATTAAGCTGATTGAAAACCGTTCGCAAGACTTCTTCTGTCACTTCGCGGCACCGCTCCAGGGAATGATCGCCGTCCATGAGCACTTCCGGTTCAACGACTGGAACCAATCCAGCCTCCTGACTCAATGCGGCATAGCGCGCCAGCGCATGGGCGTTGGCCTCAAGGCAACCCCGACTGGGAATGCCATCGCCAATGGTGATCACTGCGCGCCACTTGGCAAACCGCGCGCCCATTTGAAAATATTCCTTCAGCCGGTCGCGCAAGCCATCCAGACCTTCGGTGATTTTCTCTCCGGGATAACCGGCCAGATCTTTTGCTCCGGTATCAACTTTGATGCCGGGAATAATTCCCGCATCCACGAGGATTTTAAGAAACGGCGTGCCGTCGCGTTTTTGCTGGCGGATGGTTTCGTCGAAAAGAATCGCGCCACTGATGCTCTCTCCCAGACCGGGCGCAGTCACAATCAATTCCCGATAAGCACAACGGGCTTCCACCGTTTGCGGAATGCCAAGCTTCGCAAATCGTTTGTTACAGGTGGGATTGCTTTCATCCATCGCCAGCAATCCCTTGTGGTCGGCAAACAGTTTTTTTGCGGTATCGATTAACAGTTGCGTGTTCATAAATGAGTTTTAGTTCAAGGATTGGCGGCAGTTGTTTCCAGCGAAGCGTTCCATCCACCGCCCAGCGCTTTGATCAATTGGACGCTCGCCGTCAGTTGTTCCATCTGGAGATTTAGCGCCGTCCGCTGATTGTTCAACAGCGTGGTTTGCGCGGCGATCACATTGAGGTAAATCTCTATGCCGGATTTGTAGCGGACGTTGGCGAGCGTCAGATAGCGTTGTGACGACGCGACAGCGGCATTCTGTTGTTGCAGTTCCTGCGACAGAATTCGCAGCGTTGATAAATTGTCTTCAACTTCCTGAAAAGCGGTCAGGACAGTTTGGCGGTAATTCGCAACCGTGCCCTGATAAATCGCACGGGACTGTTCGGTGACGGCTTTGCGCAATCCGCCGTCGAAAAGCGTTTGCGCCAGCGTCGCACCGACAGACCAAGCCAGACCTGACGCGGAAAAAAAATCCTTTACGGATGTGGTCTGGTATCCCGCCGCGCCGCTCAAAGTGATGGTCGGATAATAAGCCGCGCGCGCCACGCCGATTTTTGCGTTCGCTTCCGCGACGCGGCGTTCGGCGGCGGCGATGTCGGGACGGCGTTCGAGCAATTGCGACGGAACGCCAAAGGGGATTGCAATTGGTTTTGTGGTCAGCGAATTGGTTGGAATGGAAAACGATGAGGCCGGTTGCCCGAGGAGCGTCGCGATGGCGTGTTCGAGTTGCGCACGCTGGATGGCGAGGTCGGTGGCCTGTGCGAGCGTAATGTTGAGTTGCGTTTCAGCTTGTGCGACGTCTTGGTCAGACGCTAGGCCCGCGCCATACTGGGCCTGGGTCAGCTTGAGCGATTCCTGATAGGCGATCATCGTCGCATCCAGAAGCTGCTTCTGCGCATCCAGCACGCGCAGTTGAAAATAATCCACCGCCACTTCCGCTTGAACGGTCAGCCGGACGTTTTCGAGATCGGCCAGCGTGGCTTGCGCTGCCAGCGAATTAGCTTTCACCGTGTTGCGAATACGACCCCAGAAATCCGGCTCCCAGGAGGCATCGAAGGGCAGCGAATATTCCGTGCTGTTTACGGACGACCTCGAATTCGACGGGGATGCTTGTCGTGAACTCACAACCGAGGGATTAGCTGTCACCGTTGGAAAAAATTGCGAACGTGCTTGTTTGACCACCGCCCGCGCGGCGAGAAAATTGGCGAGTGCAACGGCGACTGTCTGGTTGGAAACATTCACCTGACTTTCAAAAGCATTCAGTTCCGGCTCGTGAAACATTTCCCACCATTGGCCGCGAAGCGCATTGTCCATTGGTTCTGCAGTTTTCCAGCCATCAGTTTCCTGCGATTGCGCCGGCGTCATTTCTTTGAAAGCAGCCGGTGTTTGAACCGTTGGCTTCGCATATTTTGGCGCGAAGCTGCAGCCGGCGAACAGCGCCACGGTTGCCAGTAAAACGATGGTCGTTCTGATTTCCAATGTCAGCGATGAGGCAATGATTTTTACTTTATCGCTCATGGCTATCCTCGGAAGATGTCGAACGGCTCGATTTTGAGAACCTTGCGGATACCGACATAGCTGGAGATTCCGGCAATCAGCAGGACCATGCCGAAGGCCAGTCCCAAGTTCCAAAACGTGATCATTGCGGCGTAGTTCGGCAGCCGGTAGCGGGCGATGGAAATCATCAGTGTCACCAGGCCGATGCCGAGGCCGTAGCCGGTCAGCGCGGTGAACGTCGCCATGAACAGAATCATATAGACCAGTTCGCGTCCCTTCGCGCCGATGGCCTTCAACGCGCCGAACTTTTCCAGATTTTCGAGGATGAAGGTGTAAAATGTCTGGCCGGAAATTGACAGGCCAACAATAAAGCTGATCACGGTCATCAAAAGAATGTTGGTGCCGATGCCGGTTTTGTAGGTGTAATAATCGGAAATGCGCTGGTTGAATTCATCCTTGGTGAAAGCGACATAGCCGAGCTTGGCAACGTGTTGCTTAATTGTGGCTACGGCCGCGTCGCTCTTCGGATGCACCAGGATGTAGGAAATGGTGAAACGCGTTGTCGGCAGATATTCCTTGGCGCGACTGTAAGTTGTGTAGAGCGTCGGCACGCCGTTCAAGCCGTTTGCGGCGACGCGGGCGATGCCTACAATCGAGCCACGGTGATCATTAAGTTCGAATGTGGTGCCAATTTGCGGGTTCTCCAATTTCGAGAATTCAGCGTCATTGACGACGATGAATGAGTTGTCGGCATAGATGTCCCGAATGTTGCCTTGGAGAAGTTCGGGACGGCCGAACAAACTGCTGTCGTCGACGCCGACGACCGTTACTCCTTGATAAGTGCCGCTGGCGAGTTTGACCTGCGCGCCACCGATGAAGAGCGGCACGGCATAGCTGACCCCGTCCATGCTGCGCACCGCGTCCAGCAGATAATCAGGCAGCGGAATCGCACTGCTGGCCGTATTTACGGCGGGATCCATGATCCACATCTCGGCCCCGATGTTGGTCACGGTCGAATAAGCCCGGTTCAAGATGCCGGCGAACATCGCGGTCATCTGCATCATCAGAAACACGGCAAAGGTGATTCCGATCAACAGCGCGGAGAACTTGGGCTTGTCGTTCACCAGCAGCTTGAAGCCGATGCGCAGGATGCCGCTGTATCTCATATCAGAAAATTGTTCATCGTATTCGCTCGGTTATTTCTGTCCGATATAAACATCCACCAACTGCCCTAGATAGACTGGCGCATCCTTTTTCTCGAACCGGAAAATCACCGGCAGCACCCGCAGATCAACTTTCTCCTGGCGTTGGTTAGATAGCTCGATTTTTGGGGAGACATAAGGCTGAACCCGGACGAACTCCAACGGCACTTTGATGTCCGTGCCGGTGATGGACATCTGCGCGGTAATATGCCAGTGAGATGGCAATCGTGAGATGAGTATCTCATCCACATAACAGCGCACATCCATAAAATCTTGAGGCGCTCCCATGATGATCAACGGGTCGAACCCCTCGGTGTAGGAATCATAAGCTCCCTGCGACGACACATAGCTGCCGACGGTGGCGTTGACGGCCAGCACGACTCCATCAACCGCCGCTTTGAGCGAATATTTTTGCAGCAGCACGTTGGCCGCCTTCAGTGCGGCGGTCGCCTGATTGACGCCATCCTCCGCAGTGTCCAGCACGTCCTTGCTGATTGATTTCGGGTCAAGGTCGTAGGCGGTGCGTCGCTTGTCGTATTGGTCCTGTGCCGCCTTCAGGTTGGCTTCGGCCAGCTCCGCGTTTGCTTTCGGCAATGAATCATCAATTTTGAAAAGCAAAGTTCCGGCGGCCACCTGCTGCCCCTCGCTCACCAGCACTTGCGTGATCGGGCCGGAAACTTCGGGATAGATATTGATGTTGGCGCCACTTGGCTGATCGCTCTCGATGATGCCGTTGGCATAAATGGCCGAATCGTAAGGGCTGCTGACCGGCTTAAATACGGGCGGCTGCGCCTGCCGCTTGATGCCAAAGAAATAGGCGGCGACCAGTCCGGCTAGAATGCCCAGGACCGCGAGCGTGAAGATGATTTTGTTTCTAAAATCCCGTTTAGGTTTGTAGTCAGATTTTGGCTCGGCTTTGGTTTCTGGCTTAACTTCAGGTTTAACTTGTGCCTTGGACTCGGGCGCTTTTGTGTCGTGAGTTAGCTCAAGTGCTTTGGGATCGGGCTTGGTTGTGACTGCTTCCGGCTTTGGGTCAGCCGGCTTGGCTTCCGGTTTGGATTCGTCTGGATTCATTCGGTTCCTTTGTCTTCGGCGGTGAGATGTCCGTCTTCCATGTGGAGGATCCGATCCGCAAATTCGTTGATGCGCGCATCATGGGTCACGATCAAGATGCAGCGATGTTCGTTGAGGATTTTTTCTTTGACGAAAGCAATGATCATCCGCCCCGTGTCGCCATCCAGCGAGGCGGTCGGCTCGTCGAGAATCAAAATGTCCGGACTACTGCTGATCGCGCGGGCGATGGCCACGCGCTGTTGTTCACCGCCCGAAAGTTTCACTGGCAGGATGTCGCTCCGGTTTTTCAGGCCGACGATTTCAAGATATTTTTTCGCCTCGGTGATGGATTCATTCCAGTTGTGCTGCTTTAGGATGAGCGGGATGGCGACATTCTCGGCTGTGGTCAATCGCGGAAAAAGATGGTAGTCCTGAAAAACAAAGCCAATGGTGTTCAGACGGAAATCCGCCAACTGGTCATTGTTCAGTGTCCAAATATCGGCCCCTTTGACTTTAACATTGCCGGCGTTGGGCCGCAGGATGCCGGAAATCATGCTTAACATGGTGGTCTTGCCGCTGCCGGACGGGCCGACGATGAAAAGCATCTCGCCAAAGTGAGCGACCAACCCAACTTGATTCACGGCCGTCACCTTGGCCTCGCCTTCACCAAACCATTTGGTCAGACCGGTGGCAACGATGGCCTCATTATCGGTCGTTTCATTTTTCACTGTGCCGGAGTCCAGGTGTCGTCAGGGTCATAAGCGTTCATGGCCTTGGCGATTTTCACGGTCTTGGGTCCAAGATTCTTTTGATAAATCTTGCCTTGTTGATTGACGGTGAAGGTCATCACGCCGGTGTTGCCCCATTCGGCTGGCCACGCAACGAGGGCGAATCCAGCGATCATCCGACCGTTGATGAGGTAATCATATTTACCGCCGGGCGCGTGTTTGCCCTGACGCGTCAGGATTTTGAAATAGTAGCCGTGATACGGTGCCTGTTCGTCGTTGAGCATTTTTGCCGTGCGGTGATAACCATCCACACGCGCCTGCGCGACGAGCGGCCCCATTGGACTCAACACTTCGCCCGGCTGATTCGTTGGCCAGAAAAGTCCGTCATGCGTGCCAGGCGTGCTGCGCAGGAACTGCGCGTAAGCCAGCACGCTGTCGCCCATGCGATCCTCGCTGGCATATTCGCGCTGGGCATCCACATAGGCATGGCAGACGTTGATCGCGCCGATTTCATCCATGCCGATGCGGCGGGCGAGAATTTCTTCCGCGCCCGTAGCGGTATCAAAGAACCATTGGCCGTCCCGCTTCACCAGTGGAATGGGAAACGGCCAGCCGTCCGCGCCGATTTGCAGCGTGATCTTGGAATCTGAATTGGTGGTCAACTCCGTCTTTTCCGTCAGGTGCTGGACAAACAATTTGTATTCCTCGGTCGCCTGAACCACGTCCGGCGATATCAATTCATGTCCGGCCGGACCGAAAATCAAATGCAGCGCGTTCGTGTCATTATTTGTGGCCGCAGCAACCAAGGCATTGACGGCGACGTTTGGTGATGAAAAAACTTGCTCCTGTTGTGCAGAGACACAAACAGGCAATGCCAGACCCAGTCCAACTGCCATCAGAAATATATTTTTGAAAATCATAGGGATAAAAATTAATGCCTGACATCACCACCATGGCCGCCACTACCGGAGCCACCACCGCTAACATGACCGCCACCGCCGCCTCCGCCACCAGAAGGTGCTGGCCGCGACACCGGCGCGGAACGGGGAATGGACTGCATACTTTGCTGGCCGCGATTGCTGTTGTTTCTTGTCTCTTGCGAACTTTGTATGCCAGTGAACGCACCGTTCGATACCGGACGGCTGACAGGTTGAGAATGTTGAACTGGAGCCGGAGTGGGTCGGGAAACATTAATTGAGTGTTCGCCACCAAGGTCATTGACCTTTCCGCCACGCGCGGGCGCGGAGCCGGAACTATTAATTGAGCGTTCATCTCGCGGTGCCCCAGGGTGGGCAAGTTCTTGTCTTATGGAGGCCGGAGTTGCCGCACGGGAAAGCGTGCTCCCGCCATAACCCCGGTCGCCTCGGTTGGCTGCGACTGATCCGGGATGATAGTCTGATCGCCAGACACCCGTATGCCCGATGTCCCGCTGGCGTGAAGATTCATGCCACCAGTTGGCCGGACGCGAATAGCCGTGGCCCCAGAAAATGAGATTGCCGCCTCCCCAATTACAATCGTAATCCATCCATAATCCGAACGGCCAGCCGATGCCAAAGGTGATGAATGGCGCGCCGTAAGGTGCGTCGTAATAAACCTGGTCTGGCTGATAGACAGGCACATAAATCACCTGGGGATCCGCCGGAACAATTTCAATGTCGCTTCCGTCAGCAATCACTTGTTGCTGCGGCGATGATTGCAAGTTACCCAGTTTGGAAGCCGTTGCGCGCAGCCGTTGGATGGAGTTCATCACGTCCGGCTGTTGATTGAGAAACGCCTGTCCCGTCTGGGTCGTCCAATTCAAGTTGTCATCCATCCATTTCAACACGCTGGGATAGCGGGCCACGGCTTGGACGCTCGCGTCCCAGGGTTGCTGGCCAATCTGGTTGGGATCACCGCCGCCGGTAATATAACGGTCGGCCAGCACGATTTGCGTGGGCAAAGTGGATGCCGGCAGAATTTCGGCAATCAACGGGTCGGGATAAAGCGCAATCGGTCCCAGCAACTGGTCCAGTTGCGCGGACGGAAGCGCTTGGTAAGCTGGCATCGGGGGCGGAACCGCCGCTTGTGCCCGCACCGACAGGGTCGTGCCAGCCAGCAGACACAGCAGAGCAGGAATTTTGATCAATAAATTCATTGCGATATTAGGATTTGAACA
>Ga0316231_1004532_pt1 | contig 11457 bp, 12 predicted proteins | sample TBH18027metaG_FD_206002 | JGI IMG/M metagenome (GOLD analysis project Ga0316231, IMG submission 206002) | Freshwater microbial communities from Trout Bog Lake, Wisconsin, USA - TBH18027 | ecosystem: Environmental > Aquatic > Freshwater > Lake > Hypolimnion/Profundal zone | place: USA: Wisconsin...
CGCCGTCGTTGCCGGAACAGTGAAGGTGAACTGCGTTCCGCTCGTGACCGTGATCGTCTGTACACCGTTGTACGGACTCTCCGGCGTCAACGTGATCGTCCCGGTAGCCGGGCTCGCGGTCCCCGAGGCGATTGCGAACGTCACGATCGTGTGAGTCCCGCCGGACACAGACAACACCGTCTTCAGTCCGTTGTACGCGGCCGGAGACGCGCCGGCAATGAGTACCTGCTGCCCGACCACGATCCCCGTCGTATCGGAGACCGTTGCGGAGGCAGTGCCGCTCGTTTGCGTGAGCGAACTCACCGCGAGCGTCGAGACCGGATCCACGGCGCCGGTTATCGTCACCGTCTGCCCGGAGATGAGGTTCGCAGTACTCGCGACTGTCGCCGTGGCAGTTCCGGAAGAGTTCGTCAGTGCCGTGATTGCCAGGGGACCCACAGGCGCGGCCGCCAAGTAGACCGGCAAGCCCGGACTGAGGCCGGGCACCAGCGTAGAGGTCATTGGCCCGAGCAACGCCCGCTTGACGATCGCTGCATAGACCGTCGAGCCGTCCCCGGTAAGCGACAGTGCCGCATCACTCCCCAGAAACTTCGCCAGACCGAGAGGCTTAATGATGTTCGCCACCGTTCCAGCGCCATTCGTCGCTATGACGATATCGCCTGCGACCATCCCGACAGCGTCACCTTCGTTCACGACCTCCCCGGACGTGATCAAGTACTTCTCCGGGAAGTACTTTCGAGGACTCGTCAGAACCGCGCCTGAATTGAGAGGATAACCAGCCATTCCGCCCCCCTTATGCCGCGGTGACGATGCTGTTGCCGCTCGCCTGCAGCTTCAGCTCCGAGTTCGCGTCGACGTCGATGATGAGCGTCACGCCGTCCGCATCGACGTAGCCCACCTGCTGGATTGCATCGCCGTTGACGGCCGGGAACACGCACGTGAAGTTCGAGTGCGTCCCGTTCGGAGCAGCCGCGAGGTAGACCGGCAAACCGGCCGCAAGGCTCGGGACCAACGCAGTCGTCATCGGCCCGACATACCCCTGCCTGGCGATAGTCGAATAGACTGTCGAGCCGTCCCCCGTCTGCGCGCCGCCAGAGCCATTGTTCTTATCGAAGAACGCAATCCCCAGCGCTTTGACGATCGTCGTGGTCGCGTTCGCCACAACGACCAATCCGCTCGTGTTGAGACCGACGAGATCGCCTTCGTTCACGACCTCCGACGTCTTGATGAGATAGGAATTCGGGAACGTATTACTGGGATTTCCCAGGTAGTACCCCGCCGTTGCGACGCCAGCCATAGCCTTTCCCTCCTGCTGGATTATCCAGCATCAATGATACTCGCATCGGAGTTCTGAATCTCCAACGCCCCCGTTGGACTGACATCCAGACACATCGTCAGTCCGTCGGAATCTACGTAGCCTACCGGCGCTATCAGATCGCCCGCGTCGGATGGCGTTTCGCAAGTATAGTTCGATGTCGTACCGTTCGGGGCAGCCGCGAGGTAGACCGGCAAACCCGGCGCCACTCCCGGAACTAAAGATGCTATCTGCAGGAAGAGAAGCGCCTTTCGAGCAACGGAGACCCGCCGCTTGCCGTCTCCAACGAGACTAAGTTTCGTCCCGTTGTCGCCCGTGAAAACGGCAACCCCCCACGGCCGTACGACCGTCAAAAGCGTTTTCTCTGCCACCACCACGTAACCGTTATTATCGACGGCTACTAGATCGCCCTGGTTGACCACCACTCCCGGCTTTACGATGTATGAATCTCTGAAAAAGCTACGCGGGTTCCGAACGATCAAACCCAGCGTCTCCACGCCGGAGATATCGTAAAGACTACCGTTCTGCGTGACGGTGAATGTCATGGCGACCGTTCCGGCTACCATGATACTGACCGTCCCCGTGCGAATGCCCTGCCCCAGAAACGGGGCCACTAGATACGAGACACCGCCGGCTCCGGCTTGGTCTGCCGGCGACGGAGACCGATCGTTTGTTACCGTGATCCACGCATCATTCGAGACAGGCTCCCAGGTACAGTATGGCGCCTGCTGCGTTGTTAGCAGGAACCACGCCGACCCTCCCTCCCAATCGAACGTTTGCATCGGAGGCGCTGCGCTGTAAGAACAGAGTGTTTCAACATACCCGTCGAGGTGGATAGTCAGTTGAAGCCCACTCACATCCGAGGGATCGTCCTGTTCACCTTCCCAAGCTGAGACGCCACCACTCAGCGCTGTAAGCGCGGTAAGAGCGTCGGTCCCCAGCGCGAAGGTGGTGTTCACGTCTCCGGAATAAGCCGTGACCAGTCCTATGTAAACACCTACCTCAAGGTAAAATCGCAGATCAGAATCAGTTCCGCCGGGTAACGGACCGTTCATTTTCGCTGTGCCTCCCGTCCACACAGCACCAGACGGAAGCGTTGTCGTCGTCCACTCACAAGCACCATAACCTGTGACAGTCGGCGCTCCAAGAGCACAATCATAATGAACAGGTTGTGGATACTCAGGCCATGCCATATGAGTTGCCTACTCGTTAGTCCTGAACGATCGCTGCCATGAGCAAGGACTGCTCATATGCGGTTGCCTCGTCAGCCGTCATAGCCCTGGGTGTGGCGGTCGGAACGAGCATAAGCGGCGTTCCCGTGTATTGATCCGGCGGATAGTAGTGCGTGGTGGCGCTCACCCATCCGCGCGCATCCACGGGCTGAGCGCCGTCGCCGTCGCCTTTGTCCACCGTGCCCGCGACGAGCAGAACATCGTTCCCAGCGTCTGTCGCCGATGTTACCACTGCGGTTGAAGCCATGTTATTCCTCGTTTCCAAAGACCTGAACGTTGATGCCATTTGTGACGGCCGCGCTCAGGTTTACTCCCAGCGCGTTGTTCGCCGTGCTGGATAGATAGCCGTTCCCCAAATCGCACAGCCCTGAATCCCACAACATGGGAGTCGTTCCGGCCGCGGCAGGCAGAAGGATACTGTGCCAGATCCCCAAGTCCGTGCTCGCGTCGTAGAACCTGATCACCAGTCGGCCGGCAGCGGCGAGATACGTATCTCCGGGTATCAAGATCCTGTATTTCATCAGCCGGAATTTCTTGCCGCTGTTGGGAGTCCAGAGAGCAGTCGTTCCCGCTCCGGTCATCGTGGTAGACGTGATTCCGGGGAGATTTGAGGACGATATCAATCCCAACGTCCGCTGCCAATAAAACGCACCATTGCGGTAGAGAGCATTGACGACGGCCAATGATCGGCCATTCGTGCCCGCATCGCTCTCGTAGCTGAATCCGTACGGCCCGGCATAGTTGACATCGGAGTAACTGGTCGCGAGGCACACCGCGAGGCGGCCCGACGTGTTTGCCAGCAGTCGGCGCTGATTTCCGGAGCTGTCAACGGCTATGTCGAGTGGCTTGGTTGCCGGCGCGCTGCCAACTGTTGTAGACCCAACGACGACCAGATCGCCATTCACGTCCGTTAGAAGTCGGCGCGTGTCCGTGCCGTCCCACGCCACATCCAACGGATTTCCAGTAGGCACGGCGCCAGCAGCTACCGGCCCGCCGGCGGTCGCAACTCCAATAAACGGTATCTGACCGCTGCTGTTGAGCTTGACGGAGACCGGCTCCCCATTCGCATCCTCGAAAGGGCTGATATCGCCCTCGCGGCCACCCACTACGTAGGCCATGCCTCACACCTCCTTAGATGCAGATCCGGCTCTGCCATGCCACATTGACTACGCCCGTGCCCGGGTTCCACAGATCGACCCGGTAGCGGAACGACAGCGGTGTGTCAAGCTCGGCAGCATACACGGGCGTCAGCACCGCCTCGGAGCTGCCATCCGGCGTAACAGCCCAGGCGACGACCTGGTTAGCGACGAACCACTGAATCGACTTGTCCGCCATCGTCACGCCGATCATGAAATCGAGATTGAAGGGGCCGTCTCCGCTTGCCTTGACGTGCATCTTCAGCCGGATCCGATCCGCACAGTTCGACACCGGGCAGATAGTGACGCCGGCCCCGGCCGCAAGGGCCACCGTCAAGCCACTCTGGTGCTCCGTTCCGCCGGGCGGAGACGCCTCTGTATAGGTTGTCGCCATAACTTGCCCCTTTAACGCCCCTACGTGCCACGCACAGGCGACGAAACGACCTTATACGGTGTAGTTCCCACCCATCGCGTGCACGTTGCCGAGATGTTCGGAAGTGATAGCGGCGAACCACTGGCCTACCTCGAACTGGATCGGCTCAGCGACCACCACCCTTTTGAAGGTCGGCTTCGCGCCGTCCACACGCATCTTCAGATGCCGGGTGTTGATGCAGAAGACCTGATTGGCCGTCGCCGTGCTGGTGCCGCCGAGGAACCCGCTGGTCGGGCAGCGACGATCAACAACGATGTTCGCCCCGCGGAACCTGAGAGACGAGAACCCGAACTTCGCCAGAACGGAGCCCTCCTGGATCTGACCACCGTTGGTCCCGCCCGTCGTCAGCGAGTAGACCAACTTCGAGAAGATCGAACTGGGGGCAAGGATAAGGTCCGGCTCGTTTCCGGTCTGGAAAGCAAGCTCGTAGAGGTCGTTCAGGACCTGTATGGTGAACGCCTGAGCGCCGGGGAGGATCTGACCGCCGGCCGCCGGGTTTCCACTCGCCAGACCGGACCCCACCACACCAGGACACCAATACCCGGCGCCAACTGCCGAGCGCTGGATATTCCCAACCGTGGTCACGGCGTTTGCGCCGCTCGTTCCAACATACGCTACGGCGGACTGCTCCGGCTGAAGCGGCAACAGCGTGTAGCCGCCATCAGTCGGCGCCGTGCCGCCGTAGTTGTAGCCGCCGTTGATGAGCGTTCGAATCGAAGCGATCTGGTTTTCGGCTCCGGCCGACAAGGCGTTCTCCGGCGGCGCCCACAGGTCGGTTTCCAGCTTGAGCATTGACCGCTCAAGCGCGTTCTGGAAGACGGCCTGCTGCCAGTTGACCATTTCCTCCGGCCCGCCAGCTTCCTTCATCTGCCGGTCGCTGTAGGAGACCGGGATAAGGTACTGAGCAAGCGGGTAAGTCGCGGTCGTAAAGCCGGTCATCGGTTGCGGGTCGACCTCGGCGTAGGAGTTGGTAACCCCGACGAGCTGCGGACCGGTCGGCGCCGGCGTCACGACAGGTTCACGCATGGTCAGTCCGTACCCACTCTTTTTGATGTTGCCCCTAAGGAGCAGCATCATCATAAGTGGCGTCCGCCGGGTCGTTAACAGCATGTAGTTTGCTTCGAGCCATTTGTCACGCACAGCGGATGCGAATCCGTTCGCGGCAACGGCTGTATTCTGAAGAGCCATCTAATCCCCCTCCGGCCGAATTACTTGCGGCCGCTTTCCATCTGTGCGATCTCCCACATGCTCATACCCGGCTTTACCGCGGCAGAGCCCCTTGACGAGTTTCCCGGCGTCCGCGGCCGCGGCGCGCGCGCCTGCTTGTACGCGGCAACGGACTCCGAGTACTTCACCGATTTTCTCACGCCGTCCCGATAGGTGGTCTTACCGTCCTTGAGCGCCTCTACCAGCGCGTCCACAGACGGGTCGGCAAGCTCAAGACCGAGCGCCTCGCAGATTGCATCGACCTTCGCAAGCGCCTTCTCTGCGGCGACGTTGGCCTCCGCAACGTGCGGTATGAACGACTGCAACCGCGTCTCCACATGAGACTTCAACTCGCCGTTCTCCCGCATAATCTCCGGGATCGCTTCCAAGCGATCCCAGCGGTTGACGATCGCCGCCTCTACGTCGGTCAACCCCTCCCGGTCAAAGTTCGGATCATTCGGGTTGAAGTTGTCGACCGGCGCGTGGACGGCGACCGACTGCGAAAGCGCCGCGCGCTCCGAAGGCGGCAAGCTGTTGATCCACGCCTGCATCGTCGCAACCGGGTTCGTCTGCATGGAGCTCACGAGATTATCGTAAGCCGTCAGCCGCGCCTGTATCTCGGGCGTCAGCGCAGGCGCAGCTTCTTGGGTCGGAGGAGTTGCCGGCGGCGCCGCGGTATCGGCAGGCGGAGTTGCCGGCGGCGTGTCGGCGGTCGGCGTAGTAACCTCGGCTGTTGCCTCGTCGGACTCGCCGATCCGGATAGAGCGCGTGTCATAGTCGCCCCAGGAGGTATTGGTAAGCGTCGCATCCTGAAGCGGCTCATCGGCCGTGTTCATCGACGCACCCAGAAAGGAAAAATCACCGTTCACGCCCGGCGCGTCGATGTTCAGCAGAGCATCTATGGTCGGGATAGTATCCGCCATGGGATCAGCCGGCATAGTTCCGAGGATACCGTCTGCTGCCAACTTCAAATCCGTCATGTCATCCCTCCAAACGAAATGAGCCCACGGGGATCCGTTTCAAGATCCTGTGGGCTCATTTCGTCAAACAGTAGGTTATCACGAAACAGTTTACACATATCCCGCACAACTGTCAACTGTCCTTCGGTTTCGGCACTTTCGACGCCTGCTCCTCCCTCTGGACCTGAGCTGCGATCTTGAGCAGTTCCAGCCGGGTTTCGTGCTCATGTTGGTTCTGCTGAAGATGCGCCTTCGTCAGCATCTCCTCTTGCGCATGATCGGGCGCCTGGGGAGATTGCGGCTCGGGCTGTTCCTCCATCTGGGAGGGTTTCAAGCCTAGGTCCTGCTCGATCTGGCGCCGGACATCGGGGTTCGCTTCCTTGTAGAGCGCCGTGAACGCCCGAGCCAACTGGGGAGACAACGTCTGAGCCGGCGGCGGAGGCGGAGGTACGGGCCGCCAGTAACGATCAGTATCAGGCCTGGCAAACGCACGCAAGAGATCATTGAAGCACTCCTCTAGGTTTGGAACTCGCTCAACCATGCCGCGCTGAGCAAGCATCATCCACGCCTGCAACGACTGAACTACCTCGCGGTAAAGCTGCATCGCCGCCTGCTGGTCGCGGGCCGGATCGTTGAACGAAGTCGAGCCCGGGACTACCTTAACGTTGTAGACGGCCCTGAACGCCTTCCACACGCGCAAAGTAGTAGCGTCCCCGGCATTCTCCTCCGTCGGCCCCCCGAAGTCCTGTACGAGCTTCACGAAGGTTCGAGCCATCTTCGTCATGAAGGCTTCGTACTGATAGCGAAGCTGGGTAGGCTTGGCGCCGGCGCGGGAGAGGATCATTGCCGCCTGCGTAGCGCTCACGTTCTCCTGCATGATGCCGCGGGCGCCGGAGGTCACGCCCTGGATCGCGTCAAGCGCCGCCTGCGCCGCCTGTGTAGCCGGCCCCCACGCCGGACTCGGCTGTTCGGCCGGAATGCGAACGATAGGCGGAACATTCAGCGGAACGTCAGTGAATAGAACCTGCTGCGTGAGCCCGTCCTTGATCGCGGTTTTTTCTTGGGCCTCGAAGCGGTTGGAGGCGATCGTGATCTGCCCGCCGTGCTTCGCGATATCCGCAATTACCTGATTGAGCTGGGTGACCTGGTCGCTCAAGCCCGACGCAAAGACGTTGTCCCCCAACGGCAAGAGCCGGTCACGCGGATCGATAAAGCTCTGTAGGAATAGCAACGGGATCTTGCCGTAGAGGTTCTTGTCTCGGAACAGCACCTCTTCGCCGCGGACATGGACCTCTTCGTCCTCATCAAAGTAGATGTCAACCACGCGGACCTGATTGTCCGGGTTCTGATCGTCGGTCGGAAGCGTGGCCTCCGATGTGAAAATCTCCTTCTTCTCTGGATACATCGCGATCGCCTGGCGCAGCGATAACTTGACGGTTACGCCAGCCCACTCGATATCCGCCATGTTGTCCGCGTGGGGATCGACGAACCAACGGTCGGACGGCACGTGAGCGAACGCCGGCCCCCGCTTCGGATCCCACCGATACCAGATCACGCCCACCCCGCAGATGCCGCACTTCTGCAGCGCCGCCTGTGCTACGCGGTCGAGATCGTAAGTGAGCCAAAGGTCCTCCCACGCGGAGCTGACGATCTTAGGCGCGCCCGGTACGCCGTGCTGCTCGTCTTTGGGATCCTCGTTTGCGTGGATCTGAAGAGTCGGCACCGACATAGCGATAGCGGCCATCTTGGTTTCATTGTTGACCGTCATCGGGTTCACCTGCCCGACGGGTATCATGTCGGGCACCTCGATCTCGGTCACGAAAATTTCGAGGTTTTCGCCGTCATCCCGATCATAGCCCGGCCCGAGCGCCCGCGCGTCAATGTACCGGTCGGAAGCGTCCCTATCGGACGCTCTGAATCGCTTGAGCGCTGACTTGCCGATCCGAACCCGCTTGATGACTTCGGCATCAGAGAGCTTCACAGGGGACCTCCACTTCCGGGCGATCAGACTCCAGCGGATCAGGACCGATATTGTCATCGCGCCATCGCTGCAACTGCTCCGGCCCGGCGTGCGCCGCAGTCCAAGCGCCCTGAATGTCGACATCGCTCCATTCAGTTAACTTCGTTGGCACGTCCGGCAACTCTGCGGCTTCCCGTTCGGCGCGATCAGCGTCGGCCCGTTCAGCCCGCAACCAGTCCTGCGGGTCATTACTCTTCGTGATCACCCGATAGAGCTGGTTTTCCGGTCGGTCCCGCTCAAGACATGCAGTGAACCGGAAAGGCAGGATCGGCCGGATCATCAGCACTTCGAGCCGCTGTTCGCCTTCCTCATGAACGCAGAACTGCGGATCGTTACGTTCCTCAAGGCGAAGCACCAGCGACCGCCGTTCGTGACACACAGGACACTCATACAGGTAACGAGGCATCTGACTGCTCCTTCTCCGCGGGATTGTAGGCGCGGGCATCGACTTCGGCCTGTAGGAGCTTCTTCTCAAGCTCCGCCGCGTTGGCGTCCCGGTACTTCTGCGCCTCCTCCTGAGTGCCAACCGTGATGAACTCGCCAGTTCGCCGATCGTAGAACAAAGGCATCAGTATCGCCTCCTTTTTAGGCCGTACGGATCATCCTCAGGAACGTCGAAGTTCGTCGGGAAGAGATGGACAACAACGTACCGCAAGCTATCAAGCGCGTGGTCGTCGCAGATCTTGGAGATGTCCTCGCCACGCTCATCGCGGACGGCCGACTTCATCTCCCGGATCAGGTTTTGGCATCTCGGATCGATAGTCAGGATCCGATGCCGCAAAAGGATCTTCATCAGCTCCCAGCCGGAGACCCGGCCGATGGAGCGATCACTCGGATACGTCGACATCCCGTGGTCACGCCAGATGTCCGCCTTGCTCCGGCTCTGTTCGTTACTCGCCCGCTCCATAGGATGCGCTGTTGACGCGTCAGCGATGCGCAGGAGCTTCGAGTCCAGCATGTGCGGGAACTCTGCCAGGATCGCCTTTTCGCGCCTCAGAACAAGCCATACCTGTTGATCGAGTTCCAGGTCGGTTTGATAGACCTCGTCAACGACATGGATGTGCCGGCCGCCGGCCGCGCTCGGGTCGTGCCACGACGTCACCCACAGATGACAGAACGGATCTGTCCGCCCCCAGTCAACCCCGCCGATCCAATCCGAGTAGTACGGGATCCGAAGCTCCGACGCAGCAACGACCGTGCCGTACTTACCCTCCATCGGAGGGACCATCCGGAAGTAGACACCTGAGAGCGCATCCCAGTCACCATCCCACCACTGCTTACGGAGAACCGGATCGGTGATTCCCCGAAGCGATTTCAGCACATACCCCGGATCGTGTTCCAGCGTGGCGTACGACGTCTTGACCGAGGCGGGGAAGAACTTCACCTGCCGGTCTCGGGTCTCGTCCTGAACGATGCGCTTCTGTACCCAGCCAGCACCCGGGCCGCCCGGATTGAAAGTCAACAAGATCCGCGTTTCTGCCGCGGATTTCGAGCTGCTCTTCCGGTTCGAGGCTCCCAGCAGATCGTAGACCCGCTCGGGGAACTCCTCAGCCTGCTCGAACCATATCACATCCCACTGGAGGCCCTTGTGGACCTCCCAGTCCGTCGGACGCTGGCAGTAACCGAGCTGGATGACGCTGCCGTTCGGAAAGGTGAACCGGTACTCGCTGCTCAGATACTGCACCCCGCCGGACCACCGTTTACCGGAGCACGGAATACCGAGCGCCTCGAAGAATGCCTGTTTCAGCTCGTCTCCCATGTTCTGGTCAGCCGACGAGAGGACCTTACGGAGCGCGAGGCACTTCACGCCAGGGTTTTCAAGGCAGTAGAGCCCGAGGGCGAATGCCCCGAGCCAGGTCTTACCGAGGAAGCGGCTTCCTCCTATCGCCACTGTGCGGGTCTCCGGCCCGTCGTGAAGAAACGCCTCCAACGTACCCCGCTGCGCACGCGTCGCCCGGACCTCTACCTCGCGCCTCATTGATCCTTCACCCCGAACACGACGTTGAACCACTGCTCGTACTCGACCTTGAACCGATCGAGAAGCTCACGGATCCGCCCTGGCGTCTGGTCGTGCTCCATCCGGCTCGATAGGCCAGAGAGCATCTCGACCACCACGGAGATATCCGCGGCCGACACGATCTTAGCGAGAGATCGGTCGGCAATGTCGTAGGGCACGATCGACACGTGCACGTCGAAGGCCCGACGTGCGTCCGCCTCCTGCTGCATCTCCAACCAGAGTCGCTTCGCCGGCATGTTCCCGGAGAGCGACTGCCGGTAGAGATCATCGATCTGCGCTCGGAGCTGTTCTTCTGCCGAGGCCGGGATTATAATCTGTTGCGGTTCAGGCTCTTCAGTTTTCGGCTTGCGTGGCATCAGAGTGTCACCCCGAACTTCTTCAGCTCAGCGAATTGTTCAGAGGCTTTCGTCAGCGCCTCCGGCTCCACGTCCAGGTAGTACCCCTGCACGCGCTCAGCGACCTCGCAGCAGCGCTTAATCGCCTGCTGCATGGAGTTACCCACCGCGACCACCGCGCCGACCTCTGAGGTTCCTACGGTCCCCGGCATGACGTTGTACTCGCCGTTGATCCGCGTGCAGTTCCGGAGCTTCACTGCGGCCCGGTCCTCATCAGGGAACTGGATGGGCAACCATTCGTTTTCCGCCCAGGTCGAATGCAGCATCAGTTCCGCGCCCCACTCTCCGGCCGGAACAGGATCGATGCACTCTCCCTCAGCGCCGTACCAGAAGATGTCCGCGAGGTTCGTGTACATCTCCAGCAGCATCTCCGAGGGCGGCGATCCTTGCCGGCAACACGGATCTATGATCCACGGCGTACCATCAGCGGTGATCCGGGCTTCGACGGCAAAGAAGTTCTTGTAGCCGTACTCCTTGAGCGTCGGCGCCATCGCCTCATTGATGCGCGTAAGCTGCTCAGGCATGGCACTGACGGGGAGGAAGTGCCCGACATACCCCTTGCTCTTCGTCTCCACGCCGCAGCACGCCGCTTTCGGAAACACGCCGTCCACCGAATAGCCATCGTATCCCACTTCGACAGCATCCGCGATCCTCCCTTCGATAATGAACTCGTGAACGTCCTGGTCGCGCCCGAGTTCGCGGGCGATAGCGTCAAGGCGCGGCTTGATGTAACTGTAGTTCTTC
>Ga0316231_1004533_pt1 | contig 11454 bp, 8 predicted proteins | sample TBH18027metaG_FD_206002 | JGI IMG/M metagenome (GOLD analysis project Ga0316231, IMG submission 206002) | Freshwater microbial communities from Trout Bog Lake, Wisconsin, USA - TBH18027 | ecosystem: Environmental > Aquatic > Freshwater > Lake > Hypolimnion/Profundal zone | place: USA: Wisconsin...
AAACAAACTAAAAAGCACAATGAAACCGCACTCCTCACCTAAACGAATGAACTTGACAATCCTCGGCCTCACGCTGGTCTGCGCGGCGTCTCAAGTCACGGCCCAGAACACCTACACCATCAATAACTCGACCGCCGATGCGTTTCTCAATGCCGCAAACCCAACCCTGAATTATGGCGCGGCGGGCACATTGGCCATCGCGCCGTCGTCGTCCGCGAAGGGCGAGTTTGATAGCGTCCTTCTATTCAACACGGCCAGCGCGGTCAGCCAATTCAACACGACCTACGGTAGCGGCGATTGGACCATAACCGGCTTGACGCTCTCGCTGTCCAGCAACTACGGCATCCAAGGCGAGCAACCCGGCAACGCGCTTTTCAACAGCATTAACGCAGGCATTTTCGGCATTGACTGGCTGTCCGACAACACTTGGACCGAAGGCACTGGCAGCGGCACCGGCACGCCGGGCTATCCCGGAAACAGCATGGTTACTTTCGATTCGATTCCCACCTTGTTGTCCGGCACGGTTGATTCCCTCGGTGATTTCACTTACACCCCGCCGGGCAATAACAACAACGTCTATCTCAATTATTCCTTGCCGGTTGACGCCAACCTGGATTCCAGCGCGGCAGCGGGTGGCAACCTTTCCCTCTATTTTTTTGCGGCGGACAACCAGGTCAGCTACCTGTTCAATTCTCGCAGTTACTCGACCGGCCATCCGGAACTGACCCTGACAGCCGAGCCCACTCCGGAGCCGGCCACGGCGGCCCTGCTGGCGGCAGCGCTGGGCGGTTTCCTATTGATTCGCTGGCAAACGGTAAGGAAATGAACCCGCAACCGACTATCACCATTGCCGTGACGTTGTTATGCCTTGGTTCAGTTGCCGAGGCGCAGGTCACTAATATCGTCGCGGATTACGCCGACGCGTTTCTCGCCACTGGTTCGACGAACAATCCCGACGGAGACAATTTGACGGCGATGAATTTTGGCGCGGCGGGCACATTGGTGGTGGCTTCAGCCGCTGCGGGAAAGGGAGAATTTCAAAGTGTTTTGAAATTCAACGTCTCCAATTCGGTGGCCCTGTTCAATTCATATTATGGCCCCGGCAACTGGACCATCACGGGCCTTGCACTCGTTTTAACCAGCAACTACGGCACCGACGGCGTGCAGCCGAACAACGGGATCTTCCCCAAGATTAGCGGCGGCCAATTTGTTATCGAATGGCTGGCGGATGACGATTGGGTGGAAGGCACCGGCACGCCCAATTTGCCGACCACGGATGGCGTGACTTATGATTCGCTGCCCGACCTGCTTTCTGGCGCCAGCGAGATCCTTTGCACTAATCTCTACAAACCGCCGGGCAACAATGTGCCGATCCCTTATGCTTTGCCCCTCACGACCAATCTCGTGGGGAAGGTGTCTGCCGGTGGCGACGTCACATTCCTTTTCCGCGCGGCGGATACGCAGGTTGGATACCTGTTCAACTCCATCAATTATGGCCGCGGCAACGAACCACTGTTTCAGGTCATTGCCACCCCGATCCTGACCATTCTGTCGGGCACTTTTACCAATGGCGGCTTTCAACTTGCCGGTATCGGCAACAATCATGGGTTCTATAAGGTTCAAGCCTGCACTCATCTGGCCACGACCAACTGGCTGACCATTGGGACGACCAGCGCCGATGGTAATGGCAATATTTTGTTTGATGAGGTTAGCGCCACCAACGCGCTGCAATTTTACCGATTGACCCAATGAACGCACGGATGGACAAGTTTTTGCGACGGCAGGCAAGGGCTGCTTTGTGGCGTCAGGCATCCCTGCCTGACGTAGAGGGCGGCATCCTTGCCGCCCGGAAGTGGCGTGGGTTGCAGCATGTTGTGCCGAAACTCTCAACGCGTTTTTGTTTGCGCAAACTTTTCCCCGCCGGGCTGGGAAGCCCGGCTCTACGGCCGGCAGGGATGCCGGCCGCTACAGCCGCGTTTACCTTGATTGAGCTGCTAGTGGTTATCGCGATCATCGCCATTTTGGCGGCGCTGTTGCTGCCGGCGCTGGCCGCCGCCAAGGATAAGGCCCACGCCACGGTTTGCTCCAGCAATCTGCGGCAGTGGGGCCTGGCCATGCGAATGTATGCCGACGACTATGGCGATTATCTGCCGCGCCGCGGCCAGGGCGTGCAAGTGCTCAATCTCATCACGCGCCCGGACGATTGGTTTAACGCTTTGCCGCCCTATTTTAACCAGTCGGCATTTGAGTCTCTCGTAAATGCGGGCAAATCCCCGGCACCTGGGGATCATAATGTCTTCATTTGTCCGGACGCCGCGATGCCAGAAGATGCGCTTCCAAACGCACGGTATTTTCTGTGCTACGGCATGAACATGAATCTTTCGACGTGGAATTTGCCGCAACCGACGAAGTTTGCCTCCGTCGCCCAGCCGGATTTCTGCGTCTCGATTGGCGAAAGTCCCGGTTCTTATGCCTCCACGTATCCGTCCGCCCAAGCTTACGGCATCGTGGCGCGGCACGTCGGGCAGATCAATCTGCTGTTCCTGGCCGGAGCCGTGCGGTCGTTCAAGGGGAGCTACGTTGGCTGCGGCGAGGGTGATCCCGGCTGCAACGACGTGCGCTGGCTTACCGGTACGCCTAGCGATGCCCTGACCCACAATTATTGAAATGAGACTTAAAATTCTTTTGCTATTCCTCGGCGTGCTGGCCATTACGCTGGCGATCCGTTATCACACCGTGAACGCCGCGCGGCATCATGTGGTGCGCTGCGCGGTCATCGGCGGCATGACCATGACCGGCTTGTGGCCGGAGATCTCAAAAATGTTCGAGGCGCAAACCGGCTACCATGTTGTGGTGGTGGCCACCGGCGAACGACCACTGCTGGACAAGGCCATCCGCGCCGGCAAGGTGGATTTGTTGACAATGCACTCCGGCGACATCACCACGGACGTGGTCGCCGATGGCATCGCCATCAACATGCGACCCTGGACGCGCAATGAGCTTGTCGTCGTCGGCCCTGCGGATGACCCGGCGCACATTCGCGGCATGACCAACGGGGCGGCGGCCTTGCGAAAAATTGCCGAGGCAAAAGCAAAGTTCGTGGATTTTCAGGGAATTGGCAGCCGGGAGGTGACCCATACGTTGTGGCGGTTATCGGGCATCGAGCCAAAGGGCGATTGGTTTATCCGGGACGACACGGTGCTTTCAAAATGGAACGTGCTGCAATTCTGCCGTTCGAACGACGCCTATGTCGTGGTTGGCTACATTCCCGCGCTGACCGGCAAGATGGCGAACCAAGGCATGGAAATCCTCGTCAAGAATGACCCGGTCATGCGCCGCCCCTACATCGTCATGGAAGCGAATCCGAAAAAGTTTCCCCAGGCAAACTATGCCGGCGCCCATGCGTTGTCGGATTTCCTGCTGTCGCCCAAAGTGCAGAATTATCTGGTCCAATTTGGCCGCGATCCCGCCGCCAACCATCCCTTGTTTTATCCCATTGACGGTGCCAAACCGGATTAATCATGCTCCTCTCCATGAACCGCGTAGCGCAGGCGTCCCGCCTGCGGGTTCGGGCACCGTCCCGGTGCCCGTTGACCGAACTGGCGGCGAGACGCCGCCAGAACCCGCAGCCGGGACGGTTGCGCTACTGTGGCGCTGGTTCCTTGTCCCAATGTGCGGCCACCGGCTGTGGATGCTCCCTATGAAACTAACCTGTCAAATTTTAATCACCGCCATCCTCGCCCTGGCTGCCACCGTTGGCCAGGCGGCCACCGTCACCGTCTTCGCCGCCGCCAGTTTGACGGATGCGCTCAAGCAAATCGCCGCCGATTATGAAACATCCTCCGGCGATAAAATTGTCTTCAATTTCGCCGCCTCGGGCACGTTGTCCCGGCAGATCGAAGCCGGCGCGCCAGCGGACATTTTCTTTGCCGCCGATGAAACCAAGGCCGATGCCCTGGAGAAAAAGGGTTTGCTCGTCAGTCGTACGCGGAAAAGTCTGCTGGGCAATTCACTCGTCATCGTCACTTCGGCCGAAGCAGCGGCGATCCATGCGCCCGCCGAACTGACCAATGCCGTCATCCAGCACATCGCCCTCGGCGAGGTGCAAACGGTGCCTTGCGGCACTTACGCCAAAGCCTACCTCGAAAGAATGTCGCTGTGGCCGGCCGTGGAATCCAAGGTCGTCCCGTGCGCAAGTGTCCGTGCCGTGCTGGCGGCCGTGGAATCGGGCAACGTGGACGCCGGCTTTGTCTATGTGACCGACGCGGCGATCTCCAAAAAGGTGAAGGTGGCATTTGCCGTGCCGGCCGCGGATGCGCCAAGAATTTCCTACCCGCTGGCGCTCTTGCAAGATGCGCCCCAGCCGGCAGCCGCAAAAAAATTCCTCGCCTATCTTGATTCATCCGCCGCCACTGCGGTGTTCAAACAACTTGGCTTCCTGGTGTTCTCGTCTTTGCCATCCCAATGAACGGCGCGGAATGGCAACTCGTCGGATTTTCGTTGCGGATGGCACTGGCCAGCCTGGTGCTGGTATTCCCGATTGGTCTGGGGCTGGCGTGGTGGCTGGCCCGCAAACATTGGCCCGGCAAGGCCTTGGTGGAAACCCTCGTCTCCCTCCCCCTGGTGCTGCCGCCCGTCGTGACCGGCTTGGTCTTGCTTCAGCTTTTTGGCCGGCGCAGCGGGGTGGGAAACTGGCTGCACCACACCTTCAATTGCGATGTGGTTTTTACCTGGCGCGCCGTGGCGCTGGCGCTGGCAGCCATGTCGCTGCCGCTGTTTGTGCGCGCGGCGCGGACGGCGTTTGAGGAGGTGGACGTCAAATTCGAGCAGCTTGCGCGCACGCTGGGCGCGGGGGAGTGGCGCGTTTTCTTCACTATCACCCTGCCGCTGGCGAAACGCGGCGTGCTGGCGGGAACCCTGCTGGCGTTCGCCCGCGCCCTCGGTGAGTTCGGCGCAACCATCATGGTGGCGGGTAACATCCCCGGTCGGACGACCACCCTGCCGGTGGCCATCTATCAAGCCGTGGAAAATGGCGAGGACGCGCACGCCTGGCTGCTGGCAGGAGTGTCGGCGGGCATCGCGTTTGCGGCGGTTTTCACCAGCGAACGGATCATGCGGCGGCGAAAATGAACCCCCCGATTCTCATCGCGAACTTTCGCAAACAATTTCCCGGCGGCCCGGAAATCGTCGCGGACGACCTGCGCATCCGCGGTGGCATCACGGTGCTGTTCGGCGCGTCGGGTTCCGGCAAGACGACCATTTTACGCTGCCTCGCCGGACTGGAGCGGCCGGAAAAGGGAACCATTCGTTTCGGTCAGGATAACTGGTTTGACGCGGGGCTGAATCATTTTCAACCGCCCAGAAAACGCCGCATTGGTTTTGTGCCGCAGGATTACGCGCTGTTTCCGCATCTTTCGGTCACCCGCAATGTCAGCTACGGCCTGCAGGGATTACCCGCCGCCGAACGCGCGTCGTGTGTGGCCGAAACCTTGCGGTGGCTGGGGCTCGACGGTTTGGAACACCGGCTGCCGTGCGAGTTGTCGGGTGGCCAGCAGCAACGCGCGGCACTGGCCCGCGCGATGGTGTGCCGACCCAAATTGTTGTTGCTCGACGAACCGCTCGCCGCTCTGGACACGCCAACGCGGCTGCGGTTGCGGGGCGAATTGCGGCAGTTGCTCCGGCGGTTTGGCCTTCCCACCATCCTCGTCACGCATGATCGCCAGGAAGCGCTCGCGTTTGGCGATGACGTGGTGGTGCTTCACGACGGTCGCAACGTCCAGCAGGGCGCGGCGTCGGAAGTATTCAACCGCCCCGTGAATCTGGCGGTGGCCGAAATCACCGCCGTTGAAACCATTCAACCGGGACGCCTCCTTGAAATTCATGACGGCTTGGCTACCGTGGCCGTGGGTAATGTTCGACTGGTCGCGCTCGCCGAGGATTTGCCGGCGGACGCCTGCGAGGTCTATGTTTGTATCCGTGCGGAAGGCGTGATTTTGGTGCGGGCGGACTTGGTACAATCCAGTCCCCGCAACCGCCTGCCCGGCACGGTTCGGGCGATGGCGCGGGAAGGCCCGTTGGTGCGGGTGAATTTGGACTGCGGATTTCCGCTGACAGCTTTGTTGACTCAACTGGCTTGTGACGAACTGGCTTTGGATAAAGGCGTTCATCTGGTTGCTCTTGTTAAAGCACAACTGGTTCATTTGATTCCTTTTGCACGATAAATCTTGCGCGCAAAAGACGTTTCCCGCGCTGATTGGCCGTCGCAACGCGACCGGGCCGGTGGCGAATTTGGAACTGAAGGGACGAGCCGGTGGACGCAGTTGATGGCCTGCTCGAACTTGTCGCAGGCCCACGAATAGGCCGGCGGCATTGATCCGGTGAGCTGCCTGGTGGCTCTCGGATGCAGCAGCTGGTGAAAATCACGGTTTCAAATCTTCACCTAAATCTTCACCTGGCGAGCGATGAAGGTGCAATGAAGAGGCAATGGCATGAATGAAATGAAGACCCGTTACAATGTTCGCCCAGGAAGCCAGCAAGTTTGATGAAGTTGGCGCCGAATTGGCCGCCGCCGAGCGCGCCATCGGATCGCCGGCTGAAAGTTCCAATTTCTTTCGTGCCACCCTCACGCTCTCCGGTGCGGCAGTGAACGACGGAGCCGTCCTCAAGACCGATCTGGCGGGCCTCAAGCCCGCTGTCCGCGAAGCCCTCGGTGGCGCCACCCGTCTGGAGGTTGCGTTCGAGCCGGTCGCCGCCAAGCAGGTCACACTGTTGCACCGCACGCACCCGCTCATTGAGGGCCTCGCCACCTGCGTTCTGAACTCCGCGCTCGACCCGTTGCTCGGGGGCATCGCCCGGCGCGCGGGCGTCGTGCGCTCGAAGGCGGTCACGACGCGCACCGTGTTGCTGCTACTGCGCCTGTGCTTCCACATGAAACGAAAACTGGCACTGGTGAAAAGTTCGCCCGCCACGCCGGCCAAGTCTGGCGCGAGAGGACTACTGACGGATGTGCGGGAGTTGATTCTTGCTACGCGGCAAACGGTAGCCCAACGGATCAACTCGGCGCTGGCGACGCTCTATTGGGAAATTGGCCGCCGCATCCGGCAGGATGTGTTGAAATCTAAGCGGGGAGGTTACGGTGAGCAGATGGTCGCCGCACTGGGGCGACAATTGGAGCGGGAGTTTGGACGCGGTTATGGCGAGAAAAACCTGCGGCGAATGATCCAGTTTGCAACCGTTTTTCCTGATGAAAAGATTGTCGCCGCACTGCGGCGACAATTGGGACGGACGCATTTCAAGGCCATCATCCCGATTGCCGACCCGCTTAACCGGGTCACCGGCGGTCTGGGGAGCGCGGCGACGGACAATTTGGGCGCGGCGCCTGCGGGTTTCGTTTATGGTTGGCAAACCAGTATTCGCCGGTGATTTCGCTATTCAGCTACGGCGGTTGCCAGGGAGCGCAGCCGGTGACCGTGGCCATCTCGCCGCCGCCGGGGCATTACAGCAGTCCGATCCACGCCAGGCTCAGGTCCAGAAGTGAGAAGTTGCGACCCGGTATTCTCTGGGGATTCTGACGCGCTGCAAGTTCAGGTTAAAATCACCCCTAGGGGTGATGGCTGAGTGCGCCGACTCATGGTAAAATCTGCACACGATGAATCCTGTTCGCACCCGGTCAAAATCCAAGGCGCCAAGGCCGCTGGTTTTGCTAGCTGACGGGTGTGTGCCGTCCAGAGTTGCGCCTCTCAAGTGTGGGTGGGGATGCCTTGCGCCCCAGGCCTGGCAGCCAACTAAATGACAGAATGAGCCGGAAATCCAATTTCAACCTCTGCTTGGTGTTTGGCGCAATGTGCAGTGCGGTCTTCGCCGCCCCGGTGCGACTGGTCGAGCAGACACCGGTGTTGATCACCAATGCGGCTCCCGGGGTAATCCTTGTGGATTTCGGGCAGGTCGCCTTTGGCAATCTCCGGCTCACGCCGCCCGCGAATTCCACCAACGTGATGACGATTCATTTCGGTGAAGCCTTTGCCGCCGGTCGCATCAATCGCCAGCCGCCCGGCAGCGTTCGTTATGCCAAGACGAAAGTGACGCTGGCGGGCCAAAACACGATGGTCGTCGCGCCACCGGCGGACAAACGCAACACTGAGCAAATCAGCGCCAAACATCCGCCAGCCGTGCGCACTCCGCCGGAATGGGGTGTGCTCACGCCATTCCGCTGGGTGGAAATTGAGAACTGGCCCGGTGAATTGCGGCCGGAAAACATTTCCCGGCAGGCGGCGTTTGCGGCCGCTTGGGATGACAACGCCGCATCGTTTCATTGTTCCAATGGAGTGCTCGATCGCATCTGGGAACTGTGCCGTTATTCCATCAAGGCGACGACATTTGCGGGGGTTTATGTGGATGGCGACCGCGAACGCATTGCCTACGAGGCCGACGGCTACCTCACGCAACTTGGCCAATACTATTGCGACCATGATGTGCAGATGGCGCGCGACACGTTTGATCGCTTGCTGAAGCATCCGCATTTTTCGGCCGACTGGGTGATGCACATGGTCTTTATCGCCCATGCGGATTGGATGCGTACCGGCGATACCGCGTGGCTCGCCGCGCGCTATGAGGCGTTGAAATCCAAACTGATGCTCGATCACGTCGGCCCCGACGGGCTGCTCGCCGTCGAAGTGGCGCAGGGCAATGCCGACTGTATTGTGGACTGGCCGCCGACGGAACGGGATCATTTTGTCAAGACGCCGGTCAACACCGTGATCAACGCATTTCATCTGCGGTCGCTCACGCTGATGGCTGAACTGGCGCGTGCGCTCGGGAAAGAAGCCGAGGCGGCGGATTACGAGGCGAAGGAACGCGCCGCCAACGCGGCCTTTCAGGAAAAACTCTTTGATGCCGCGCGCGGCGTCTATCGCGACGGCGTGGGCACGGATCACTGTTCCTTTCATGCCAGCATGTTTCCGCTCGCCTTCGGCCTCGTGCCGGCTGAACATCATGCGAGCGTGACGAACTTTGTGTTTTCGCGCGGCATGGTTTGCTCCGTCTATGCGGCGCAATATTTCATGGAAAGTCTGTTCCAAAACGGTGAGGACAAATTGGCGCTGGCCTTGATGACCGCGCCGAACGACCGCAGTTGGCGGCACATGGTGGAGAGCGGCACGACGATCACCTGGGAAGCGTGGGACCAAAAATACAAACCGAACCAGGATTGGAACCATGCCTGGGGCGCGGCGCCGGCGAATTTGCTGCCGCGTTTTGTCATCGGCGCGCAACCGCTCGCGCCGGGCTGGCGGCGCGCGCTGATCCGGCCGTGTCCCGGCGATTTGCAATTTGCCGACGGAAAAATTCCGACGCCGCGCGGGCCGGTTTTGGTGAGTTGGAAAAACGAAGCGAATTTTGTTCTGTCGCTCACGTTGCCTGAAGGCATGGCGGCGCACCTCGAACTGCCGGCCACAGAACAATCGCGGGGCGTCTTGATCAACGGCGACTCTGTCCGCGCACACCGCAGTGGTTCGCGCTGGATTCTGGACGAAGACGTCTCTGGAAAGGTAATTGTCAACGTCGAATGAATAACCTTAAGTTTCTCTTCAGTCTGTTCGCTTGGTTGTGTGTTGGCGATGCCTTCGCCTATCAAGTGTGGGAGGGCATGCATTGCACGCCCGGCGCGGCGGCCACCAGCTTGCCGGCCTGGGCCGAAACGGCGGCCCGCGTCCAGGGCTTGGATCAAAACACCGCGCCCAATGGCGGATCCTGGGCCAGTCCCACCGCTGCCACGCCCAGCCAATGGCAGACGATTTTCCAACAATACACGAATGCCAGCTTCAGCTATTGTGAACTGGACCGGATTACCATCAGTTCCAATCCCGCCAGTTATTTCAGCAGCATGACGAATCAGGTCGAATCGCAATTTAGAACCGGTGCGAGTGATGGTTTCACTATCCAGAACATCATGATTTATAACGATGTGGCGCCGTATTCCTGGCAATCCAACGAGGTGGCGGAGTTGCAGGCTTATCTGGATGGCACCGGACGGACGAACGTGGGCCTGTTGTGGGATGACCGGGGCTTCGGCGGGGGCTACGAGGGCGATACTTGGTGGGATGCCAGTCCCATGATTAGCAACATTGTGCTCGAAGCCAGCGCCAACACCTGGTTGACCGATGCGAATAATCACTGGCCATTGCTGGCCTGGCTCTGGACCAATTCCGCAACGAGCAATAAAACCATCATTTTCCAGCTTCCCCGAAGCGAGAACGCCTCGACGCAGTTTCAGGCCACCCGGGAAGTGGCCGCCATGTTGGCAACCAACACGGTGGCGGGACTGGATATCCTGCGCAGTCCGCGCCTTGTATTTCTGATCTGCAACTATGATTCCTACACGTTTTATCCCGAAACGACGGCCGACGGGAGTCAATATACCAATAGCCTAACTAGCATTTGCCTCTCGCTGATTGAGCAGCGGGCTTACTTTGAAGGCCGCACGGGCGTGATCCCCGCCAAAGCCGTGGCGGACAGCTATGTCCGCTCTCCGGCACCCACGATCAGCATGGTGGCGAGTCAATCTACTTCCAACGGCATCGCGACGGCTCCCATTGCCTTCACTGTGGGCAGCCCGGCGATTCCGGCGGCCGCGCTCACGGTCACGGCCGCCTCTTCCAGCGCCCACTTGGTTCCCGGCACCAACCTCGTCATTAGCAGTTGGGCCAGCACCGACCTCGGCAGCGTGGGCCTTCCCAGCACAAACCTGCTCGGCGACGTCATCACAATGAATGCCAGCGGTGCGGATATTTCCGGTACGGCAGATGCCGGCAGCTTCATCTATCAGCCGCTCGCGAGTGATGGCTCAATGGTGGCGCGCGTCACCAGCCTGCAACCGGTCAACGCGTGGTCGAAGGCCGGCGTGATGATGCGCGCCAGCACCAACGCCGGCAGTGTGAATTGCTTCATGCACGTCACCGCTTCCAACGGGGCCGAATTCAGTTGGCGAACCAGCAGCAACGGTGCGAACACCAGCAACAAGGTTGCCGGTGTCGCCGCGCCGTGCTGGTTGAAGCTGGTCAAGACGGGCTCAAACTTTGCCGGCTATTATGCGCCGGACAATCTGGGCTGGCCGGGAACTTGGGTGCAGGTCGGTGCCACCGTCGGCATCAGCGCGATGAGTTCAAATCTGTTGAGCGGGCTGGCCGGCACGGCGCACAACAACGCCACGAGCTGCGCCGCCATCTTCGACAACGTCAGCGGCAATTCCAATCGCAACGTGACGATCACGCCGGCGACGAATCAGGCGGGCATTGCGACGCTCAACCTCGTCGCCAATGATGGTTGGTTTTCCGCCACCAACACGTTCAACCTGATCGTGCCGGTCGCCAACGACACGCCGCCAGTCATCAGCAACCTGACGACCAACGTCACCGTGCTGGCCAATGGTTCCACACCGGCGATTTCCTTCACCGTCAG
>Ga0316231_1004535_pt1 | contig 11453 bp, 6 predicted proteins | sample TBH18027metaG_FD_206002 | JGI IMG/M metagenome (GOLD analysis project Ga0316231, IMG submission 206002) | Freshwater microbial communities from Trout Bog Lake, Wisconsin, USA - TBH18027 | ecosystem: Environmental > Aquatic > Freshwater > Lake > Hypolimnion/Profundal zone | place: USA: Wisconsin...
TTTGACTACATCTACTATAGCGTCTTTGCTGTAATTCTTTTGGCTTTTTCTGCGATCATCGGCATGTTGCGGCAGCGATCCTCTGCGCCGCTGCGCATTGCCGGTCTGAGCATTGCAATCATCGGGCTTACAACGGTCATTAACCTAGCGCCTTCAGCCTGGAGTTGGCACCGGAATGGGCCTCCCCTGAATATCTCATACAAGATCCAGAGGGAATCAGAAATCTATGGCCTGAAGATTCGTCACCTCATTCTTCCCCATGAAGGTAATCAGTTGCCCTTCCTTGGAACTTGGGCAAAGAAAGACAAGCAGGCAGAATTCCCCAACGAAAACGAAAACCAAGCTGCTCGGCTTGGTATGTTTGGCACAATTGGTTTCTTTCTACTGCTGGCAACCTCTTTATCTTTATGGACACCTCCGAACGGAACGGATTCTTCGATAATGAAAACACTTGCGTCACTCTGTTTGTTTTCATTGCTAGTTACCACGGTTGGTGGATTCGGTGCTATTTTCAACGTGCTAACTGTTCCAGATATTCGGTGTTACAATCGGTTTTCAGTGTTTATTGCTTTTTTCGCAATTGCAGGACTCTGTGTTTGGTTATCGTCTTGGATTCTTGCCGTTCGCTGGCCAGCAGTCAGGCGCCTTGCCATTCTATTGGTTGCTCTATTGATAGTCGTTAGCCTCTACGATCAGTTACTTGGCGCAAAGTGGTTAGCTGCACGTTATACTAACGATATTGCATTTGCTTCAATAGAGAAGTCGATTGTGCGCCAAATGGAGGCGATCTTTCCGTCGCAATCACAGGTATTCCAGTTGCCAATAACTGACTTTCCTACAGACGCCGGACTTCGGAAAATGGGTACCTATGATCACGGTCGCCCCTACCTTTGGTCGAAATATCTCCGGTGGAGTTGGCCATCGTTCTCCGGACTTCACCGAGCGTGGTTGGCTAAAATCAACGGTATTCGTGGTCTCTCCTCCCTGCCGGGGAGTGACGATTGGGCGCACCAACAAATGTTTTTGGCCAAAATCAACCAGTTGAATCCACCACAACTTATTCATGCACTCGCAGTGTCGGGATTTAGCGCAATTTGGATTGACAAATTCGCTTATGAGGACGAGGGGCAGCAACTAATTTCAAAATTTATATCATTAGGTGCAAAGGATGTGCTGCCTGGAATTAGCGTCCGGTATGTGATTCTGGATATTAGAGATGTTGTAAATAAACTGAAAACCGATTTAGGCGAAGAAACATTTAAGCAAGAAGCACGCCAGTTGCTAACTGGTGTGTTTTTTGAAAATGCGGTTGGCTTTTATGATTTGGAGCACACACCAGACGGGGTAGAAGAGTTTCGATGGGTGCAAGAAAAGGCAAGTCTGGTTCTCCGAAACCCTGATAACAGGTGTCACGCTGTATCAGTTTCCTTTAATATCAATTCGCAAAATGCGGGATTTGTTGATATTTCAACAGAACATGAAACACGTTCAACAATGATATCTGCGGTACCAACCAACATCATTTTTCAATTAGGTCTTGAATCGCATGGTCGAGAGACCATCAATTTTGTTGCACGCGTCCCACGGCTCAATGCGCCAGCAGACAAGCGGAGGTTGTTTTTCACAATTCGACAATTAAAACTTTCGGATCGAATCACAGAATGACCTACTGCCGAATCGGTTCAAGACAGTTATACCACAGAAATGTAGACGTTTATGTTGCAAAGGTGCTGCCGCCGGGCCGTGCATACGACGGAAGTTGGCCAACCTGCCGGTAGAGATCGTGCACCTGGCGGGCGGCAGTCTGCCAGGAAAATTCCCTTGCTTGCGTCAAGGCTTGTTGCCGGAGTGTGTTCCGCTTAGCGGTCCCGGTCAGCAAGCTGTGCATGGCGCCCGCGAGAACTTCCTCTTGCAGCGGGTCCACAAGTAAACCGGCGGCGCCGACGATTTCCGGCAATGAACTGCGATCAGAAACAATAACCGCTGCCCCCAGCGTCATCGCCTCCAACACTGGCATGCCGAACCCTTCAAACAGCGACGGGAACAAAAAAGCATAACAATTCTGATAAAGCCATTGCAGCTCGGTGTCGTCCACGTAGCCCAACCCGATTACGTCCTGTTCCAGTCCCAATTCTTTAATGAGCTCGGCGAATCCATCCATGAGCCAGCCTTGGCCACCGGCCAAAACCAGTGGGAACAACGTCGGGCCCGCCTGCGCCTTGAGCCGGGCATAAGCTTGGAGCAGGCAGCGGTGATTCTTGCGTGGCTCCAGCGTGCCGACAGTCAACCAGAACCGGTCCGGTTGCAGCCGCGCCAACTTACCGGAGGGGGCGAGGTTTCCCTGCCGTGCGAACCGGCTGGCAGGGTGGACGACGGCAATTCGATCCGCTGGATAGTGTGGAAAGGTTTGCAAGAAATGGTTGCGGCTGTATTGTGAGATGGCGATGATTAAGTCCGCGCGCAACCCCGCCTGAAACACGCCGTTAAAACAGACCAACCGGTTCGCCTCGGAGGTTGTTTCGGGATGCTCCAAAAAACACAGGTCGTACAATGTGTAAACCAACCGCGCCTTGACAAGGCCGGTGGGACAGAAGAAATTATTGGCGTGAATGATGTCGGGCGCGCCGAGTTGCGCTTCCAAATCCGCCGGTGGATTGCGCCAAAACTGCTGGGACTCGGCGTGGCTGCGATGGGACAGGCCGCGGCAGAAATTTGGTTGCGCAATCGCCAGCGTCGACTCGGGGCCGTCGGCATCCCAGCACGAATCGCCAAAAGTAGGGTACAATACGTACTCGTTTTCCGAATCAAGTTTAGCCAGATGCCGGATCAGACTGTCGGCAAACCAGCCGCAGCCCGCCTTGGCCGCGCCGGTCTGACTGATATCAAAACCAATTTTCATCGGGTAAACATCTCCAGCACTACGCGGCGTGCATTGCCATAAATCCAACCCCACGTCGTTTGGCACATGCTGCGTGAAATTGAATGATTCCAACGCACCGCCGCGTAGAGCGAAACCATCGCGACGGCCACGGCAAATCGGAACGGATCGGTGCGCCGGAATCCTTGGGCTTCCACGATGGCATGGGCGTAGTTATACAGCCACCGGTCGGGCACCTGGCCGAGATGCGCGCGCAGAAAGCGGTTATTGGCGTGGTGACAGGCAATTCGTGATCCCACGGTTTGGGCTTCGGCGTGCAACCGCGTTGCGGCCAGCAGTTTGGGCACATACTCAAATCGCGCACCGTGTTTGCCGAGCCGGATCCAGAACTCGTAATCAATGCTCGGCGCCGCCCGGCCATCAATCAAACCGTACCGGTCAATCACACTCCGCCGCATGAACGCCGCCGGCTGACTGATAAAACAGGTTTCCCAAAGCCGCTCCCAATTCCACGGCTCGGTCGGGTATTTCTCAATGAACGCATCGTGCTCGTCAATGTGGTTGGCGTCACCATACACCACGTCCACGTCCGGATGCGTTGCAAAAAACTCCACCACCACGGCCAGCGCGCCGGGAGTATAAATATCGTCCGAATTCAACCAACCAATGATGGGCGCAGTCGAACGGGCCACCCCTTTGTTGATGGCGTCGGCGTGGCCCCGGTCTGGTTCGGATACCCAGAAGAACTGGTCCGCATGCTGCTTCAAAATCTCCACCGTCGCATCCGTGCTGCCGCCGTCAATCACCAGATACTCCAGCCCGTCAATCGCCTGTGTCAGCACGCTCTGAATTGTGCGTTCGATGAACTTCCCCTGGTTGTAGGAAGGCGTAATTACGGTAATGTGCGGGATCAATTTCATTCTCCGTGGAACAATTCCTCGACTTTGTCGGCCGCCAGAATGCGGCACCCCCGGCAGAGACAGCCTAAGGTTCGCGAGTCGGTGCCGATGTTATGGGCGCTGGGTTGAAAGACCGGCGAAATCTGCACCTCCACCAAACCGCCCGTCGCCGGCAACCGCTGGCGCACGATTAATGTTTGGCCACTCGGAATTGTCTGGGTTGGCGCATGGTCATTGCCGGCGCCGGTAAGCGTGACCGCCACGGTCTTATGCGGCAGCCATGGCGGCGCAAACAAAGACAGCTCCAGATAACGCGGCACGTCGCTGGGGCCATGGAGCACACTAAGGCAATCACCGGTCCACCCGTCGGCCTGGATCCCGTGGACGGCTGTTGAGAAATGCGCACCACCGGTAAACACCGCTTGAAATACCTCCAAATACTGCTGCGCCATTCCAGGCGCATCGGCAAAGGTCGCCAACTGTTTTCGGCCGCGTTCCACCAACGCGCCCGCTAACTCCGGATCGCCTTCCAGTTGTTCGATCGCGCCAGCAATCTCCAGCGGCTTGCGCGGATCAAACAGCAACGCCGCGTCACCGGCCACCTCCGGCAAACTGGTCACATTGCTGCACAAGACTGGCTTGTCAAACGCCATCGCCTCCAATACCGGCATCCCAAACCCCTCAAATAACGATGGGAAAATCAGCCCCCGCGACTCCCGCAACAACGTGACAAATTCCGCGTCGGGCAGAAAGCCTGTCAGGACCACGCACGCGCCCAAGCCCATGCGGTTGGCGGTTTCCTGGAGGGCTTGCCGCCGGGTATCGAGTCCGCCGGTGCAGACCAGTTTCAGTTTTGATTCGGGATGCCGGGCGTGATAAATCCCAAATGCCGTCAGCAACATCTCGTGGTTTTTGTGGGGCCAATAATTGGCCGGATAAAGCAGAAATTGCTCCGCAGCCAGGCCCAACCGGCTCAAGACCGCCGCGGTGTCGGTTGCCGGCAACTCAGCCAAGCGCCGGTAGAGTCCGATGTGAATGGTCGAGACCTGCGCCGGCTCAATGTGCCCGTGTTGCAAGACGGCCTGGCGGGTGTCCTCAGAAATGCACACCAGATGTGCCGCCAGCCGGCAAATCTCCTGGAACTCCCGATCGCGATGGGCACATTCCGCGGAACTAAAAAAGGCCGGATATGTCCGATGCTGCAAATCATACACAATCGTCACCATCGGCACCTGCGGATCGAAGAAGCGCGCGGTGGTGAATGGACAAAACAACAAGTCCGCCGCCAACTCCCGCACCACGCTCAGCCGGCGCACCCGCCAGGAACGCTGACCATCCAGTACCCGGCCATTGGCGTCGACCCGCACCCGGCGCACATTGCGCGCGTCCAACGGCGCCAAGTCCGCAAATCCTTTTTCCGAAGCCAGCAAAACCCACTCGCAGGCCGGCGCCAACTTGGCCAAATGCCGGATCAATTCCGTTGCCACCAATTTAGCTCCGCCGTTTTCGCCGCCCGGCAAAACCGGCGTCAGATCCACCACCACCCGGCGCAACGGCGCGGTTCCGCGCTGGCTTGCTGGCACCGGCGGCTCAATGGATTGTGCGAGCCAGGGCCATTGCCCCAGCCGGCGCAGGAGCCGGTAAAGGAAGCTGTGATCCAAGCGCGCCAGCGTTGCGTGTGTGACGGCGGCTTCCGCTTTGAGGAAATCGAGTGTGGTCTGCTGGCGGGTGCGCTCAGCGGCGCCTTCGCCCAACGCGCGCTGCTGCGCGGTGGTCTCAAGCCGGAGCGCCGCGCGTTCCGCTTCAGTAGTCGTCAACGTTGCCTGTAAGCCGGTGTGTTCCAGTTCGAGCGCGCGGCGCCGATCACTTTCATTGTGCAACCGGATCTCCGTCTCCGCCAGCTTGGCTTGGAGTTGGTCCCGGTCACGGGTCAGGCCCGTCAGTTGGCCGGTCAGGGTTTTGACCCGGTCGCGCAATTGGGTCTCCGCTTCCGCCAGTTTGACTGTCAGAATTTGTTTTTCAGTCAGTTGTTGACGGAGTGTGGCGCGCTCCATTTCCGTCTCCGCCAGCTTGATCTGCAGGCCGTCCCGGTCGCGGTTGACACCGGCAAGCTGGTCGGTCAAAATCTTGACCCGGTCGCGCAGTTGGGTTTCAGCCTCGGCAAGTTTGGCTGTCAGAATTTGGGCATCACTCAGTTGCTGGTGGATCACGGCGCGTTGTTGCACCTCCGCCCGCAAGTGGGTGATTTCTTTGCCCTGCGCCTCAAGTGCGCCCAACCGCTGGGCACGATCGCGTTCCGAGTCGGCCAGCAACTTTTCCAGCGCTTGGACATTGGCCAGGCGCTGGGCGCGATCTTTCTCGGACGCGGCATGCTCCGCCTGAATGCTCCCGAGTTGCTGCGTCAGCTGGCGGTGCTCCGTTTCCTGGCGGTGCACCTCCGCCCGCAAGTGGGTGATTTCTTCGCCCTGCGCCTCAAGTGCGCCCAACCGCTGGGCGCGATCGCGCTCCGAGTCGGCCAGCATTTTCTCCAGTGCCTGCATGTTGGCCAGGCGCTGGGCGCGATCTTTCTCGGACGCCGCATGGCGCGATTTCAGATCAAGCAATTGATCGTCAAGATCGATGGTGGCCTGAATCAGGCGACCCTGCGGCGTGAGGCTCAACGTTCGCTGAACCTCTTGGGCCGGAAAACAAACCAGCGGCGCCCGGCCGACGACCAGAAACATATCGTAGTGCGCGAAGAATGCCGGCTCGAATGCGAGATGTGCGGCGTTCAGCGTGTGAAACAGTTGGCGGATGGATGGCTCGCTAAATAAGTAAAGGTGCTCGGCTGGTTTAAGGTGTTCAAGGAACCGATCTTGCCCGGCCTGCAGCTCCGCGTGAGTTTTTGTGACTGAATACTTAGGAGCTTGGATGATGAGGATGCCATCGGGTTTGAGCAGTTTCAGACAATGCCGCATTGTTCCGACCGGGTCCGGCAAGTGCTCGATAACATCCATTAACGCAATGACATCGAGGCAACCGGCGCGAAGCTTCTGGGTTTCGACCGGGCCAAGCAACATTGGCACATCAAAAGTTTCTTTCGCAAACTTCACGATCGCCGGACTCAACTCCAAACCGCGGGCGCGAAATCCCGCAGCGCGCAGGAGCGCAACAAACCCACCATGAGCGCTGCCGAGTTCCAGTACTTGGGCCGGTGGCAATTTGTATTTCAGCACGGTCCGGAGCCAGTACAGACACCGTTCCGGTAAGTCGACACGGGAGCGGGTGGTGATATCTGGATAGCCCATGTCATCCACTTGATGTTTGAACCAATATTGCCGGCCGTAATAATCACGTTCATCGTTCTGCACCTGCGGGGTGGCTTGGTTGGGGGTGGGGAGTGCGCACAAGGTTTCGCACGCCGGACACCGCACGTATTCCGGCGAAAACGGCATCAATTTGGTATTGCCGCACCAGCAGTGAAGTTGTTGGCTCATGTTTTTTTGCGCGCCCAAAAGACGGCACCGCTTCCTATGTCCCAATTTTGCTCCAGTTGCAAGGCAGCAGTCAGAACATGCCCGAAGGCTTCGGGGAAATTCGGGCGCAAGGCCAGCCAGTGGCGCAGTTCATCGCCCAATTCGCCGGCCGGGCTGGGGACATGCCAGAGCTGATCCAACAGCAAAAACATCCGACTGAAAATTTCCGGCGCGATCGGGACGTGCTCCAAGACTTCAAAGCCGGCCTCCGTCAGTCGGTCGACCCATTGTTGCACCGGTAAGGCGTTGACTAAGTGGTGGTAGGCCACCCAATTTGTTTGCAACAGTTCCGCCGCGGCCGGCTGCCCAAGTTTGGTCAGCAACCCCGGTAATGTGGTCCAAGCCGGGAACTTGTCGGTAACGACACTGCCCAGCAACACGCCGCCGGGCCGCAACCGGCGGCCCACGCTCTGCAAAACCGCCGGCAAATGGTCCATGTGTTCCAGCGAACAATTGGCAAAGACTGCGGCAAATTGGTCGGGCGGCTCCGGCAATTGATGCGCCGCGGTGACGTGAATGGTTTTGTACACGCCTGATTGGCGCGCCAGCTCCGCTACGCCGGGATTCATCTCCACGCCGGTCACGTCGCGCAGGTGCGGCCAAAGCAGCCGGAAATAGGCGCCGTCGCCGCAGCCGACATCCAGCACCGGCTCCGGTAATGCAAAATGCCGGTAAGCCGCGAGTTCCCAGGCGCGCCAGGCTGACAGGGCCGGAATGTGCGGATAAAGTTGGCTGACCACAGCGTAGCTTGCCAAGATTTCCGCCGGTGAGAGCCGGGTCTGTTTCATAAAGTCACCACGACAGATCGGTTGCGTAGCCGGTCGCGATCAGGATGCCGCCATAGCGGGCCTTGAACGCACGTTTGACGCGGTCAGTGAAATGATTCTGCCAGTCGCCGGCAATGCCTTTTCGCTCATGAGCCGCGATGTCTTCCTCGCCACGCTGGCGAGTGCGGGTCAGGCTTGCAAACCGGTTGGCGAGGATGACTTCTTGCAATCGCTGCCGTGAGACTGGTAACTGACATTCGTCCAACAACACCCGCTCCAAAATAGTGGTATCTTGTGTCAGTAAATCTTCATACCGGATCAATGGTTCGCCGGCTTCCTGCCAGGAAAGTTGGATTTGTGCACTCAACCCAAGCCATTTATCCATCAGATAGAGCAGCCCATCTTCCATCGATAGCTTTTGCAAGGCAAAACGCTCTTCCGCAAGTTGCGCCGTAGTCAGCGGATGTGAATGTTTGAGGCTGAAGTACCAGGAAACCAAGGTGTCACGCAAATCGCGGATGACCACAAACCGGCGCGCCCCGGCCGGCAGGTGGACTTGATCGAATTGTTGTTTGGTGACATACACCGTCGGATAAACCTTACCCGGTTGCAGCGGCCAGTGTAAAAATTGCGATTCGCCGCTCTGGGGAGGGACAATCAACTCCGGAACACACGCGATGAGAATCCGATGGATCCATTGGGAACCAGCCTTCCAATGGGTCACGTGGAATATTGTTGGGGCACCCGGAGTGGAAACGGGCGCAACCGGCCGAACAACCGCCGGGCCGACCGGTTGGTGCGCTGTCACATCAATCAGATCGGGAAGATTGGCTATGCCGTAATGCAGCAGGCGGTCGCCCGCCGCCCACCCCACTGAAAAATTGCCGCTGTTTTGCACCCGGCAATGTGCCCGGATTAAATCGGCAAGTTGCGGGTGCGGCAACCGGCCTTGCCGGAATTCGGCATAACTGGCCTCATCGAGCGAGGCCAAGCCGACCGTGACTGAGTAGTTACCGGGCGCGACATCCAAGCGCACGGCATGGTGCACGCGCAACCGTTGTCCGATTTGCACTTGATGGGTGTCCTGCAGTTCACGCTGAAATGTGGTTTTGCCATAAATGACTTGCCCGGTCGTATCGTGAAATTCCAACCCGACGCAGGGCACGCCGATCTCGCCAAGCACTTCAAATTCATAATAGAAATGCGCCATTTCACCTTGCGCAAACTGGGGTGTTGGTTGACCCGCGTCATTACAAATTGCGAGGCCGGTGCAACGTCCCTTGTTGTCGGTTAACTGTGTGCGTTCAGCCAAGGCGGGGAACGCTTCGGGCGCCGGCCAAAATTCAGGGGTGATCATAATTGCGCCTTTGCAGGCGGTGCCAATGTCGCGACCCGACAACGGCCCGGCAGATTGGCCACGCCATGATGCAGCAATTGCACCGGCTGGCCGCTCTTGCGAAAAACCACGGCAAACTGTCCGACGTTTGGCAGATGGCACACCCGCATCCACTTCGTGCGCAATTCGGTAAACGGATAAATCTGGCGCCGGTCATAATCTTCCCGGCGCATTACCGCTAGGCCCACCTCAAACGTGTATTCACCAATCCCCAACTCCAATCCGATTTCTTGCCGAAACCGCACGCGGCTCCCGCGCGGCAATGCGGTCGGCACCTCGGTGCCATGCTCCAGCGTCCCCTTGCCGTGCACCAACACGCCCTTATCATTCTGAATGACTACGCCACTCACTGGCACTTCGATGTCCATCAGCAACTCAAATTCATAAAAGAAACTCGCCTGCTCGCCCTGCTCAAACACGGCACACGCTTGCCCGGCTTGATTGCACAGTGCCACCGCCGTGCACCGTGCCCAACCGTTACTGACTTGTGGGAGAGACGATATATCCAAAACCGCTTCCGCCGCCGGCCACTCAATCTCTGCCCCACCGGTTGGACCAGGGGCCGGCTCGGTGGCCGTGGTCGGCGCGGGCAACGCGTGTTCTTGTTGCGCGAGCAGGTAATATCGGCGCACGGCCTCGGTTGCGTTCCCCAGAAAAACACTCGCCCCGCGATGCAGCAGCAACGCTCGCTGGCAAAACTGCTCGACCTCACCCATCCCATGCGACACCAGCACGATGGACACGCCCTTGGCGCGGAGCTGTTCCAAGTGATTGTAGCATTTCTGCCGGAAGAAAACATCACCGACCGCCAGCGCTTCATCAATGAGTAACACGTCCGCGTCCACACTCGTCATCACCGCAAACGCCAACCGGACCAGCATCCCGCTGGAGTAGGTCTTGGTCGGTTGATCAATAAAATCACCGATGTCCGCAAACGTCTCAATCGCGGCAAACCGGGCGTCAGTCTCGGTCTGACTCAAGCCGTGGATGGCCGCGTTCAGGTACACGTTCTCGCGGCCGGTAAACTCCGGGTTGAAGCCCGACCCCAGTTCCAGCATGGCCGCCACCTTGCCGGTTACCGTCACCGTGCCGGCCGTGGGCTGGAGAATCCCGGCAATGATTTGCAATAAGGTGCTTTTACCGGAACCATTCCGGCCGATGATGCCGAAGTTTTCCCCTTGCCGGATTTCCAGCGAGACGTTGTTGAGGGCGAGAAAATTGCGGAACGCTTCGTGCGACAGGCGCCGGCACAGTTGCCGGGCGCGCGCCGGCACAAACGCCCATTGGCCAATTTGTCCCACAAGCGGCCCGTGCAAGCGCGCCGCCGGCGACGCCCAGATGGCATAGGCCTTGGAAACATTTTCGACTTTGATGACGACCGCAGAACTCATGGCTTGTGTCTCACGCGATTATCGGTACAATTACGTAACTGTAAATTGCGATGCAATCTGACGGCAAGACAATTCCTTTCAGGCACTTGGTGTTGCCGTGGCGCATCGTGGCGCATTTCGGCCAACACGTCACGTTGATCTGGCAATTCATCAAACGCGACATCCTCAGCCGGTACCGGGGATCATATCTGGGGATCCTCTGGTCGCTGTTGCGGCCGCTGGCACTGCTGGCCATGTACACGATCGTCTTCGGCTTCATTTTTGAGTCCAAACTCGGCAACCGGCCTGACGAAACCAAACTCGACTTCGCACTATCGTTGTTCTGCGGTTTGATCCTGTTCGATTTTTTTGCCGAGTGCGCGGCGCGGGCACCCGTGTTGATACTCAGCAACACCAACTATGTGACAAAAGTGGTGTTCCCGCTGGAAATTCTGCCGGTCATTGCCGTGGGCGCGGCCCTGACGCAACTGACGATCAGTTTCCTCCCGCTGCTCATTGGGCAACTACTGGTCCACGGCCTGATTCCGGTCACCGCGGTGTATTTGCCGGTCGTGCTGCTGCCGCTGATTTTGTTGTGTCTGGGCGTCACCTGGCTTCTTGCCAGTCT
>Ga0316231_1004536_pt1 | contig 11451 bp, 8 predicted proteins | sample TBH18027metaG_FD_206002 | JGI IMG/M metagenome (GOLD analysis project Ga0316231, IMG submission 206002) | Freshwater microbial communities from Trout Bog Lake, Wisconsin, USA - TBH18027 | ecosystem: Environmental > Aquatic > Freshwater > Lake > Hypolimnion/Profundal zone | place: USA: Wisconsin...
ACAGTGCTTTCGGATGCACTGGGCGAGGCCAGAGCGTGATCGTGAACGCCGCTTGCGGCTATGCCTTGATCGACTGGAGCCCGAAGGGGGCGACGGTCATCGATCTGGCAAGGATGCAAGCACCATCCAGAAGGCCCCATCGTTTGTGTCCCAGCCCTTGCCAGACTCGGTGACCTGAAAGATCGCCAGTCGGCATGGCCCTGTCGCGGATCATCCCATGGAGTAGAATCCGGACATTCCCAGGAGACAGCATGGCCCGCAGACATGGAACCGGCATCCCCGGCCTTTCCTTTTCGTGGCGACGGGCCTTGGGTGTCTCTCAGGCCCAGGCCCGGCTGTCGCGGAAGATCGGGATCCCGCTGTCCCGTTCGGGTCGGCAGCGGAAGATCGGACGTTCAGTGGGGTGCTGCTGGATCCTGCTGATACCGGTGGCTGGGTTGGCTTTGAGGTGGTGGGTGCTGGGGGCATGACCATGCCGTCCAGACCCCGAGGGTGCCCCAGGAAGGGGGGGGCAAACCGAGTAAACATTTATAATAAAGGAGATGGGCTACCAGTCTTACAAAAACGATATTCAAAACCTCAAATCGAATCAGGCGATATGAAAGGTCGAACCGATCTTGCTCGCAATTTACCTGGAGTGGCCAATCCGAATGACTAGGCTGGCCAGCGGACATGAAAAAGCCCCCGTTGGGGGGCTCTGGGGCTGAGGGTAGCTGGTGCCGTATTGGTCAGTCAACCTCTCCGGTCAGCATCTCCGGGTGCTTCACCAGCCGTTCGAGGTGTTCGGTTGCCTGTCTGAGGCTCTGATCCACACCCCAGCGGATTTCATCGTAATCCTGCTCTGAGAAGACTTTGCGCATTTGCTTCTCCATGCTCTCCATATAGAGACGGTCGGAGAGCTTCTGGAGCCTGTGGAGGTTTCCGGCTCGGTGGCTCAGTTCGGAATGGTAGCTGGACATGGTGGTTCTCCTTTTAGGTTTAGCGGTTCTTGCCGCTGAGACTTATTACTCGGTCAGCGAGGGTTCAGAAGAGCCACCAAGAAACTTTTTCCTTGTACCTGCGTTGTCCCAAGGCAATCGCGTTTGAAACGCTAGTGGTGAAAAGATATCGGTTAGGCTGAATATCAATTAGACGAACAACCTGCTGGCGGCGGCCATTCTTGGCCTGTCCTTCGTTTCAGAACCCACCCGGCAGTGAATATCCCAACTACGCCCTGCGGCCCAAAGCCCATCAACATGGAGGAACTCCAGGAGAAAACCGTATCGCTCAAGGGCAGGGGCAGGAGCAGGAAATCACCTGCCCATGATGGACCTGCCTAAAATCCATTTATGCGAAAACCCCAGGTAGACCCGCAGAACCAGGAGATTGAGAAACACATTCTGAAAGTGCTGGAAATCCTGCACCAGCCTAGACCCAGGCCAGAGGAACTGCCCAGCCTAGCAGTTGAGCCGAAGCAGCCACAGGTTGTCGTGCGTTCGTCCTTCGAGGCCAAGGTGGTCGATCTTGAGGTCATCGGCAAACGCCTTTCCTCTTACCAGGGGAAATCAAGCATGGGCCGGGATGAATTGTCGTTGAACATTTGCCTCAAGCTGCCCGATCTTCGGCTGGGTGCAAGAGAAGGCAGGTTGATTGTGGACACTCTGACGGAGCTTATCCAGGAAGCCTTGAAGGCAGGCCGGAAGGTTGCTCTTCATGGTTTCGGAACCTTCCATGCCAAACACTGTGTAGCCCGTGTGGTGCGGAATCCCCGAGTGCCAGCAGGTCCAAACGCTTTCAAAAAAGTCGGCCCCAGGACCAAATACCTATGGAAACCCGGATCAGGTTTCGCAGCACCGGTGATCTGGAGGAAGGGTGCCTCGCGGTGATTGTCGCTAAGTAGAGGATGCTCCCCATGATGCCTCAGGGGCTCCTGGGCGCGTTGAGCCAGCCCGTAGCACCTTCAGAGGGGAATGTGATGACCTCCTGTGACGCGAAAATTCTCGGAGTTTTCAGGGGCCGATGTCCTGTCCACAGGAAGGCTCCCATGTTCGCGGGGGCCTTCTGCTTCGCCACTGTTCTGTGATTCCTGTCAGAAGGATGATCGTCGGGCTATGCGCCCAGCAAGGCATTCACTGCCAGCGATGTGAAGAGGTTATGGAGAGGCTGCTTCATGCGGTCGGTGAGGAGGTCGATGGCCTGGAGAGCAGTGGTCAGCGGACATAAAAAAGCCCCCGCTTTGGGGGCTCTGGGGGCCGGTGCCGGTGTGGTTACTTGCCGATCAGTTCCTCAAGCTGGAGGATGTGGGCGTTCTGCTCCCTCCGCACCAGCCACTTTAGCTTCATCATTTCGCGTTCGCTGAGTGGACGGTCGTCCTCCAGGTGGTCGAGGAGGTCGTGGTAGCGGCTGATCTCGAAGCAGTGGTAGTTGAGGCTACTGAGTTTTTCGGCGGTGCCGTCTAGGATGCTCATGGTGGGACTCCTCGGAGGGGGAAATGGCCTCCGCTACTTTCCAATTACTGAGTTCGCCACCGTTCACGAGAGGCAGAGAGGAGCAGGAAGACCAGACTGGGTGACCTGGACCCGAACCTACTTCCCCGTGGTCAGGCTCCGTCAATGGGCGGGCTCGCGGAGCGGCCGTTTGACGTGACCGATGGGAAACCGAATGAAACTGTCGCGGATTCTGCTTGCCGTGCAGATCCCCATGGGGTCAGCAGGATCTTCTGCCCAGCCTTTGCTGCTTTGTATTGGGCGATCAGCCTTCGAACTACGGTCCCACTGAGTATTGAGTTAGACCGGGCAGTCTCAAACGGTCGCAGGTCATAGCATGAAGCGTCAGCAGACAATCACCATTCCCATCCCCGAAGTCCCCTCGCCCATCCCCAAACTGGCCTACACGGTCGAAGAAGCGGCGGAGTGCTTGTCCATTTCTCGGTCCCTGCTCTACGTCCTGATCAAGGATGGAGAGATCAAAACTCGCAAAGCAGGGGGCCGTACGATCATTGCCCACCAAGCCCTGCTGGACTTCCTGGCTGTTTCCTGAGAATCACCACCTTTAAACCCTGAGAAGGCCCCCATATCACAATGGGGGCCTTTTTGTATAGACTGATGGAGTCGCCTTTCATCCGGGGGCATCCAGGTGCATCCAGAGACATGTTTTGGACAGGATATGGAGAATTGAGGTAAATCTGGGGGTCCAGTGTTGCAAACAAAGGCACTTATAAACAGCGTGATAGCCGTGGACCGGAACTATGTGCCAATGATGGAAGTTGCCCGCCGGAAAGCGATCCGCGCGGTGGCCACCGGGAGGGCCATGGTGCTCAACCCCGCCAACCTGGACCGGCACCTGGATCTGCGCGGCGCCATCGCGCTGATCATCTTCCCCTACGCCAAGGCCTGCCCCGAGAGCAAGCTGCTCATGGGCCGCCTGGACCGCCGGGTCATGAAGCGGGATCACTACGTCTGCCAGTACGAAGGCTGCCACAACCGGGCCGACACCATCGACCACATCATCCCGGTCTGCCAGGGCGGCCGGACCACCTGGCAGAACCTGGTGGCCTGCTGCCTGGTGTGCAACCAGACCAAGGGCGGACGCACCCCGGAACAGGCCGGGATGCTGCTGAAGCGGGTGCCCATGGGGCCCCGGGCGCACCTGTTCAAGCGGCTGGAGGAGATCCTCAAGGAAGGATCGGCGGCCTAGTGGCACAATAGGGGCATGAAAACCATCTCCCTGCGCGTCGACGTGGACACCCTTTCGGGCTCCCTGGAGGGCATCCCGGCCCTGCTGCGGATGCTGGACCGGCAGCAGATGCGGGCCAGCTTCTACTTCTGCTTCGGTCCGGACAACAGCGGCAAGGCGATCCGGCGGATCTTCCGCAAGGGCTTCCTGGACAAGATGCGCCGCACCGGCGCCACCCGGCTCTACGGCTTCAAGACCATGATGTACGGCGTGCTGATCCCGGCGCCGATCATCTGGAAGCGGGCCGCGGACCAGATGCGCTCGGCCCGTGAAGCCGGCCACGAGGTGGCCATCCACGGCTGGGACCATGTGCAGTACCACGATCTGCTCGACCGCAAGTCCCAGGAATGGCTGGCCGACTGGTACCTGCAGGCGCACATGGCGTTCGTCGAGGTGTTCGGCGAGCCGGCCCGGGGCGCGGTGAGCCCGGCCTGGCGCTGCAACGACACCACCCTGGAACTGCAGGAGGCCTATGCCCTGGACTATGCCGGGGACTGCCGGGGCTTCGAGCCGTTCTACCCGGTGGTGAAGGGCAAGGCGATGGCCACCCTGCAGGTGCCCACCACCCTGCCGACCCTGGACGAGCTGCTGGGCCTGGAGGGCCTGACGCCGGACCAGGTGAACCAGCAGGTCTGGGGGCTGATCCGGGAGGACGCCCTGAACGTCTACGCCCTTCACACCGAGGTGGAGGGCGGCGCCCTGGCGGCGACCTTCGAGGCGTTCCTGCAGGGGCTCAGGGACCGGGAAGTGCGCACCCGCACCCACGCCGACTGGGTGCCCGAATTCAAGGCCGCCAACCCCCCGGCCAAGGTCATCACCCGCCGGGAGATCCCCGGGCGGGCGGGCTGGGTGAGCTTCGGCTAGCATGCCCCTGACCCGACAGCGATCAGTTCGTGATCCCACGCACAGCGACGGGCCAGGATACTGGGCATAAGTCGAATCTTGCGTGGAGCACCCATGGGCAGCACCTTCATCAATGAAGTCAGAGCTTACGAACTGCTGAAACAGGCCGGCCTGGGCGAGCGCCGCCAGGGCCTGATCCGGGTGGAAGCGGACCTGGCGTCCCTGCCGTTCAAGGCCGGCGACAAGGTGGTGGTGAAGGGCGTGGCCCAGGACGTCTGGCACAAGTCGGACATCGGCCTGGTGCGTTTCGAGACCTTCGATCCGCAGCGGATCTGGGCCCTGGCCCAGGAGATGGAGCGGATCGGCTCGGCCCAGGGCGCATGGGTGGGCACGCTGGTCATGGACCTGCTGGACTTCCGCCAGGCGTCCGGCCTGCCCACCGAGGCCCTGGTGGCCCTGCGCAAGACCGTGGACGCCGGCTGGACCCTGGTGCTCGGCATCGGCGGCCTGCACACCAACGCCTGGGGCGAGCAGATCAAGCCGCTGCTCTGGCCCATCAGCCTGGCCACCCCCGAGCAGGCCATGGCCGACTTCAAGGCGCATTACCTGGGCCGGATCTGGCTGGGCGACATGCGCCAGGGCAAGGCCCTCACCGACGAGTTCCGCATGCTGGCCTACCTGCGCGGGCTGTGGAAGCTGGTGGACCTGCTGGACGCCGAAGGCGCCGAACTGTTCGAGATGAACCCGGTGGTGGTGGGCATGGACGGCTGTCCCGTGGCCCTGGACGGGGTCGGCAGCCTCGCGCCCACGCCCGCGGTCCCGGCCGGCCCGGCCATCGCCCCCGCCGAACTGCTCGACCTGCTGGTCCGGCCGCGCAGCATCGCCCTGGCCGGCATCTCCGCCCGGCCCGGCACCCCGGGGCGGATGATCCTGGACAACCTGCTCACCTCCACCCTGGACCGCTCGGCGATCCGGCCGATCAAACCCAACACCGCCGAGATCGACGGGCTGCCCTGCCTGCACGGGGTGGCGGACCTGCTGGCCAACCCGGTGGACATGCTGATCCTGTGCCTGCCGGCGGCGCAGACGGTGGAGACCATCCAGGAACTCTGCGCCCAGGGCGGCGGCGCCCAGCTGATCTACCTGGTGCCAGGCGGCGTGGGCGACGGGGCCGATACCGAAGGCCGGGGCCGGGCCGTGGTCGAGCTGCTGCAGCGCCGGCGCGCCCAGGGGCTCTGGACCCCGGCCCTGGTGGGTCCCAACGGCCTGGGCTTCCTCAGCAGCGACGGCGCGGTCAACACCCTGTTCATCCCCCAGGACAAGCTGCCGGTGCGGGCCAAGGGCGGCCCGCTCAGCCTGGTGAGCCAGAGCGGCGCGTTCCTGGTCACCCGGCTGTCCACCGCCACCCACCTGCCCATGCGCTACGCCGTGTCCATCGGCAACCAGATCGACGTGCGCCTTTCCGATTTCATCAGCGCCCTGGCCCAGGACCAGCAGACCCGGGTGATCGCCACCTACGTGGAGGGCTTCATGCCCGGCGATCTCCTGGCCACGGCCCTGGCGGCCCGCGCGGCGATCGCCGCCGGCAAGTGGGTGGTGATGTACAAGGGCGGCCGCAGCGCCGAAGGCCAGAAGGCCGCCAGCAGCCATACCGGGGCCCTGGCCGGCGACTGGGAGCTGCAGAAGGCCCTGCTCAAGCGGGCCGGGGTGATCGTCGCCGAAAGCATGGGGATGTTCGACGCGGCCCTGGCCTGGCTTTCGGCCTTCCCGGCCGGCAAGCCGTCCCAGGTGGCGGTGGTCACCAACGCCGGCTACGAGTCGGTGGTGAGCGCCGACCTGCTGGTGGGCGCGCTCTCCGGGCACATCCTGGAACCGGGTGAAGTGGCCGAGGTCAAGGCCCTGCTGGAAGCGCACAAGCTGCAGGACCTGGTGGCCCCCCGGCTGCCCCTGGACGTGACCCCCATGGCCGACGAGGCGGCCTACCTGGACTGCTGCCGGTTCGCCCTGCGCACCGTGGCGGACACCGTGGTGGTGGGCCTGGTGCCGCTCACCAAGCGCCTGGACACCACGGATCCGGCCAGGATGGAAGCCTTCGCCGGCGACCTGCTGGCCCTGGCCCGGGAATCGGGCAAGCGCCTGGGGGTGGTGGTGGAAGGCGGACCGCTGTTCGAAGCCTACCGGCAAACCTTCATGAAATGCGGCGTGCCGCTGTTCCTTTCCATGGAAAAGGCCCTTTCGGGGCTTCAGCTTCTGGCCGAGGCCTGATACAACGGAACCAGCATGATCCCAGCCTGCAGGAACAAGAAGCGGAGAGCGGAGCACGAGGCCAGGTCCTCGTGCGGTGACGGTCTGGCCGGATAGTTCCGTTCCAGCCGCATTGTCCGATTCCCTCAACCCCGTTTCTGCCAGAGGCCCACCCATGCCCAAGACCATGATCGAACCCTTCCGCATCAAGAGCGTCGAACCCATCCGCATGACCACCCGCGAGCAGCGCGTGCAGCTGCTCGAAGCCGCCAAGCTGAACGTCTTCAAGCTGCGCGCCGAGGACGTGATCCTCGATTTCCTCACCGACTCCGGCACCGGCGCCATGAGCTCCAAGCAGTGGGGCGCCATCATGGAGGGCGACGAGAGCTACGCCGGCGCCAAGAGCTTCTTCCGCCTGCAGGGCGTGCTGCAGAAGCTCACCGGCTACGAGCACATCATCCCGACCCACCAGGGCCGCGCCTCCGAGCGGATCTTCTTCGGGGTGGCCGCCAAGCGCGGCGACATCGTCCCCAACAACACCCACTTCGACACCACCCGGGCCAACCTGGAATTCGGCGGGGTCGAGGCGCTGGACCTGGTGATCCCCGAAGGCACCCAGCCTGCCACCATCCACCCGTTCAAGGGCAACATCGACCTGGAGAAGGTGGAGGCGCTGCTCAAGCGCGACGCCGAGCGCATCCCGTTCGGCATGCTCACCGTCACCAACAACTCCGGCGGCGGCCAGCCGGTGTCCATGGCCAACATCCGCGCCTACAGCGAACTGCTCAAGAAGTACGGCAAGGCGCTGATCCTCGACGTCTGCCGGTTCGCCGAGAACTCCATGTTCATCAAGCTGCGCGAACCCGGCATGCAGGACCGCACCCCGGAGAGCATCGCCCAGGAGATGTTCCGCCTGGCCGACGGCTGCCTCATGAGCGCCAAGAAGGACGCCATGGTCAACATCGGCGGCTTTATCGCGCTGAAGGACGAGCGCTGGGTGGAGGCGGCCCGCAACATGCTGATCCTCACCGAAGGCTTCAGCACCTACGGCGGCCTGGCCGGGCGCGACCTGGAGGCCATGGCCGTGGGGCTGGAGGAGGGGCTGCACGAGGACTACCTGCGCTACCGCCTGCGCACCGCCGAGTATATGGGTGAGAAGCTGCTGGCCGGCGGCGTCGGCATCGTCCAGCCCACCGGCGGGCACGCCGTCTACATCGACGCCAAGACCTTCCTGCCGCACCTGAAGCCCCAGGACTACCCGGCCTGGTCCCTGGCCAACGCCCTCTACCTGGAAGGCGGCATCCGCGGCGTGGAGATCGGCTCGGTGATGTTCGGCCGGCGCGAGGAGGACGGCACCGAGACCTACAGCAACATGGAGCTGGTGCGCCTGGCCTTCCCGCGCCGGGTCTACACCCAGAGCCACTTCGACTTCGCCGCCGAGGTGATCTGCGAGCTCAAGACCAAGGCCGAGCAGGTGCGCGGCGTTCGGATCGTCAAACAGAGCAAGTATCTGCGCCACTTCGCTGCGGAGCTGGCCTGGGCCTAGGCCGGCAGCCGGATCCACGCCTGGTAGCCCATCTCCCGCCGGACCGTTTCCGGTCCGGCGGGAGATGCGGGCCGTGCATGCTAAGCTCAACGGATCATTTCCAGTCATCCGAATAGGGGGGCAATGCCAGGGTTGTGGGAGCTCGCGTCATGAACTTGAATGTGCTTTGGGGCAAATCGCTAAAAACCAAAATCACCATCACCACCTTGTTCATCTTCCTGGCGAGCCTTTGGTCCCTTTCGTACTACTCGCGCAAGATGTTGCGCAAGGACATGCAGAGCCTGTTGGGTGAGCAGCAGTTTTCCACCGTGGCCATGCTTGCGGCTCATATCGATGCAGAACTTACAAGTCGGCTCAAGGCGCTGGAATCCGAGTCCGCATTGTTCGCCGACAGCATGCGGGCCGGTCCGGCCGCGGCCCAGGCGCGGCTTGAGAAGGTCCCGACCCTGCAATCGCTGTTCAACGCCGGCATGACGATCGTCAATGTCCAGGGGACGGTCATTGCGGATGTTCCGCTGAGCACTGGACGGACCGGAATCAATCTCCTTGACCGTGATTCGATAGCCGAAGCGTTGAGCCGGGGGAAGGGTTCCATCAGCCGGCTGGTCATGGGCAGAAGGCTGGCCGCGCCAATCTTCCTGATGACCGCCCCCATCCGGAATTCCCATGGCAAGATCATCGGTGCCTTGACCGGGGTGACCAACCTGGGGCAGGCCAATTTCCTGGATCAGTACACGGCGAATCTTTACGGCAAGACCGGCGGCTATCTGCTGGTCGATCAAAAAAACCGGATGATTGTCACCGCCACTGACAAACGACGCGTCATGGAGCAATTTGCCCCAGCTGGGGTCGACCCAATCGTCGACCTGTTCATGAAGGATTTCGAAGGGACCCTCGTTTTTGTCAACCCCCATGGCCTTGAATTGCTCACTTCGCACAAAATCATCCCGAGCACGAGATGGTACTTGGCGGCCAGCCTTCCCGTCGCAGAGGCGTTTGCCCCGATCCTGGTGATGCAGGAACGCATGCGGCTCGCCACGCTGCTGCTCTCGCTGGTGGCGGGCGGCCTGACCTGGTGGGTGCTGAAGCGACAAATGTCACCCTTTACCAAGGCGACCAATACCTTGACTGCCATGGCGAACGGCCGCCAGCCCCTGCAGATTCTACCGGTCACCGGCAAATATGAAATCGACCAATTCATCAAGGGCTTCAACCTTCTGATGGGATCCTTGCAACAACACGAAGCCATACTGAAGGAGAGCGAAACCCTGCAGAGGTCCCTGCTGGAAAATATCCTCGCGGGAGTGATCATTGTTGATCCGCAAACCCGCCTGATCGAAAGCGTCAATGCAGCTGCGGCGGCAATGTTCGGCGCCCCCGCCTGGGACATCCTTGGCTGCCGGTGCCATTCCCTGCTCTGCGCCGCGCCTGAGTGCTCATGCCCTTTCATGGACTTGGGCAAGTCGGAGGGCACGATCGAGATGGAGATGCTCCGTTCGGACGGCACCCGGCGCACGGTGCTGAAATCGGGCACCCGGATCCAGATTCACGGGCAGGAAAAGCTGCTTGAGTGTTTCATTGATATCAATGACCGCAAACAGGCGGAAGACGATATCAAACATCTTGCCTTCTATGATCCTTTGACCCGTCTGCCCAATCGCCGGCTTCTGCTGGACCGGCTGGAGAAGGCCCTGGCCGCCAGCTCCCGGTACAAGCGCAGCGGGGCGCTCCTGTTCATCGATCTGGACAATTTCAAGAAGCTGAACGATACCCTCGGCCACTCCGTGGGGGACCACTTGCTGCAGCTGGTGGCCGGCAGGCTGCTCTCCTGCATACGCGAAAGCGATACGGTCGCCCGCTTTGGCGGCGACGAATTTGTCGTCATGATGGAAGATCTGAGCGGCAGTCCGGTGGAACTGGCCACCCAGGCCGAGGCGGTCGGGCGCAAGATGCTCGCTGTGTTTGAACAAGGCTTCGCCCTCGCGGCCTGTGATTATCACTGCACGGCAAGCATTGGGATCACATTGTTTGCCGGCACCGATGAAACCATCAAGGGCCTGATGCAGCAGGCCGATCTGGCCATGTACCAGGCCAAAGAAGCGGGACGCAACACGTTGTGTTTTTTCAACCAGGATATGCAGACCGCCATTTCCAAACGGACCGAGCTGGAAACCGATTTGTCCGAGGCGATCCTGCATCATCAGTTCCTGCTTTACTATCAGGCCCAAATAACCAGTGAATCCCGACTGGTGGGCGTTGAAGCGCTGCTGCGCTGGCAGCATCCACGACGCGGCCTGGTCTCGCCGGCTGATTTCATCACCCTGGCCGAAGAAACCGGATTGATCCTGCCCTTGGGTCATTGGGTGCTGGAAACCGCTTGCGCGCAACTTGCCGCCTGGTCGCTTCGGCCGGAAATGAGCCAGCTCACGATCTCGGTCAATGTCAGCGCCCGTCAGTTTCACCAACCCGACTTTGTCGACCAGGTCCTGTCGGTTCTTGAGCACAGCGGCGCCAATCCCCGGCTGCTCAAGCTCGAACTGACCGAGAGCATGCTGATAACCAACGTCGAAGACGTCATCGCCCGGATGACGGCACTGAGCGCGGCAGGGGTCGGTTTCGCGCTGGATGATTTCGGCACTGGCTTTTCGTCGCTCTCTTATCTCAAGCGCTTGCCTCTGGACCAATTGAAAATTGACCAGAGTTTTGTCCGGGACATTCTCTGCAACCCCAGCGACGCCGCCATCGTCAAGATGATCGTCGCCCTCGGCGAGAACCTGGGGCTGACGGTCATTGCCGAAGGCGTGGAGACGGAGGCCCAGAAGGACTCTCTGCTGGGCCATCATTGCCATACCTATCAAGGTTACTTCTTCAGCCGGCCGCTGCCGCTGGATGGCTTCGAGGCCTATGCCCGGGAGGTCGGCAGCCGCTCCGGTGCGGCTCAGAATTCCTGAAGCAGTTCCTGCTTGCGTTTGAGGTACTCCGCTTCGGTGATGAGGTCCTGCTCCCGGGACTGCTTGAGCAGGCGCAACCGGTCCAGCAGGCCCGCGGGAGGTTGCGGCGCCGGGGCGCTGAGCGCGGGCGGCGCCGGCGGCGCGCTGGCCACC
>Ga0316231_1004537_pt1 | contig 11448 bp, 5 predicted proteins | sample TBH18027metaG_FD_206002 | JGI IMG/M metagenome (GOLD analysis project Ga0316231, IMG submission 206002) | Freshwater microbial communities from Trout Bog Lake, Wisconsin, USA - TBH18027 | ecosystem: Environmental > Aquatic > Freshwater > Lake > Hypolimnion/Profundal zone | place: USA: Wisconsin...
GGCTCGGTCCAGCGACCCCGACTCCGCTGGCAGCCAGTTCTACATCTGCGTGAACCCGGTCCATGCTCTGGACGGCAATTACGCGGTTTTTGGAAAGGTCATACTAGGCCTGAAGACGGTTGCCGACAAGATAGTGGTCGGTGACAAGATGACCTCGGTCAAACTGAGCAAATAGACCATTGTCGGCCCGGCCTTTTTCGCGCCCGTCGCGTTGAGGCCGGGCCGTATTCGTCAATCGAATGCCATTTGCAATTCGACAATATTCCCGTCGGACCCTGGCGCTTCGTAATAGTGATAGATCTCCCGAACCTCGCGCGCCGGGTCGCCTAACCCGGCTTGCTCCACCGCGCGGCGGAGCGAGTAATGCGCAAAGCCAAGCTGCGTGAGGGGGCCTTTCACCAGAGCGCGCGCGGCGCGAATTGGCAGGAGTCTATCGGGGCCATGGTCGTCCAGGGCACATACCTGAAGATCGCAAGTGCACTCCTCTTCGAAATACGAACTTAATCCGCCTGTAAACTGGGTGTAGACGGCCAAGACGGGCCCGGTCCATGCGCTCTCAAGGATGTCGCGGACGAGCCTTTCCGACGGATACTTTTCGCAAGACCGGCGCGATTCGATGAGGACCACATTCTGGCCGGTAGTGTTTTCGAACGCCGTCTCGGTCATCGTGTAGTTGTCGCGACGCTCGGCCGGCAAGCCTCCTTTGCGCCAGAGAGCCGTTAACCCCGGCTCAGCGCGGGTCACGGCGAGCACGTCCCACTGAACACCCAGGCGGCTGCGATAAGCCCACAGGCCGGGTCCGCCGCCAATGTGCCGGTTAGCGCCGGCGGTCAGCAGCAGGTCGACAACGTGCGCATGGCCGTGAGCCGCCGCCCAGCAGGCGGCAGTGCCCGATTCCGCGCCGACCTCATCCAGCGGCGCGCCCTCGTCGACAAGTGAACGTACGATGTCGATGCGGCCGTCGCGCGCGGCGATTATGAGTGGCGTATCGGCGCCGGATTGAGTACAGGTCAAGAGGTTCCTCGGTGTTTAGAGTTGCAGAGATTATACTTCACACGCCCGATTCGTAGCGATTGCCCGCGATATCGCGCCCGCGCGCGAGCCAGATCTTGTGCGTCGTGTTCTTCTCAGGATAGACCAGACTAGTGGTGGGAAAGTAGCGCATTGTATATCCGGCGCGCCGCCTGTCCGACGTGTTCGCTCGGGCGCCATGGATGATGCGCCCCTCGTGCAAACTGCACTCATTGGATTCGAGCGAGAAATACACGGCCTTCGTTTCGTCGAACTGATCGGTCTTTATCTGAGTGCCGAATATGTTTGCTTCGATGTCCACGGGAGCATATTCCGAAAAGCCGTTCGAATGCGTTCCCGGAATCACCGCCATGCTGCCGTTATCCGGCGTCGCTTCATCGATCGCGAGCCAGACCGTGCAAATGCCGGCCATGGTGGAGATGCGGCCGTTCCAATATGACGAATCTTCATGCCAAGGGGTCGCCTTGCCGGTTCGGGGCGCTTTCGAGATGAAATGGCTGCTCCAAAGGCCGATATTGGGACCGACTACCGGTTCGACCAGATCGAGAACAGTGTCGCTGAGCAGAAATTCCATCAGGCGCGGGTCGCGGAAGTGAATGACATCCAGCCCTGCGTCGCCGTATCGATCCAGATCCTCTTCAAAGATGGCCTTGAGTCGATCGAAGTCGCCATTGGGAAACACTGGCTGTTTGAACAGCGTGTAGCCGTCGCGCTGATACTGCGAAACTTGCGCCTTGCTCAGGCGCCCGGACGTCTTGGTCGGATTCGACATAATGATCTCCTTCGATAAGGAAATAACAGACGATATCGACGGATGGTTCGCGTTTCGATGTACTAGACTGCGCCTCGAAGTTGTCATTCCGCGGAAGGACAAGTCCCGTGGGATTCTCAGGATGGTCAGCGACCTTACTCCCGCGTCAGAGCGTACTGGTTCTTGTTGACCCGGATATGCGTGGCGATGGTGGGATAGATCCGGTTGACTTCGTCCCACATCTGCTGGGCGATCTTGCGGTACGAGGGATGGCCCTGGCGCGACGATCGCAGTTCGATGAAGTGGAAAAGCTCGCGGATGTTGGCGGTGAAGAGCGTCCGAACGCGGTACGCCAGAGGTAGCACGTAAGACGCCTCTGTCGGAAAGCCGGCGCGGGCGATGATATCGTACGATTCCCGCGCCTGATCCATGAGTTGCTCGAACTGATCCTTCAGCCCGAATGCCGCGATATCGCGCGGCGGCTCATAGCCAAGAGCTGGGGTCAGAAAGTCCGTGGTCATCGTGGCCATCCGGTGACGCTGCACATCGCGATAGGCGCCGAAGTCCATGACGACCTCGAATGTGAGGCTCACGCGCTCAAAGCACCGTGGCGCCGGATCGTGGTTGCCGCGCCCTTCCAGCAACTCACCCACGCTTTGGCCCAGCGGAAGGCCAATCAGCCCCAGCGCCTGCCGTTCTGGCAGATAGCAATCGAGGACGCGCACTCCACTCCCTCTCCCGTCCGCGGGAGAGGGTTGGGGTGAGGGTCCAACCGCCGTCGCCCGATATTCGTTGCGCTGAGCGTACTTAAGCAACGTTGGGACGATCTTGACCGCTTCCTCCTTGATCTGGCCGCCAAGCAGTTGGCCTTCGATAAGAGGCTGGGAGAGGAGCTTGCCGATCATGGTTTCCAGCGAGCGTGCATTGATGGTGATGCCGATATTTGTGTGTGTGGCGGCAGGCAGCAGATAGCGCAGAATATCGCATGCCGTTGATTTGCACGCGGCTTCGTACCCGCGCGGGGTTTGCTTTTCCGTTCGGGGTATCCGCTGCTTGATCTTTGCGACAACCGGGTCCATGAGGTCGATATATGCGTTCATGAGCCGCTTGATCGCATCGCGATAAGCATCGGCTGCGCCAGATGCCATCACGTTTTCCGGGTAGTGCGCCTTGCTGGGATCGAACGCCACATAGCGTGTGCTCTTTTCGGTATACGACGCCAGGCGGCAATCTTCGATGAGCTTTGACGCCAAGATCGATACGTTTTCGACTGCCAGTTTGACCACCGCATGCTCGGCGACGCTGCTATGGCCATATCCGACCACCCATTTTTCGTGGAACTGCCGCGCCTTGGCCTGCGCATCCTCAAGGTCTCCTCCCCCATTATTGGGGGCTGGGGGGGCTTCGGACGAATCCGGAGCGCCGCCCGCCATCTCCAGGTCGCCTTCGCTCAGAAGCCTGAGCAGGTTTTCCCGCAGGCCGTCGCTGGATCGGGAGTAGTAGGCGAAGAGCACCGCGACGACCTCTTCGGGCAGGTCTTTAAGCGCGAAGACGTTGCCTGTGGTGTTGGTCACATATTGGGAAAGCATGGATCGATATGAGTCGGTCATGGAATTGCCTGGCTAGACTCCTGTCATCACCGGATTGGTTAGCGATCCGATTTCGGGAATCGTGATCGTGACGATATCGCCATCCACAATGGACCCGATGCCGGATGGCGTTCCTGTTGCGATCACGTCTCCCGGCTCCAGCGCGAAATAATGCGAGAGGAAGCTGATTAGCTCATCGATCGGGTGGATCATGTCCTTTGTGTTGGCCTCTTGCTTGACCACGCCGTTCACTTCGGTTCGGAGCGTCAAATTTTGCGGGTCTTTGATCTCATCGGCCGTTACCAGCGCGGGGCCCAGAGGACCGAATGTGTCGATGGATTTGGACCGGAACCATGGCAGGCTCTTGGCGATATCGCGGGTCTGGTAGTTGCGCTCGGTCACATCGTTTATGAGCGTGTAGCCGGCCACATGGCGCATGGCGTCTTCCCGCATAATGTCCTTGCCCGCCAGCCCGATCACCACGGCCAGTTCGCCCTCGAAATCGACCCGCTCCGCCCAGGGCGGTATCACGATCGGTTGGCCGCTGCCGATGACGCTGCTCGATGCCTTCAGGAACACGATGGGCTCTTCCAGAGGCAAGTCGGCGCCGGTCTCCTTTGCGTGATCGGCATAGTTGCGCCCGATCCCGAAGATTCGATTCGGCCGGGGCAGCGGCGCCGCGAGGGTCACGCCCACTTCCTGCCAGATCTGGCCAAGAATTTTCGACGCGCTCAGCGACTTTACGATCTTGGTAAATTCGGGCAGCATCCCGATCAATTCGTACAGGTCGTCAGGAATGCTCAGGTTCTGCGGATTGATCGCCTCGGCCACGCTGAGCACGCGTGCCAGCGGAAGCACCTTGCCTCCAACAACAATGCCCGGGTGGATAGGCTCCTGAGGATCGTCGAACTCGCGATAGCAGATAAATTTCATAGTCGCTCTCCGGCCGGCAGCGGCGCTAGAGCGCCCCGCCTGTTACAAGGCAAGTTATACCCCAACGCCGGTTACCCCTATGCTAAGTGTTTAGCCCTGGAGCGTACTGTTAATGTCATTCCGCGGAGCCTGCGACGCAGGAATCTTTGCGATACGATCACGGAGCCTGTGCTCGCGTATCATGCAGCTTTCAACTTTTAACTATGAACTTTCAACTTTCTTACAGCCTGCACGCCCGTATCATGCAGACGGCCGATGCGGAGGGCGTAAGCATCAATTAGTACATTCAAACGACACTGGCATTGGCTGTCGGCGACACGGTAATGCACGGTAGGACGTAGGCCACAGTCTTGGCGCATTCTATAAACAACACGAGCCTGATAGATTATGTACGAATTTATCTGGCAACCCCTGCAAGAGTATTGACATCGCCGCGTAATTGCGTTACCATGATGATATTCAATAGTTGAACGGTTCAACTTGCGTTTATTGATAATCGCTCTCAATTCGGAGCGATAAAGCCCCTGGGTAATCAACCGCCGTTGAGACGCGGAAGGAGTCGGATTGTGAAACACAGCAACCGCTCGGTGTATCGGATCGGTCTCGTATTAAGCGTTGGTCTCCTAGCGCTTTTACCGTTAGCCCGGGCTTGCGGCGGGCAGCAACACGATCTGGGCGTATTATCCTGGGGACGCGAATCATGCCTATAGCTGGTCGAGTTCTCTGGTGCAGACATTGAATTGAAGTGCTCTAACTGGGTGTGGGCCATTACATTGGCGTCGCGTTTTATCTCCTGGATGAAACGCGGCGCTTTTTCATTTTAGGCCGCCCGAAAAATCCGTTTGAAAATATTGTCGTCCGGGTATTGACACCATCGTAAAATCGTGCTATTGTTAAATATACAAGTAGTTAAACAATTAACTACTACTTTTTATTGAGTATAGAATGTTATAGATAATCACTCTTAATTAGTCGCGGTTGGCTCGTCTGCAATTGTCCAATAATCACTTGAATACGAGAGGTTACGCACCATGAAAGGCAGAACACAACTCGCTTCTCTGGTGGGCCTGGTAGTTTTGGGCCTACTCACTCTCCTCCTCTCGCCTCGCGCGGGAGCCGACCTAGCTCTCAATACTCTGTACTCGTTTAGCGGGGTTGACGTTTCGAATGCTAACTCCGACGGGGCGTGTCCCGCGGCCGGACTGGTTCTGGGCGTGGATGGCAACATCTACGGCACCACCGGGTATGGTGGTGTGTACGGGCATGGCGCCGTTTTCAAGATAACGCCGTCGGGCGCGATGACAACCCTGTACGCGTTCGGCGCTCAGTCCGGAGACGGCGCGTATCCGATGGCTTGCCTTATTCAGGCCAGAGACGGAAACTTTTACGGCAGCACCGAAGTCGGCGGCGCGAATGGCGCCGGCTCCATTTTCATGATCACGCCTTCAGGCGCGCTAACCACCCTGTATTCTTTCAGCGCGCTAAATGCGCAATACGCGAACACAGACGGCGTCAATCCACAGGCCAGTCTTGTCCAAACCAGCGATGGCACGTTCTATGGCACCACTTATGCCGGCGGCCCGCATGTTAATGGCGGCGGCACCGTGTTCAAGTTCACAACGGATGGCACTGCGGCCGGCACTGTTCTGGCGACGCTGCATTCGTTTGTTTGGAGTGACGGCGCCTGCTTGGACGGCGGTCTTGTTCTGGGCAGCGATTTCAACTTCTACGGAACCACCCAGGCCGGCGGCGCGAACAACGCCGGCACAATCTTCAAGATCACGCCCTCGGGTGCGCTGACCACGCTTTATCAGTTCAGCGGCGGCGCCGATGGCATGTATCCGGAGGCCAGCCTCGTCTTGGGCAGCGATGGCAACTATTATGGCACCACGAACATAGGCGGCGCGTATAGCCAGGGTACGGTCTTCAAGATGACGACGGATGGCACTGCGTCCGGCACTATCCTCACGACACTGTATTCGTTCGGCGCTCAGATTGGCGACGGCGCGTATCCACAGAGTTGCCTTGTGCAAGCCGGCAACGGAGACTTCTATGCAACGACGACCTCGGGTGGCGCTAGCAACAGAGGCGCGATCTTCGAGATCACACCCTTGGGCACGCTGACAACATTGTATTCTTTCAGCGCCCTGAATGCCCAAAACGAGAACGCGGACGGCACCAGTCCGCTGGCGGGTCTTGTTCTGGCCGGCAGCGGCGCCTTTTACGGAGTCGCGCAACGTGGAGGCGCCAGCGGCACCGGCACGATCTTCCACCTGGCGCCGAGCACCACCACGACATTGGATTCGTCGCCGAATCCATCGGCTTGCGGCGCCCCTGTGACGTTCGCCGCGACGATTGCCCCGATCGTGCCGGATGGGGAAACCGTGACATTCTACGACGGCGCCACGCCGATCGGAACAGGCTTGATAGCCGGTTCCGTGGCATCGCTGACGATATCGACACTCTCCGTCGGCCCCCATTCGATTACCGCAAGCTATCCTGGCGATGTTAGCAACGCTCCGAGCGGAACGAACGCGTTGACCCAGAATGTGTACGCGCTCGTCGCGACCACTACGAAGATTGCGTCTTCGCTTCCATCGTCGAACTACTGCGTCCCGGTGACGTTTACCGCGACGGTTACTCCAGGCGTGCCCAACGGCGAAACCGTATCGTTCTACGACAACGCCGTCTCGATCGGCACGGGCACGACGTCCGGCGGGAAGGCGACTCTTACGACTTCCTCTCTCGCCGTGGGCAGCCACGGCATCACCGCGATTTACCCCGGCGACGCGACCTACGGCACAAGCACGTCAAGCGTGCTGACGCAGACCGTTGCCGTTTGCCATCCCACGACGACGCTAACGTCTTCTTGCAACCCTTCGACGTGCGGTGCGCCGGGGGTATTCACCGCGACTGTCAGCCCAAGCGTACCCGATGGCGAGACTGTGAACTTTTATGACGGCGTCACATCGAAGGCCTTGATTGGCTCAGGCACGACATCGGGCAGCGTGGCGACGTTGCCGCTTTGCGGGCTTGCCGCGGGCAGCCACACGATCTGGGCGGACTACATTGGCGATGCCAACCATGCGTATAGCTGGTCGAACTCTCTGGCGCAGACAGTTAACAAAATCTCGACGACGATATCGCTCAATTCTTCGAACAACCCTTCGTCGTTCGGTCAATCGATCACGTTCGCCGCATCGGTCCTTCCGATGGCGCCAAGTAATGAGATCGTAACATTTTACGACGGCGCAACTTCTATCGGAACCGGAAAGATAACGGGTTCCATGACTGCGACGCTGACGATATCGTCGCTTGCCGTGGGCAGCCATGGCATTACCGCACGCTATCCTGGCGACACGACCAACGCGGCAAGCACGTCGTTAGTATGGACTCAGACCGTCAATCAAGGCACGACCACGACGAAGGTCGCGTCGTCTCTCAATCCGTCGGCCTACGGTGGGCCGGTCACATTCAATGCGACGGTTAGTCCGAGCGTGGCCAATGGCGAAACCGTGACGTTCTATGTCGACGCCGTTTCTATCGGGACGGGCACGACCTCGGGCGGAAAGGCCACTCTGACGACGTCTTCGCTCTCCATTGGCAGCCACAGCATCACCGCGAGCTATCCGGGCGACGCGACCTACTTGGGGAGCGCGTCGGCTGTTCTAACGCAGACGGTCGGCGTTTGCCATCCGACGACGACGCTTGCTTCATCGCTCAACCCGTCGAGCTTCGGCGCTTCGGTGACATTCGCAGCGACAGTCAGCCCGAGCGTTCCCAATGGCGAGACTGTGAACTTCTACGACGGCGCCACATCGAAGGCGTTGATTGGCACTGGCACGACTACCGGCGGCGTGGCAACTTTCAGCACGTCGTCGCTTGTTGGCGGCAACCACACGATCTGGGCTGATTATGTCGGGGACGCAAACTATGCCTATAGCTGGTCGAGTTCTCTAGCTCAGACGGTCAACAAGGCTCCCACGACATCGACGGTGACGGCGTCGCTGAATCCGTCGACCTACGGGGCTTCGGTGACATTAACGGCAACCGTCAGTCCGAGTGTTCCCAACGGCGAGACATTGACGTTCTACGACGGTGCAACTAGTCTTGGAACGGGCAAGACCTCTGGGAGCAAGGCGACGCTGGCGATATCCACTCTTGCCATTGGCAGCCATAGCATCACTGCGAGCTATCCTGGCGACGCGAACTATGCCGCCAGCACTTCGAGCGCGCTAACGCAGACTGTCAACCAAGGCACGACCACGACGACAGTCGCATCTTCGCTTCCGTCCTCGACCTATGGCGGGTCGGTGACATTCACCGCGACTGTTACTCCAGGCGTCCCGGGCGGCGAAATCGTAACATTCTACGACGGCGGTGTTGCGATCGGTACTGGCGCAACGTCGGGGGGCAAGGCGACTCTGACGACCGCCTCGTTGGCTGTGGGTAGTCACATCATCAAGGCAACCTATCCCGGCGACGCGACCTACGGGGCAAGCACGTCAAGCGGACTGACACAGGCCGTTGCCATTTGCCATCCGGCGACAACGCTGGCATCTTCGTGCAACCCTTCGACTTACGGCGGGGCGGGGGTATTCACGGCGACGGTCAGCCCGAGCGTACCCGATGGCGAGACTGTGAACTTCTACGACGGCGCCACATCGAAAACCTTGATTGGCTCTGGGACGACATCGGGCGGTGTGGCGACGTTCCCGGTAAGCGGGCTTGCCGCAGGCAGCCACACGATCTGGGCGAACTACGTTGGCGACGCGAACCATGCCTATAGCTGGTCGAGCTCTCTGACGCAGACAGTTGATAAGGCCTATTCGTCGATGTTTACGCCCTATTGCTCTGTCAACCCGTCGACCTACGGCGTCTCGTTGACATTTATTGCGACGATTGTGCCGAGTGTTGCCAACGGCGAAACGGTAACGTTCTATGACGGCGGCTCTCTGATCGGCACCGGCAAGACTTCCGGCGGGAGCGCGACGCTGACGACGGCCGCGCTTGCCGTGGGAGCCCACATCATCACCACGAGTTATCCGGGCGATGCGAACAACACTAGCTGCGTGTCGACTCCCTGGACGCAGACCGTCACTCAGGCTTCGACCACGGCAACAGTGACCTCGTCGAAGAACCCGTCAACCTACGGCGGTTCGGTGACATTCACCGCGACTGTGAGCCCGTGCGTGCCGAACGGCGAAGTATTGACGTTCTACGACGGAGGCGCTCCGATCGGAACGGGCACGGTATCCGGCGGGAAGGCGACATTGGCGACCACCGCGCTATCGGCAGGCAGCAATCCCATCTTCGCTTGCTATCCCGGTGATACGAACTTAGCAGGGTGTCAATCGAGCACATTGACGCAGACGGTGGTGGTGTGTCATCCGACTACGGCCCTGGCCTCCTCGCTCAACCCTGCGCCCTTTGGATCGGCGGGGGTGTTGACCGCGACGGTCAGCCCGAGCGTACCCGATGGTGAGACTGTCAACTTCTACGACGGCGCTACGTCGAAGGCTTTGATTGGCTCAGGTACGACCTCGGGCAGCGTGGCGACGTTCCCGTTATCCGGGCTTGCCGTAGGTAGCCACACGATCTGGGCGCAATATACCGGGGACACGAACAACGCCTATAGTTGGTCGGCCTCGCTAGTGCAGACCATCACCAAGTGCCCGACCACTTTAACCTGGTCTTCGTCTAGCCCCAACCCCTCTACCTATCTCGATATGGTGACGTTCCAGGCGTGGATTGCTCCCGGGCCTCCCGATGGCGAGACGTTCACATTCTACGACGGCGGGACCGTGATTGGCAGGGGAATCAACATCGCAGGCGAATATGTCATGTGGAGCACGACTACGCCGCTTGCCGCGGGCAGTCACAATATCACCGTAAGCTATGCAGGCGACGCGAATTTCGCCGCATGCACATCGAATGTGCTGGTACAGGTCGTCGATCCGTTTGGAACCTCCACATATCTTGCGACCTCGTCTCCGGGGACGACCTATGGCGCCGCGGTAACTTTCACCGCGACGGTCATTCCGACCGTGGTCAACGGCGAAACCGTGACTTTCTACGACGGTGGCGTTGCGATCGGAACGGGAACGATCTCTGAGGGCGAGGTGGCAACGTTTACGACCTCCACGCTCGGCGTGGGCAGCCACAGCATCACCGCAGCCTATTCCGGCGATGCTAACTACACTTCAAGTACATCGGATGCCGTAACGCAGACTATCAGTCAGGGCGCGAGTACGACCACGCTCGCATCGTCGCTAAGTTCGTCTATCTATGGTGCTCCTGTGACATTCACGGCAACGATCGTCCCGAGCGTGGCCAATGGCGAAACCGTGACGTTCTATGATGGTGGAGTTGCAATCGGCACAGGCGCGATATCCGGTGGAAAGGCGACTCTGATGACGTCTACGCTAGTTGTGGGCAGCCACATTATTACGGCAAGCTATCCGGGCGACGCGAACTGCACCGGGAGCACTTCGGCTGCATTGACACAGACAGTCGTTGTTCGTCATCCAACCACGACGCTGGTTTCGTCTCTCAACCCATCGACTCACGGTACGCAGGTGACGTTCACGGCGACGATCAGTCCGACGGTGCCCGATGGCGAGACCGTGAAGTTCTACGATGGCGCCACATCGAAAGCGTTGATCGGCTCTGGCACGACCACCGGCGGCGTGGCGACGTTCACAATATCCACGCTTGCCTCCGGCAGCCACACGATCTGGGCGGACTATCTGGGCGACGCCAACATAGCATATAGCTGGTCGAGTTCTCTAATGCAGACTGTCCAGTAGAATCGCGGGTTGCTTCGGCCGTTCGCCTGACGAGAAACGGCCGGGCAACCCTGCCAACCTGGCAATGATTCATCCATCAGGAGGATTGCGACCTGCGCATGGTTAATATCCGAATGAAAACCACATGAGGTGAATCGCATGGCAAACACTGGTTCGTGGCCTCCGGGACCGTCGGTCCCGGGTCCAAAGGGAAGCATTCGTGATCCGGCCATCGTCTTGATCCTGACGCTGGTCACATGCGGCATTTACTATCTCTATTGGATCTACACTGTGTCCGTCGAAACCCGGAATTACACCGGTGAGCCGGATACCGATCCCGGTCTCGAGGTGGTCC
>Ga0316231_1004539_pt1 | contig 11446 bp, 8 predicted proteins | sample TBH18027metaG_FD_206002 | JGI IMG/M metagenome (GOLD analysis project Ga0316231, IMG submission 206002) | Freshwater microbial communities from Trout Bog Lake, Wisconsin, USA - TBH18027 | ecosystem: Environmental > Aquatic > Freshwater > Lake > Hypolimnion/Profundal zone | place: USA: Wisconsin...
GCTTACTTTCGTAAGAAATACAATTTCTCATAAATAAAAATCATGAATATTTTGAATATTTTCACCTTTTCCCTGTTTTAAAAATATAATATTCTTGGTTAAACAATTATATTGATAAATAATTTCCCTAAAATAATTGATGTTTATTTACAGATAAGGTTAAAGATAACCATTATCTGTTGTGAATAAAAAATATATAAATATTTACTTAAAAAGAATTATTATTTAATGTGATAATTTTTATTTACTTTTGTAAAATATTTTTAAAATACACTTTATACAAATATTTTTATCTAATTATTTACTAAATAAACCAAAATATTTATGCGAGGATTACCAATTTTTAACGAACTGTTTGATAAAACAGATCCAGATCCACTAGAAAAGACAGCAGTCGATGGAGGATTTCATGTAGATGCATTAGATGCCAACAAAGATGTAGATGCAGTTATAATGGGAATGAGTACAGCTACTGCTCCGCTGTATTCAACTTTTATGACCGATAAAGTTGCTTTCGATAAAGGCGAAGGAGATATAAAACTTCTAAACGCATCATTTGATGTGTTAGAAAATAGTTTGAAAGGTATCTTTTTAGGATATCAAAAGACCATAGTTGGAATATATCTACCGGAAACGGATAGGTATAAAGAATTATTCTGGGAAAGTGTTACTGATATGTTCAAAGTAGGCATTGCTACAAAAATGAGTAATGTAAGTCGGTTCCTTTTAGCCTTAGGTTCTGATGTTAAGTTAGCAACAATTAAAACTAGTTTGCTTCTTAAGCAAAGTGAGATTTTAACAAAACAAGCTTCAAGAAAAACTTTAAAATCTCAAGTTGATGCATTAGAACTTACTGCACGTGCATCACAAAAAATATTTTGTCAGGAAGAACAAGGGAATGCAGGTTTATTAATGAACTTTTACAAAAAAACTCCCTATTTGTGTAATCAATATTATAATGTTACCGATATTAAGCATTATAAAGCAACTGAAGCAGCTATAGCTAAAAAAGAAGCCCATATTCACGAGTTTGCACCAAATACAATAACCATAGTAAGTGATATTTTGCTTTCGCCTAGTTGCAAAACTCATATCAAGAACTTAAGTATGGAAACTGTAAAAATAGGAACAACTTATGCCCAGAATGTTAAACCGGCTCAGAAAAATAGTTTAGACCCCGGTAAAACATTCAAGAAAAAAATAGTAAACATTGGTGATCCCAGTAATACCTTACTGGTAGTTGATACAACAGGCAATAAAGAAAGTGTAACGCTTGAGATTATTGTAAAAAACGTAACCGTGAAAAATAAGTAATTTTAGGTAAGAAAGGGAAAAAAGTACTTGAAGTACTTGAAATACTTAAAGTACTTGAAGTTTGAAATTCAATTACGAATTACGAATTACGAATTACGAAAAAAGAGAGTACTTGAAGTACTTGAAATACTTAAAGTACTTGAAGTTGGAAAGGCAATAAATAGTATAAATCAAGACATTTCCGCTTAGCGATTTTCTTCATCGCTTAGCGGATTTTTCTTTTGTAAAATTAAATGATCAGAAACGTGCTAATAAGATGAGGAATGCAAATCTTTATTCTTCTAATCATATTATTTAAAGTTCCTTTATATAATATGATTATGATAAAAATAAAGAAACTAAATAACATTTTAATTTTATTTAAGCTAAATAATTAGTAAATTTGCATAATGCAAAACAAATAATGTATAAAATGAAAATAACTGTAGAATACAAGAATACGGATGTTGAATTACTAGAGGTGATTTCGGCAAAATATATTGGTGATTATGCAATAAGGGTGTTCTTTAGCGATGGTGTAAATCGTTTGGTAGATTTTAAGCCCTTCTTAGAGACATCTTTGCATCCTTTAATACGAAAATATCTTGATGAATCAAAATATAATGAATTTAAAATTACAAATGGTAATCTTAATTGGAATGACTATGATATGATATTTTCAATAGAGGATTTGTATAATGGGAAGTTATAAAAAAGTGCCTAAAATGCCTAAAATGAGCTAAAATGCCTAAAGTTTGAAAGGCAATAAGATTAGAAAAGCCTTCATCAATATTTTTGATGAAGGCTTTTGTTATTAAATAACTAGCAATTATATTTTTCCTAAAAGCCTAATAGTCTAAACACCTAAAAGCCTCTTACAATTTTAGGCACTTCAAACTTCAAACTTTAGGCACTATTTATTTTCCAAAAAGCCTAACTTAAACCTTTTCTGCACCAACGAAAACAACATTATAGTAATAATAGCAGAAGTAGTTCCCCATGCAGCTCCACAAATAACGTCGCCGGGGAAATGTGCGCCTAAATAAATACGACTGTAAGATACCGCCGAACACCAGAAGAAGATAAATAAAGTGAAGTATTTGTATTTAGACTTTAAAAAGAAATTCAGGAAGAAAGCTATGGCAAAAGTATTGCTGGCATGCGAAGAAACAAAACCATAAGGACCGCCACAATAACCATTAACCAGATGAATAACGCCCTCTAAACTCTTGGTATGGCAAGGACGTAGTCGCATAAAAACATTCTTAAACAAAATAACAGAACCTGTATCGCTAAGTAATATCAATGGGATAACAAATAACAAAATCCACAACACCGACTTGCCGTAATGTTTCCAAAGCAAGTAAATAAAGAAGAGATACATTGGTATCCAGATCAATTTACTGCTCAACCATACCATAATAGGATCGAAGAAAGCAGCGTGCATCCCGTTTAGGAATATGAAGACTTGAAAGTCGATTTGTTTTAATAATTCAAGCATAAAATTCAAAACTTTATTACCAAAGCCAACAATAACATTAAGTTGTTTCTTGTCGATAAACCTATCAACAACAAAATAAGAGTCGCCTTTAAAACCTGAAGAAGCGGTAATATATCCATTCTTATTAAAGAGAAATATTTGTTTGGCATCAGCAGAAAGCACACCAAAGATATTCCCCTTCTTAGTATCGTTAAAAACAAGGATTTTATTGCTTACAGCCTTGTTGAACTTATAAGAGAACTGCACTTTACCATCCTTTTTGCAAACATTAAGTTCATTATTTGCTAAGAATATAAAATCCTTCTTATCATCATTATTAAAATCCTCATACACGAAACAATGAGCCCCACTAAGTTTCTTTATAACCTTAGTGTCAACCTTGCCATCAGTAGAGATGAAGTAAACTGTCCCCGATTTATCAGTGGTGAGAAGATATTTACCATCCGAATAAAACTTAGAGTCCTGATTCTTTACAAAAGATGTCTTAAGCTTAATCTTTTCTGCACCTTTTCTATCATAATAATAAGTAGCGCCATTCTTATCGGTAACAATAATATTATCTTTACCATTAAAAATAATATGTTGAGGAGAAGTTTCAGCAACAGCTTTCAAAACAGGAAGCTTCCAGTCCGAAACCTTCTCACCTTTTATGTTATAATAGTAAACTTTCTTGTCGGCACAAGGAATAACCATGCGATACTCCCTTTTCTTTTCGTAATCAATCAAACAGATGCCGGCTGTAGCTTTCTGAGATAGCTTTATAGGATAATTACCCACCTTATTCCCCTTAGCATCTATCAAATAAATAGTATTCTCGGTGTTAAATAGGTACTGTGACTTATTATTCTTGAAGAAATCTACTTCATAAATCTCTCCCAGAACCTTTCCATCCACTGAAGTCTTCCAAAGCGTTTCCCCTTTCTTATTAATAAGAGAAACTTTATTACTTGCATCAGCTACCAGTATATTCTTGCCATCATCTACATTACTTTTAACAAGATAAGGATGATTAACAACCGCTCCATCAAGATTAACCTGCCATCCCGATTTCATATCAGGAGCCTCAACAGGGGTTTCAATTTTAGCGGGAACAACCTCAGGAGTAGTTTCCGCAATCTTAAAGTCAGCGGAAGTATATTTAATGTTAATATTAGTGTAAAACAGCTTATCACCGGCATTCATCTGAAACGAAACTGCCTTAAAATTCTTTATAAATGGATTAATCATAGCAAAATCATTAGCCGACTCTTTAGCGATAGAACGTTGCAGGAAAGCAGTGGCATACGCAAGATTAATATATCCATAGATATTAGATTTCTCAGAGATATTCTCGGCAAAAGCCAAGTAATCCTTCGACTTGGCAAGAACTTCGCCTGCCGAATAGGACTTCTTAAAGTTATTTATAGCTTGTTTGCTACATCCAAACAACACAAAATTATCAGCAACTTCATAATAAGTTTCTTTAAAATCAGGACAAACCTTCCCCAACATCGTCTTTAAGATTCCCTGAACCTGAAGCGTATTCTTTTGATGATTTTTAGTTGCTTTAGCAATCAAACCCAGACAAGAATCCGCAAGCGAAATATCATTAGCCTGACAAATAACATAAGTGTTTTCGTCAATACTTCCTTCACCATCAACAATTGCTACAGCAAATTCATTGCCCATCCAATTCATAAAGTTATCTTCAACATTTAGATTTAAAGTCGCATTCATTTGCTTAACCTTACCATCATAATCAGCTAATTTATTATTAGCTTTTAAATAATTCTTAGTCCTACCAAGATAAGTTGCATAATTATCAAAGCAAACATCCTCAAAAAGAACAGTCCGCTGAGGTAAGAAGTAAGGAATCTTTATAAGTTGTGGCTGTTGATTCTTAAAAATGCTGACAAAACCTTCATTTGATGCACCTGCCGTAGTATATCCATTCAAAGAAATCATATTATTCTTGATAAACACATCCTGTTCACTCCATTTGGCAATATCGGCAACAGCCGCAACATCATTCTGAAAATCTGCGGAAGCATAGGCAGCAATAACTTTCTGCAAATTCTTATAATTAAGATAAAGATTAGCATCCACCTTTTTGCCGGCAGTAGCTTGCACACTTATAAAATCATTATCAGTATTAAACGACGTGCTACTATTGAGTTGCATAATGGCTTGCTCAACTAAAGTAGCATTAAAACTCCCCATGAACACGCCTTTATAAATACTATATACAAAAGGAGTTGCAGAGGAACTGCGTTTAACTTCATAAATCTTAACATCATCAAACTTACGTTCGTTAAACACAAATTCTTTAGTGTTTTTAAGTATTGAATGTATCTCCGACTTATTAAATGTAACGGGAATATTTATAAGATATAAAAGGCTTATCTTATTTTTAACAGTTAAATGAAAAGAAACATACGACTTATTGCTTTCAAGAACAGACGAAAGACTCTTATTCTTTTGAATAAGGGAATCAATAAACAATAAATCATTATTGGCAGCATTAAAACTCCCAAATTGTTGTAGCGCCTTCCATATTTCATTGCTCGACGAATTATTTTTCCATAAAGAAGTTATATTTGTAAGCTCGGCAAACATAAAAGCATCTTTTGGAATAGCATTTTCAACAGGCGAAACTGGTTGTTTTAAGGTGCGATAATAATTGTAAGCGCCTATACCTATTGCAACAACAACCAGAACAGATACTATATAAACGACCAAAGTCTTCTTATTAATTTTCATTTGTGTGTGTCTTTTTTCACGATATAAAAGTAAGCTAAACTTTACGTTTTATTTACATTTATTATTAAATAGTATCAACAGGTGATTGTTAATAGCATTATAATCCTTTTGTTTGATGTGATATGCCTTATTATTAAGATAAATAATATCATTATTTTTATGTTGCGTATCATAGAATTTAGTATTTTTACCATCTCAAAGAGCTTACACAATGACGGACATGGAAAACTTGCTATACGACAGTAGCAGAAGATGTATTTTAATAAGTGTGGATGTATTGGAGCAGAAACCCGAACTATTTGCAGACATGCTTACCCTTTGTCTCGAAGGCAAATACCCTCTTGCCATGCGTGCTGCCCGTGCGATCCAGTTTTATTGCGAAGCTCATCCCGAAAAGCTTTATCCGTATCTCGATTATGTTCTTCCGAAGTTCTTAAATACTACTGTTGATGGTGTTAAACGTAGTTTTCTTAAACTTCTCCGTGATAATTTAGATTTAAATAAGATTCCTGATCTGGGTTTAGTGCTTTCTAAGTGTTATGATTGGCTTCTTTCAGATAAAGAGGCTATTGCTGTAAGGGTTTACAGCTTTGATGTTATCTATAAGATTGCTTTGATAGAGCCCGATTTGTTTCAGGAACTGATTATTGTGGTCGATCAACTCGATTTGGACACTTATCCAAGCCTTCGTTGCAGAGTGCGTGAAATTAAGAAGGAATTTAAGAAAAGGAACCTTAATTTTAGTGATTCATAAGCATATCTATCGAACCTGAATTTACATCATAAGTAATTGAACGACTATTACGTGGCAAATTCACTATCATCCCCAGCTGACTTATCAGTTTCTTAGTCTCTTTTAGTATATTATTGTGATAAACAACACTTACATCCGCATATTCCGGTACTCGGTAACTGAACCCATGTTTCCCTTTGTCAAGCTTCGTTTTTTGTTGGTTATAATTATTCGCCACAGCAATATTCCCCTTACTTTTAACATATAAATTTACAACTTCGCCATCCTTACTAGTGTTATCTATAATGCCTTTGCTCGCCGAAAACTTACAAATCGGAGCCACAATATTGGTTTCCGTCTTCGCGGATGTATCCTTTACTGGCAAGTAATAAAATGTATAGTTTAAAGTATGCTTTACCGTGATTCCCGAAAACAATTTCAGGTAATCATTTTCTTGTGTTTGTAGCTCATTATAAATAAATTCCAACGAAGCTTTATCTTTCACATCCTGATCACCGTTAAGGTAACTTATACGTGTTTCTTTCAGCTTATTTATAAAGTCAACCATCTCTTTTGCCTTCTGTTCCGTCGGTTTTTCCATGATTGTTTTCTTCAAAATCGTTTCTTTCACAATTCCTGTATCACCTTCCACATCACGGTACAGCGTATCAACCTTTTCGTAAAGATTTAAATCAACAAAATTCTTAAACAACTCAGGATAATCACCGTTTCCTTTTAGTTTGTTATCAGCTTCAGAATGTCTATTTTTTTTGCTCTCTTCATGTCTTCCTCTCATCGGATTCACCGCTTTAATCAAACCTGTTTTATCCATCTTAACAAACATTCTTTTACAGTTTGTCTCCACAAAATAATACTGATTCGGATCCCGTTCGCTCTCTGTATTTATCTCAACATCGGCTATTTGATATGATGTTGAATTCTCCTTTATAATATTCTGCAATCCCAGATATTTGTTGGCATATTCCACGTACGGCCCCTTAATTTTCTCAATCTGTTCCACCTTAACATTAACTTTTACATACGTTTGCGGAAGCGAATAATAAAAACCGGCCTTCTTGCAGGGCTTAGTATCCTTATTTATATGAATCACATTATACCCCGACATGCACGACGTAGCTATTAAGGCAGTTATCATAACAAAAAAACCAATCTTAAGTCTATTCATTTGCTTAAATATTATATTGTTGATTTTAATCTGAATTTTCTTTTCTGCAAAAGTACTATTTTTTAGCCAATCCATCCATCTTAAATTTATTTAATTATGATTTCCCGTAAAGATATCTTCTTTCATCGGCTTAGCCATATTATTTTTCTTTTTTTTACCCCTTTCGGGGAAGCTATTGCATTTACCGCATCCTCATAAAACACTATCATATAGGTGCTACACCTTCTCATAGAAGCTCAACACCTTCTTCTGAAAGATTTATGCTACTTTCTGAAAGATTTACGCCTTCTCATGGGAGTTTTACGTGCACGTAAATTATATCATAAACTAAATTGATTTAAACTTCAAGTACTGTAAGTATTGCAAGTACTTCAAGTACCTTCTTCTTAATTTTAGGCATTTTAAGGCACTTCAAACTTTAGGCACTTCTCTTATGAATAAAAAGCAACCCCATAAAGGTAAGAAAACCATTCAGGATGATGAGTTCGAAGCCAAATTCATAACCATTAAACCATACTTTGGAGTGCGTACTTAAGATATAACATATTATTGGTGACAAAATGGCGATTAAAGGCACCCATTTGTCGTTTGTTTTTAACTTTGTGAAGAGTCCGAAGGAATAAAGACCCAGTAATGGACCATAAGTGTAGCCTGCAATTTTAAAGAGGTTCTTTACTACGGTGCCATCGTTGATGGCTCTAAAAGCGATGATGACAAGCAGCAACAAGATCGCAAAACTTATATGTACAAGATAGCGGAGTCGAATCTTGTGTTTCTCGTCCAGATTCTTTTTCTTATTTAAACCTAAGAAATCGATGCAAAAAGAGGTTGTGAGCGAAGTTAATGCGCCATCAGCACTGGGATAAGCGGCAGATATCAAACCAATCATAAAGATTAAACCGGCTACCGGCCCTAAATGACGGATAGATACGATAGAAAACAAATCATCGCTGGCGGTGGGTGGAGTTATGCCTTTAGTTTTAATGTAAATCAATAAGATTGCACCCAGAAACAGGAACAAAAGATTGACGAAAACAAGAATGAAGCTAAAGCTGAACATGTTTTTCTGGGCTTCCTTAATGTTTTTACAACTTAAGTTCTTTTGCATCATCTCCTGATCGAGACCGGTCATGGTTATCGTGATAAACATACCGCTAAAGAACTGTTTGATATAGTTTCTCGGGTCGTTCCAGTCGGTTACTATTATCTTTGAATTAATGGAATGAACAACATTGCCGATCATGTCGAAAAAGCCGGTGTTAAGTTCTTTAAGGATAAAGAATATCGTCAATACTAAAGCCCCAAGCATAAAGGTTGTTTGCAAAGTATCTGTCCAGATGATCGTTTTGATGCCTCCTTTAAAAGTATAAACGATTATTAACAAGATAAACATACTAACGGTAAAGCCGAAAGGAATATTCCATGCATCGAAGATGAATATTTGCAGCACATTTACAACTAAGAACATGCGGAACGAAGCTCCGATAACTCTTGAGATAATAAAAAAGAAAGCACCCGTCTTATAAGACCAGAAACCGAAGCGTTGATCGAGGTAAGTGTAAATACTAGTGAGGTTGAGACGGTAATAAAGCGGCATCAGCACCAAAGCAATGACGAAATAGCCGGCAAGATAACCCAACACGACCATAAGATACGTGAATTGTGTGTCACGAACCCAGCCGGGCACCGACAAGAAGGTGACACCCGACATCGAAGCGCCTATCATTCCATACGCAATGACGAACCATGGAGACGAACGGTTGCCACGGAAGAAAGATTCATTGTTGGCTCTTCTGGCAGTAATCCAAGTGATTGCAAAGAGCAAAACAGTGTATCCCAAGAAGCTAAAAAGTATTAATTGAGGTGTCAAATTATTGTTATTAATTGTGTTTTATAAAAATGAAAAGGCAAAAGTACAAAAAGGATTGGTACTTTCCATTAAAAATAGTAATTTTACCGTCAAATAATAGCAAACAATAAGAGTGGAAAACCTACCTTCTAAATTAGTAGAGAATGCAGTGAATGAATTATCGAGGTTGCCCGGCATCGGAAAGAAGACAGCTTTGCGTTTAGCACTGTTTCTTCTGAAACAAGACCTTAATATGGTTGAAGATTTTGGTAATTCTGTTATCAAAATGAGGAGGGAAGTAAGATATTGTGTAAGTTGCCACAATATTTCGGACGATGATGTGTGCGAGATCTGCAAAAGCACTAAAAGAAACCGCTCCATCATCTGCGTGGTGGAAGATATCCGTGATGTAATGGCGATTGAAAACACCTCGCAATACAATGGGGTGTACCATGTCCTTGGCGGGATCATCTCACCGATTGAAGGTATTGGTCCGGGGGATATTAATGTGAAATCATTAGTGGAAAAGGTTCAAAAAGGGGATGTTAAAGAGATAATTATGGCACTACCCACCACTATAGAAGGCGATACTACCAACTTTTATCTTTATAAGCAATTAAAACCTTATGATATTATAGTTTCCACTATTGCACGTGGCATTGCAATAGGAGATGATCTGGAATATACCGATGAAATTACCCTCGGGCGTTCTATTATTAATAGGACACCTTATATAAACGCTATGTAATAGGGCGAATGTCATTATTAATAGGGCGAATGCAATTCTCCCCGACTGTTATTTCCCTTTTATAGCCTCTGCCTTCCCTTTAGTAACAAAATATATAGATAATTTAGGGACATCCTCTTCTTCGAACTTGCAATCAAAGCTAATTGAATGCTGTCCTTTTGAAAGTAAAGGGAATTTTGCGACAGCATAAGTATTAATAAGCTTACCTTTAGCATCAAAAACCTGTAATTGGTCGGTACCGGCGGCAACTAACTTCTCACCTGCATTCAGAACACAAGGAACTTTAAGTTCATAATAGTTATCAATTACAATAACAACATCTTTAACTGCACCTTTACCCTTTTCGGCAACAACTCTAAAGGAAAGTGTTTGTTCTAAGTCTTCATTATTGAAATACCAGGAAGAATTTACAGGTTCACCGGGCTGTTTTATTACTTTTTCGTGAACTAAAGGAGCAGAAATATGGTATTGATAAAGATTCCAGGAGTTATCTGCAATTTTTTCTAAGTGAAACTCATACTTTGGATTCTTCAGTCTCTCCTTTTGATCATCGTTAAAGGCATGTGAACGGCGAGCTGATTCCCAATTGTTGATTGCATCCAACAAAATGTCAGTATTTGGATTCTTTTTAGCATCATTATAACGAACAACCATGGCAAAACCTGCATCATAACCGGCTGCACGGGCAAGCATCCACTCCATCTCAGTCAAAGTTGTATTAGCAGTAAGCAAATACCAGCCTAACATGTGTGGAAGATAGTTACGATCGAACAATCCCTGATTATCTATTCTATATTGCTGCATACTTTCGTTAAAGCCCCCGTACCAAGGCTCTCCCCAGTTGCAATACGTGTTCATGTGCCAATAAAAAGGCTCAGAATTACTGGGACCATTAAGGACTGTGTGGTCTAAATGATCATAGAATTCCTTTGCAAACACCTCAACACCATAATCTCCCTGTCCGCACGAAAGACTTCCTTCACATCCATCAAAATCCATCTGACTTAAACCTGTTTCATTAAATATCTTTGCCAAATTACGGGCTATTTCCTTATCTAAATCTATATTTGGGAAGAAAACTTTATAACCATGATCCATAAGTTTGGATACTTTATCACCTTTTTTATGAGAAGAAACATAAGTGCCAAAAGCTCCCCTCTGACAGTTGAGTAGCTGATAAGGAGCAGTGGCAGTTACAGTCCTATAACGAATTAATTCCTTTCCTATCTTTAATGTATGAAGATCATTATGCTTTTAGTTATTAAAATATTCTGGTGACAGAACGGTGATTGTACTATCTTTATCGCTAATATTAGTTGCCAGATTACTGAAACCTGTAATTGCCAGACGTTCGTCAGGGATCGGAGTAACATACTTATCATCAGTGGTGATAAAAT
>Ga0316231_1004551_pt1 | contig 11421 bp, 13 predicted proteins | sample TBH18027metaG_FD_206002 | JGI IMG/M metagenome (GOLD analysis project Ga0316231, IMG submission 206002) | Freshwater microbial communities from Trout Bog Lake, Wisconsin, USA - TBH18027 | ecosystem: Environmental > Aquatic > Freshwater > Lake > Hypolimnion/Profundal zone | place: USA: Wisconsin...
GTCTGCGGAATCCCGGCAATATAGGTCTTGCACTGTTCACCAGCCAGCCGGGTAAATTCAGCTATATGGCGGTCCCATTCGCCGGGCCCCGTCCATAACCCCACGCCAGAGACATCGAGGTTAGGCTGGATGAGCACAGCCGTGGCCGTGGCCGCTGGACGCGGCGGCGTAACCAGAACGCCTGCCCCAGCCGCCATGAACAGAATTGCCCCGCTGATGCCCCAAAGCCGCCTGCCCGAACTGCGATCGAGCAATATTCCCCCGGCGATGAGCGCATTCACGGCAACCAGCAGAAAGCTGATGCCGTAGACGCCCGTCCAGGGGGCAAGCTGGTTTACCACGGCGTTATCAACCTGCGAGTAGCCGAGCTGGTCCCAGGGAACGCTGGTAATGCGGGCGGCGGCCAATTCAAGTGCGGCCCACAAAATGGGTGCCGCAGCCAGCGCCAGGCGGGTGCTGCCGGTGGCCCGTCTTACCAGATAGATACCGATGCCGAACAGCCCGAAGTAGAGCCCCAGCACCAGGCTGTATCCCAACAAAAGCAGGGAGGGAGCCAGTGGCGGCATATCGCCATAGTGGAGCATGGTGTCGCGAATCCAGTAGCAGTTGCCCAGATACCACAAAACACCGCAAAGATAGCCGAGCAGAAATGCACGGCGCAGGGGGCGGGGCTGGCGATCCGCGATGGGAGAAAGAAGAGCGAAGAGCAGTGGAGCCAAGGCAAACCAGGCAAACACCGCGCGCCATGCCGGCAGTGGCCCGGCGATCGGAAACGGCAACTCAAGCAGACCGGCAGACAGACCCGCCGCGGCCCACAGCTTCCAGGGTCCAAAATTCCAGGATGAACGCTGCATACAGGGCCGAGTTTATAGCATTTGGCGGCAGGAGCGGGAAAAGTGGGTAGAACTCGGCGTCATTTTGGATTGGAACAGGCTACAATGACCAGTATGATATTTGCCCATTTTGCGATTCGGGTGCTTGTGGTCATGTTTTTCACAGGCCTCGTCGGGTCTACCGTAGTCGTTCTGATCAGCTTCATTGAAGACGGAAAAGAGCTGTTCGGCAAGGATTAACGCGGGCTTTTGCCAGCCGTAACAGAACCGCCGTTCAATTTGATTGACACCACCCTGATTGGCACTTAGACTCAGCGCAGGGCGGGCGGTGGTTCAGCTCTCTCAACTCAAGAACGCCGGCTTCGCGCCAGCACCCCACCAATGGCATCTAATAGAACGACCGTCGCTCCCCCTTCCGACCGCGTGCGGCTTATCGTGGCATCCTCCGTGATGCTCACGTTCATCTCATTTTGGCGTGCCGCTGCCATTGTTCTCAACGATCTTGGATCTTCCGCATTTTATGCGGGCGGCATCGCCGAGCAGGCGGTGGGCGCGGCTGCGCCCTGGTTCATCCTCGGCATCATGCTGTTCAGTTTCGCGGTGCGCGCGGTCTACGTCGAGAGCTGTTCGATGTTCACACGCGGCGGCGTTTACCGCGTGGTGAAGGAGGCCCTGGGAGGCACCTTCGCTAAGCTCAGCGTATCTGCGCTGATGTTTGATTACATCCTGACTGGACCAATCTCCGGCGTTTCCGCAGGGCAATACATCACCGGCCTGATGAATGAGCTGTTGATGGTGGCGAATCAGAGCCACTGGCTTCCGCCGGCTCTGATGGACGCGCAGAATCATCCTTTCCAATTTGACATGAACTACACCTCGGCGATGTTCGCTGCCATTGTGACCATTTATTACTGGTGGCAGAACATCAAGGGCATCGAGGAGTCAAGCGGGAAGGCAATGCAGGTTATGAAGATCACCACAGTCATGGTGGTCATTCTGCTGGTTTGGGGTGTTTACTCAGTATTTGTTCGAGGCGCTCACCTGCCTCCCTCGCCCATCCCGTCCCATCTCAAGTTCAGCGACGACGCACTCGGTTTCCTCAAGGGTAGAGGGTTGCCGATTCTTGGCCTGTTCGGAATTTTGATGGCCTTTGGGCACTCGATCCTGGCCATGAGCGGCGAGGAGAGCCTGGCACAGGTCAACCGCGAAATCGAGCATCCCAAACTCAAGAACCTGAAGCGGGCTGCGATCGTCATCGCGATTTACAGCCTGATCTTCACCGGCGGCGCCACGCTGCTTGCATCCATGCTGATCCCGGCATGGGAGCGGACACACATTTACCAGGACAATCTGATTGCCGGCCTCTCTATGTATATGGTCGGCCCCATGTTCTGGCGTATTGGCTTCCGTATTTTTGTTGTGCTGGTGGGCTTCCTGATTCTCTCTGGAGCCATCAACACTTCCATGATCGGTTCCACCGGCGTGCTGATGCGCGTGGCCGAGGATGGTGTCCTTACCGACTGGTTCCGCAAGCCCCATCCCAAGTTTGGCACCAGCCATCGCATCGTTAACCTGGTTTTCATCCTGCAGATGTTCACGATCATCGTGACCAGGGGCAACGTTATCACCCTGGGCGAGGCTTATGCCTTCGGCGTCATCTGGTCGTTCACGTTCAACAGCCTGGCGATGCTGGTGCTGCGCTGGAAGTACCATGGAGAGCGCGGCTGGAAGGTTCCACCCAACATTCGCATCGGGAAACACGAGTTCCCGCTGGGCTTGTTCTCGGTATTCCTCGTGCTGTCTTCCACAGCCATCGTCAATCTGTTCACCAAGTCCATCGCCACCGTGAGCGGCGTCATTTTTGCCGCTTCATTCTTCATCATCTTCAGCATCTCCGAGCGGCAGAACCAGCGCAAGCATGCTCTCACCGCCCGGCAAATGAAGGACCACTTTCAGCTCGAGCACCAGGACACGGTCAGCCGCGAGTCCGTGGCCATACGTTCTGGCGGCGTCATGGTGACCATGCGCGACGCGGCCAACCCACTGGCATTGAAGTGGACCTTGGCGCGCACCAGTACCGATGAGCGGGATGTAGTCGTTATCAGCGTGCGAATGATGGGCGTAGGCGGTCCGGAGTACCTGAGCGCGGAGCAGCAGAGTTTTAGCGAGCACGAGCAGATGGTTTTCACCAAGGCTGTCTCTGTGGCTGAGAGCTTCGGCAAGAAAGTTTCCTTGCTGGTCGTCCCCGCCGGAGACGTCTTTGCTGCGCTGGCCCAGGGCGCCAACTCGCTTGAAGTGGACTCAGTGGTTTCAGGCATCTCCACGTCAATGACGGCTGAAGAGCAAGCGTTCTACATGGGGCAGGCCTGGGAGGCGCTGCCAGAGCCGAAGCGCCAGTTCAATTTCTATATCATCGGACCCGGCAGCGAAAGCAAGGTCTTCTATATCGGGCCGCATGCCCCGGCACTGAGCCCGGACGACGTGCAGTTGGTGCACAGGCTTTGGCTGAATATGCGCCGCGACCCCTCGGTCTCAGACCTGCACCACAGCGACATCATCACTTATGCTCTAACCCGGCTGGCAGGCCAATACGCGCGAGAGAAAGTTGAGATTCTACGCGATCTGCGCAACTATCGCGCCGCTGAAACACCCTCAAAACTGCGCGTTGGCAGTCCTGATTTGAGGGGAATTTCTTCGACCCCCCTCTCTGCCGAGCAGGCCCCCCGGGAATTGAACCCGCCGCACTAATCCGAATAGCGCGAGCAGTTCGCGCTATTCGTTCCACAGCCCATTTGAATCCCCGATTGATCTGATTCCAGTGCAGTGGCTCAGGCCAGGTGTTCTTCGCCTGGCTTCCACCGCACCACTTCAACACTCGCATCCAGCAGCGCCGCCAGTTCTTCCGGCGTGCCTTTGAGCGGCGGGAAAGTGCCAAAGTGCAGCGGCAGAATTACCTCTACCTCCAGAAAACGCGCTGCAAGCGCTGCCTCCCGCGGCCCCATGGTAAAGTGGCCTCCAATCGGAAGCATCGCCACTGAAGGCCTGTAGAGGTCATGAATCAGCTTCATATCACCAAAAACAGCCGTGTCCCCTGCGTGGTAAAGCACCGGACCGCCCGCGACAGACAACACAAACCCGGCAGCGACGCCGGCATAGTGCGTTCCATGCTCGTCCTGCAGGGCTGACGAGTGCTTTGCCTCAACCATGGTGGCCGCAACGTCTTCCAGTTGGACAGTCCCGCCCAGATTCATGCCGATCGTGTTCGCAATTCCCTTGCCCGCCACATACGCAGCCAACTCGTAGATAGCAACCACGGTAGAGCCGTGATCCCTGGCTACGGGCACCGCGTCGGACATGTGATCCCCGTGGGCGTGGGTAAGCAGGATGTAATGGATCTTTGACGGCAGTACAAAGTCTTTCGGATACTTGGGATTCTGAGCGATAAACGGATCAATCAGGATGTTGGTCCCGCTGGCGGTTTGAACCAGTACAGTCGCATGCCCCAGCCAGGTTATACGCGTTGTCTTGACTGCTGTCATGGTTTCCTCCCCCGCATAGTGGCGCGCAGCCACTAGCGAGTAATGATTACCTCAGAGACGCTGTCCTTTGCCAGAAACTGCTTATGGCCGGACCAGCCGGCAAACAAGCGCTCGATGCTGCGATTGGTAAAGGCGCGCTGTATGGGGAAAGACTGGGCCAACTGCACATCTACATCGTCTTCCGCCGTAACGTGAAAGCGGCAGTGTACCGTCTCCTCGCCCAGCATCCGGGTGTGACAAAACGCCAGCACCTGCCCACCGGGGTTCATGGCAGAAAAAAGACGCGCAACCACCGGCTCAACCAGCGGCTCGGGCAGATAGTCCAGCGCCGTCCACAGCAGCACCAGGTCAAATGTGCGCCCGGCAAAGTTGAGCGTCTTGTCGAGGTAGCCTTCGATATTCCAAACTGGCTTGCCTTCCTCATCTGTACCGGTTAGCCAGTTCTCTGTGCAGGCATCCACCACCAGATCCGAGAGGAAGACGCTATGGCCCAGGCCGGTGAGGTAATTGATATTGGTCGGCGAGGTGTAGCCCACATCAATGATGCGCAAGCCCGGCTCAGACTGAAGCCGCTTGCGAATTGCAGCCCATCCACCGGAGTGGCGAGGAAATTTGTCGCCGACAAGCCCCGTAGCGGAGGCGGTGGCGTCCTTGTTCTGCTTCTTTCCAAACCAACGACTCAACAACCTGAACCCCTCGTGTAGCCGAACATGGGACTCCCTGGCAGACCGATGTGCAACTGGTTATCTAGAACATGCCGCCAGAGTGCAGTACATTGGCGCCATCGGTAGACTTGGCAGAAGACTGGGTCAGGTCCACTTTGCCGCGAAAAACAGCGTTATCCTCCACTGCCAGTCGAAGGGCGCGAATGTCGCCTTCCACGATGCATCCGGCGCGAAGCTCGACGCGGCCGCTGGCCACCACATTGCCTTGCACATGCCCCATAATCAGCACGTCTTTGGCGGAAAGATCGGCGGATACGTTCGCGTTGGGACCAATGGTTAAACGGCTCTCTGCGAGGCTGACGGTCCCTTCAACGCGACCATCGATAATCAGGTCCTCACTGCCTTTTACCTCGCCGCAAATAACCACGCTTTTGCCGATACGTGCTGGAGAATTCTCGACTGCCATGGTATTGATCCTTCCGTGGACCCCAAAAAAGGCCCTGCCCGAACTATAGCAACATGGCCACCGCGCTTCAATCAAAAGAAGCTGCCTCGGGCCACCCGCATCTAATTGAGCATACTGCATGATGTGACTCGAAAGGCAGGGCAATGCCCGCTAAACTGATTGTTGTGCGCAGCCTTTTACCTTTTTTTATTCTGCTTCCCTGGGCCGCCTTTTCCCAGGCGCAGCCTGTCGCCCCCGGCGGCGATTCCCTTTCGCCCGCACAGGCACAGGGGCTGGTGGAGCGAGCGCTCGGAGCCGAGCTGCGAACCGCACAGGACCAAAGCCACCCCATGCGTTACATGCTGCGCAAATCGAGCCCTCGCCTGGCTACGACCAAAGAGATTGTAGAAACCCGCGATGGCTTTGTTGCCCGCCTGCTGGCCGTCAACGGGCAGCCGCTGGGCCCGGCAGACGAGCAGAAGGAGCAGGCCCGTCTGAGTGCGCTGCTCAGCGATCCCAGCCTGCAGAAACACCGCAAGCGGGGCGAGGACCAGGACACGGCCATTGTGCTGAAGCTGCTGCGCATGCTGCCCAGGGCATTTCTCTTCCAATATGCGGGCGCAGGCATCGGACCAGAGGGAAGGGTGGAGAAGTTCACCTTCACTCCAAACCCGCGCTTTGACCCACCTGACTTCGAAACCCAGGCTCTGACTGCAATGACCGGCGAACTGTGGGTAGACGCAGCACAAGAGCGCGTGACGCGGCTGAAGGGCCATTTGCAGCAGGATACCGACTACGGTTGGGGCATCCTGGGCAAGCTGGACAAGGGCGGCTACGTCCTGCTTGAGCAGCAGGACGTGGGCGCAAGGCAGTGGCGGATTACGCGCGTCCAGCTGGAAATGAGCCTCCGTGTGCTGTTCAAGACCAAAATCTTCAACACAACGGAGGAGATGAGCCACTTTTCGCCCGTCCCGCCAGCGACCGACTACCGGCAGGCGATCCAGATGCTGCGCGCCGGTACCGGGGGCTCTAACCAGGCAAACCGATAGCGATTTCATGCTCCAAATACAAATCGGCCCCATCTTTGCGGATGGGGCCGATTTGCGTGTAAAGAGAACCGCCGGACTACATCTTTGCGAAGACGATAGCCAGGGTAAACAGGGTAAGGGACTCGATGAGTGCCAGGCCCAGGACGAGGAAGGTGAAGATTCCGGCGCGCGCTCCGGGATTGCGAGCCAGTGCCTCTACAGCTGAACCAACAGCCTTGCCCTGGCCAAGTCCGCAAAGACCCGCGGCCAGACCCATACCGAGACCGGCGCCGATCGGCACCAGGTTGATTGCGGCCGATCCGCCATCAGCAAAGGCCGGAATGGCGAAACAAAGAGCTGCCAGGGCCATAAACACATATTGAAGTTTCCGCATTGTTTCTCCTGCTTCGCATTAGATTGGCTGCCAGTGGGTGGTTGAGGCTCACCGAGCTGGCCCCCTCACGCTTGCAGCCGTCCGTTTGCCCGGAGTGGAAGCCATCTCCGGCGGAATCCTTTTTTGTGATCCTGTTGTACAGTCTCTGAAGTTCACGCGCAAAAACAGAAACTGCTTCTATTCTTGCGCGTTTTACAAAGAACTTCTGAGACACCTACTAGCTGCTACTAGCTCGAAACTACTCTTTAGTGCTCGTGCGCAACTGCCAGTGACAGATAAATCATGGTCAGCAGCATGAATACAAACGCCTGAATCAGCGAGACGAAAACGTGCAGGCCCAGGAAGATCGCCGGAATGCCCAGCGGAATCATCGAGAAGAACACCAGGGTCACCAAGTCGCCGGCAAACATATTCGCGTAAAGACGAACTGTGAGAGACATAATGCGCGCCAGGTGCGAAACGATCTCAATCGGGAAGATCAGCCAGGCCATCCACCAGATGGGACCCGCAAAGTGCTTCAGGTAGCCAATCGGCCCCTGCTCGCGGATGCCGTGGAAGTTATAGAAAAGAAAGGTGGGAACGGCGAGTCCCAGGGGAACCACCAGGAAAGTCGTCGGTGCCTTGATTCCCGGTATGAGCCCAAGCAGATTGTTGAGCAGCACAAACAGGAAGATGCAGGTAACCCAGGCCTGAAACTTCTGGTAGCCGTGACCAATCACCTGGTCTGCCTGGCCGCCAATAGCCTCATGAATCATCTCGGCAATCTGCTGCGCCGGGTTGGGCTTTTCAACTGACAGGCTCAGCCGCACAAGGATGAAGAAGGCGATAAGGCCGGCAACCACCAGCAACTCCAGGGCAAAGGCATCATTGATGGCCGTTGCGGGAGTGGCTGGAAGACCCACGGCGTGCAGCAAAGAAGTCACGATGCCGCCGAACAACTGATTCAATAACCGAGTGATCGCAAGTGTCTCAGGCATGAAAAATGAGATCTTTCTGTCTCCGGGTGAGATTTACCGCAACTGCCACAACGGGCCAGCTTAATCGCGGAGCAACCGGAGCACCTCCCAGGCTATCGCCAATGCCGCCAGCCCCAAACCGCAGAGAAGCGCCAAAACCGACCCCTGGAAACACTTCAGGCTAACATAAATGACCCCGGCGAAGATGGTGAGCCTCAGCACAAAGAACAGCACCACCACACCGGCGCTCGCGGGAGTCTTCTGCTTGTCGAGCCGGGCGTTGATTACCCGCACCAGTCGCTGCCACTCCAGAATACTGGCCGCTGAGATAAGCGTGCCCACCACCAGCATGGCGGCGCTGCGCCAGCCCGCGCCAATAAGTACAGCCAGGGCGGCAATCCCGCCCAGAATTAGTGTGTTGCGCATGGCGCGCTTCAGCAGCGCATCCAGGCTCTCATTGGTTAAATCGACAATTGGGTGGGTTTCCTGGGTCATGGCTTGCTGGCTGAGTCGCCCTTTCCGGTCCCATCCTGGGCCGCATCTTCCGTTATGGATATCTTCTCAGCTAAAAACGCCTGCCGGATCACGTAAAAGAGTCCAGAGACGCTACCAAATGCGATTCCGAACATCGCAATCCAGTGCTGGTGAAAGCGGCCATCTGCCCACGCCCCGGCTCCCCAGCCAATCACAACTGACGAGGGCAGCACGAACGCAATATGCAGCAGCTTTTCCGCCTCCGCATACATCTTCAGCCCGCCGGGTTCCTTGGGGCGCGTCTTCGTCTCCGGAATGGGGCGGTGGAATGGCATCCATCGTGGTTATACACGATGAGCGCCCTTCGATGCGATGACAGGGCCTGCGCAATCAATGCTGCTCTGGCTTGACCTTCCAGGTACTGAGCTGCCAGGTCTTGAGCTGGTATTGGGCTTGATCGTCGTTCAGTTGAACAAGAACGAAGTTGTCATAGTATTGGGACTCCGTGACCTGGCCCGCAAAGTAGTAGACCTTCCCCGGCTCGGCGTTGACAGGCGCAAGGTCGAAGTTCTTCCATCCCTGCACATTGACGCACAGGTGGTGCATCCCCGGCGCAACGTCCAGTGTGAAGTACGAGTTGCCCATGTTGGCGCCCACCCACGCCCCGTCCATCCCAAAGCGAACCACATCCCAGGGGTGGAAGGGGTTGTGCGCCGCGTTCTGGTCCTCGACAAAAACGATCTGCGCCTTGCCTGCCTGCGGTGGCGCGGGCGCGCGCTGATCTTTTTGTGTCGTTACGTCGAACTTGATCTTGTCGTCGCCGCAGGCAGGCGGCAGAACCGTGGCCCGGGCTTCAACTGCCAATGCAAAAGACAAACAAAGAATGATTGCGCAAAGCTCCCGCTTCATGACGAGCCTCCAGAAAAATCGCAATAATTATAGGCGTCTTGTTGAACGGTTGCAGCGCCCTTCTCATCAGCAGATGCGCAGCGAACGATATACTGGCGGTTGGACCTATGAACTGGTTCAAACGAAGGAAAACCACGTGTTCGATTCAGAGTTTGAACGCAGCCTTTTTGAGTTGCGCAAAACCAAGTTGGAAGAAATAGAGAAGCTGGGGCAATCGGCTTACCCCAATCAGTTCCCTGCCTCGCACACCATACCCGCGGTTCGCGCCAGGTGGGGCGAGTCGCAAGCAGAGACGTTGGAGGCCGCGCGCACCACCGTAGCCGTCGCCGGACGCATCATGGCCATCCGTGCCCAGGGCAAGGCGGGCTTTGCCACCCTTCAGCAAGACGGCCAGCGGCTGCAAATCTATGTCCGCCTTGACGCGGTCGGCGAGCAGGGCTTCGCGCTCTACAAGCTCCTCGACATGGGCGACCATATCGGCGTCACCGGCTACCTCTTCCGCACCCGCACCGGCGAGTTGACCATCCATGTCGAGCGCCTCACCTTCCTCTCCAAGGCCATGCTGGCCCTGCCGGAGAAGTTCCACGGCCTGGCCGATGTGGAGTTGCGCTACCGCCAGCGCTACGTTGACCTGTTCACGAACCTGGATAGCCGCGAGGTCTTCGTCAAGCGTTCCAAAACACTCAAGGCTCTGCGCCAGTTCTTCGACGACCGCGGCTACCTTGAAGTCGAGACGCCGATGATGCAACAGATCGCCGGCGGCGCGGCGGCCCGGCCCTTCAAGACGCATCACAACGCACTGGACCAGGACTTGTTTCTGCGCATTGCGCCGGAGCTTTACCTCAAGCGCCTGGTCGTCGGCGGCCTCGACCGCGTTTACGAGATCAATCGCAACTTCCGCAACGAAGGCGTGAGCACCCAGCACAACCCCGAGTTCACCATGCTGGAGTTTTACCAGGCCTACGCAAACTATCTTGACCTGATGCAGATTACCGAGGAGATGATCGCGTTTGTGGCCCAGGAAGTAAACGGCACCACGATCACGAACTTCAACGGAGTTGAGATCGACTTGGCCAAGTGGACGCGGTTGAGCATGCGCGAGGCCATCCGCGAGTTCTGGCCGGAAGAAGCAGGCGCGAAGCCAGCGACTACAGCCTTCGAATCCGCGCAGGTGATGCAGGCGCGGCTCCATGCGGCCATGAGTTCGCTTGAGGCGGCCGCCGGCGAAACAACGAAACTCAGCCCCGAGCGGCTCGCCGAGTTGAAGACGATCAACGGGGCAATTACCGCGGTCTACTTCGACTCAATGAAGGGCGCGCCCATCGGCAAGTCCGTCTACAACCTGTTCGAGGCGGTGGTGGAGCCCTTCCTGATTCAGCCCACCATCATCTACGACTACCCGGTAGAGGTTTCGCCGCTGTCGAAGGCCAAGCCGGACGACCCGGCCCACGTAGAGCGCTTCGAGTTCTTCTGCGGCGGCTTCGAACTCGGCAACGCCTTCAGCGAGCTGAACGACCCGGTGGAGCAGCACAAGCGCTTTGCTGACCAGCTTGCCGAGCGCGACCGCGGCGACGATGAAGCTCACCAGATGGACGAGGACTACGTGCGCGCCCTGGCCTACGGCCTGCCGCCAACCGGCGGCGAGGGCATGGGCGTGGACCGGCTGGTAATGCTGCTGACCGGCTCAAGGTCTATCCGCGATGTGATTCTGTTCCCGCTGATGAGGAACAGAGATCAAGGGTCAGGGACTCAGGGAAGTGGGACTGAATAGGAGAGGTGAATTTCGGTGGGGCAATCGTTCAAGGATCTCGTTGTTTGGCAGAAAGCTGTCGAGCTGACCGTCGATACCTACAAGCTGACCTCAAGGTTTCCTGAGTCCGAACGCTTCGGCCTTACCAACCAGATGCGCAGAGCTTCCGTGTCTATCGCAAGCAATATCGCGGAAGGATATGGCCGTGCTACGAAGGGCGAATATGTTCAGTTTCTGGGCCACGCTCGCGGTTCGTGCTCGGAGTTGGAAACTCAGATTGTCATCGCGAAGAAGCTGGGGTACGGTGCCCCGCCGAGTCTCGAATCAACCGAGTCCCTTTGCGACGATGTGGGCCGTCTTCTCGGGGCGTTGATAAAGTCGATACGATCAAAGCAGGCGCTGGGAACTTAGCCCCTTAGTCCCTTAGT
>Ga0316231_1004552_pt1 | contig 11420 bp, 11 predicted proteins | sample TBH18027metaG_FD_206002 | JGI IMG/M metagenome (GOLD analysis project Ga0316231, IMG submission 206002) | Freshwater microbial communities from Trout Bog Lake, Wisconsin, USA - TBH18027 | ecosystem: Environmental > Aquatic > Freshwater > Lake > Hypolimnion/Profundal zone | place: USA: Wisconsin...
CGCAGGTGTCCATCCCAAACCACCTTTGGCCGGTTCTTTGCAGACGGCCACCGGAGCGCGGATTGTCCCAATCCGCAGCACGTCGCCAGACCAACCGGCCTCAAAATTATCCCAGCCTTTTCTCGTCATGCCGCCCGCTGCGAGTTGGGATAACTCGCGCTCCGCTGAATCAGGTCTTGGCCGGGGAGCACCGTTGCCCCCGGCGGGAATTTTCGCGCGGAAATTTTACGACAGCCTGCCGTAGCGGCGGATTTCCGGCCAGAGCCACGCCACCACCAGCACCACCGCCAGCGTCCCGAACCCGCCGACCACCACGGACAAAATCGCGCCGGTGGCCATGGTGTTGCCCAGGACCGGCCCGAACAGGTGCTGCGTCACGCCGGACTCGAACCCGCCCAGCTCGTTGGACGTGCCGATGAACAGGCTGTTCACCGCCGAGACGCGCCCGCGCTTGTCGTCCGGCGTCAGGATCTGCACCAGCGTCGCGCGCACGACCACGCTGACGTTGTCCACCGCGCCGCACAGCGCCATCAGCCCGAACGCCACCCAGAACCACGCGCCGTCCAGCGCCGGGAAAAATCCGCCGAGGCACTGGCGGTTGGCGAGGCCGAACAAAATCGTCGCCGCGCCGAAAATCGCGACGCACAGCAGCATGGTGCGGCCGGCCTTTTGCAGCGGCGGCCGGTGCGCGAGGAAAAACACGCACACAATCGCGCCAATCGGAATCGCCGCGCGCAGCAAACCGAGGCCGACGCCTTCCGCGCCGTTGTGCAGCGGGATGATGCCGTCCGCGAAAATCGGCAGCAGCGTCACCGCGCCGCCGAGCAGCACGGCGAACATGTCCAATGTAATCGTGCCTAAAATGATTTTATTTTTGTAAACAAACTGGAACCCGGTGATGAGGCTCTTGAGCGATACCGGTTCGCGCGGCGGGATTTTGTGCTCGTGCCGGACACCGACAATGAGCGCGAAGGCGGCGAGGCCGAAAACCACGTTGACGGCATAGACCGGCCATGCGCCGTGCGTGAGCCAGATGATCACGCCCGCCGCCGACGGGCCGAGCACGCAGGAAAGCTGGAACGCGCCGCTGTTGAAGGTGATGGCGCGCGGCAGTTCCTCGCGCGCGACGAGCGCGGTGACAAACGCCGCGCTGGCCGGCCACAAAAACGTCCGCGCCACGCCAATGACGACCAGCAGCGAATAGGCGAAAAATTGGAACGTGGCGACCCTCTGATCCAGCGCGATGAAGGCGGACGTGAGCGTCAGGCCCAGGCTCGCGCCGCCGAGAAGCAGCGTGGAGCCAAGAATGATTTTTTTCCGGTTGAGCCGGTCGGCGAGCTGCCCCGCCGGCAGCGTGCAGAGGATCATCGGAACCATGAGCGACAGGCCGACGAAGCCGAGCGCGAGGCCGGAGTGCGCGCGCTTGTAAAGCTCCCAGTCCAGCGCGGTGACCATCATCTGCATCCCCAGCGCCGCGATGAACCGCGCGACGAGGTAGCGCGTGAAATCGGCGTTGCGGAACAGGGCGTAGGTCTGCCGGCCGGCCGGCGGGAGCGTCGGCGTCAGTTCGGGATCATCCTGGAGTCCGGTTTCGTGCATGAAACGTGGCGGGCAATTTACCGCAAAACGGCGCGCGGTCTAGTTTTCAAAAATTCCGCCGCTTGGTGGCGAGGCAAACTTGTGCGAGACTGTCGGCGCGATGGACGAACCCAGACAAAAATACCGGTGGCCGTGGTTTGCGGCGGCGGCGATTTTATTGTTCGTCGTGCTGGCGATTTTTGCGGTGGCGCTCGCGGCGAAAAAAGTGGAGCAGCAGCGCGACTTTGCGCCGCTGCCGTCCAGCGCGCCGGCAAGGTAGGATTTCTATTTTTTCCCCAGCAACGCGGGCAGCACGGAAACGCCGGTGAAATTCGTCACGGGTATCCCATACACAATCTCCAGCGCGGTAGGCGCGAAATCCGCCGCCGTCCATTTGTGGGCGCTGACCTGGCCGGCGGGAATTATTCCCGGCCAACTCACGATCATCGGCAGCGACGCGGGGTTTTTCGCGTCGCGGAAATCACCGGCGGGCAAAAGAAATTTGAGCTTTGTGCCCGCAAATTTTTCCGGCGCGGAGCCGCTGGTGAAAAAGATGACGACGTTGTTGGTCAGTTTCGATTTTTCCATCTGCTCGAACAGCCGGCCGATGCCGCCGTCGAGCCGCGTGATGAGCGCGGCGCGGTTTTTCGCGACCTGCGGCCACGGCTCGCCGGTGAACGGCGCGTCGCTCGGCACGGGGAAATCATCCGCGCCGGCGGTGGCGGTGCGCGGCGCAGGAAAATTCACGAGCAGAAAAAACGGGCGGTATTGGTTGGCCGCGCCCGGCACGTTGATGCGGATGAAATTGTCCATCGCGTTGACGAGCAGCTCCGGCAGATACTGCCCTTTCTTGCCGCCGAGGTTGGGATAAATCTGCTCCTTGCCGGTGTAGTCGGCGGGAGCCAGGTTCGTGCCGTTGAAAACGCTCTTGGGCGCGTAACGCCAGACGAAATCCGAAAAATAATTCTTCCCCTCCGCGTCGTCCAGAAACCCGGCGAACTCATCAAAGCCCTGTGTCCACGGCCGGCCGGCGAGGCCCCATTCGCCGATGAGGCCGGTGTGGTAGCCGGCGACGCGAAGGCGTTGCGCGAGGTTGGCCTCGCCTTCCGCCAACGGGGAATTTTTTCCGGCGAGCAGTTGCGTGGTGGTCGCCGCGCTGTCCGCGCCGCCGGTGTAACGGGTGAAGCGAACGCCGCCCGCCGCGAGCCGGTCGAGGTTGGGCGTCTGATAATTCGTCTGGCCGTAGCAGCTCAAATCGCCGCGCGCGAGGCCGTGGCACTGGATGAAAATGATGCTGGGCGGGCGCGCATTGGCGGCAGCGGGCGCGGCGTTGGTGAAAATGGAAGCGAGGTCGGCGTGCGCGGTCAAGACGGCTGGCAGCGCGGCGATCAAAAACAGCAGGCGGTTGAGTTTCATCTGGAAGTTGGATTCTGTCCGGCGCGGCGCGTTCAAAGCAAATTATTTCTCACGTCAGGGGCTTTGGCGTTTTCCGAACTCCGGCTCCAGCGGGATTTTCGTCGCGACCAGAAAACTGGGAATTGTCGCGAGGATGACCCACACAAAAAATGTTTTGTAGCCGAGCTGCGATTGCAGCCAGCCGCTCCACAGGCCGGGCACCATCATGCCCAACGCCATGAAGCCGGTGCAGAGCGCGTAGTGCGCCGTCGCATGCGCGCCGCGCGCGAGGTAAATCATGTAGAGCATGAAAAACGCGAAGCCGAAACCGTAGCCGAACTGCTCGACCGCGATGCCTGCGCTGATGGCGAAAAGATTTTGCGGCAGCGCGGCGGCGAGCCACACAAACACCGCATCGGGCAGATGAATCGCCAGCAGCATCGGCCACAGCCAGAATTTCAGGCCGCGCCGCGCGATGACAAATCCGCCGAGCAGCCCGCCGGTGATGAGCGCGCTGACGCCGACGGTGTTGTAGGCGAAACCGACCTGCGCGTTGGTCAGGCCGAGGCCGCCGTGGGTTTTCGCATCGAGCAGAAACAACTGCGTCACCGGCATCAACTGCGCCTCGCCGAAGCGGTAAATCAGCAGGAACAACAAGGCGATACCGATGTCCGGCTTTTGAAAAAACGCGGCAAAGGTTTTGGAAAATTCGCCGAAAAAGTTTTTACTGCCGGCGACAATCGGCTGATCGCCAACTGGTCGCGGCAAAATCCAACGATGATAAATTCCCAGCACCAAAACAATCGCCGCGACGAGGCCGAAGACCAATGACCACGCGGACGGAAAGCTGCCCGACTGCGCCGCCAAAATTCCCGCGAGAATGACGAGTTGGCCCTTCGCCAGAATTCCGGCGACGCGATAGAACGTCGTGCGGATGCCGTTGAACCATGCCTGGTCGTGTTCCGTCAGCGCGAGCAGGTAAAAGCCGTCCGCCGCGACATCGTGCGTGGCGGAGGCGAACGCGAGCAGCCAAAAAAACGCCAGCGTGGCCGCGAGAAAATGCGCCGTCGTCACGGCGAGCGCGACGCCGGCAAGCGCCGCGCCGACGAGAATTTGCATTGTCCAAATCCACGCGCGCCGCGTTTTCAAAATGTCCACCGCCGGGCTCCACAGCGGCTTGAGAACCCACGGCAGGTAGAGCAGGCCGACGAGAAAAGTGTTCTGCGCGTTCGGCACGCCGAGATTTTTGTAGAGCACGAGCGCCACCGACATCACCAGCGCGTAGGGCAGACCTTCGGCGACGTAAAGCGTCGGCACCCACGACCACGGCGAAGTTTTTCTGGCGGCGGACATCTTAATTTTTTCCGGCGGGGGCAAAAACCGCCGTCACGGGAAAATGGTCGGTGAACTCGTATTTCTCCGCGCCCTTGCCGTGCGTATGCGGCTGCACGAAAACTTTTTCAAACTTCAAGCCCGCGCCGCCCTTGAGCATCGGCGTGGAAAAAATGATGCGGTCAAACGCCTTGCCGTCCGCGTGCGTGCGAAAATTTCCGCCCGCCACCAAAAACGAATCCCGCATCGTCCCGGCAGTTTGCGCGAGCGCGGCGACACCGGCTTCCGCGTCGCCCGGCGGCTTCGGCTCGTTGAAGTCGCCGAGGACAATTATGTTTGCGCGCGGATTTTTGGCAAGGCGCCCGTCCGCCCATTTTTTCAGCGCCTTGCACTGGTCTTCCTGTTCGAGCTTGGGATATTTGCCGATGGGCCGGCGCAGGTGGACGATACAGATTTCGAGCGACGTAAGATTATTCGTGAGCTTCACGACCAGATGTTTCGACAGGTCCTTGTCCAGCTCCGGGTCGCGTCCGGGTTTGCCGACGACGCCCCAGCCCTGGCTCAAGTCCACCAGCGCGCCGACCGCCTCCTCGGTGTATTTGTCCTTGGTGTCCGTGAAGACCGGCTGAAACCTGTGGCGGTAGCGCGCCGCCGCGAACTGCGCGAGATAGCCCGCCTCGCGCGCGCCGCCGATTTCCTCGAGGGCGACGAACGCCGGCGCGTTCGTCGGCCACAGCCCGACGAGGTTCTGCGCCTTGCGCCAGTAGTCCGGCGCGGTCTGGGGCTGGCCGAGCGCCATTTTGGTCTCGCCGCCGCCAAAGAAGGCATAGCAGTTCAGCGTCGTGATGAAAAATTTTCCGCCCTGCGCCGGCGCGGAAAACACCGCCGCCCAGAGCAGGAACAAAATCATCGCGCGGCGTATCATCGCGAAATTTTACGGCGCGCGGCCGGCGAAGGAAATTTTTTTCTTCGTTTCCTTCGCCGCCGGCGCGCGGCACAATCGGCGCGTGATCGGCGCTTTTCTCAACGCCTTCGGCATCCTGCTCGGCGCGCTGTCCGGCCTGACCGGGCGCGGCGAGCTGTCCGCGCGCACGCAGCACCGGCTCAAGGCCGCGCTCGGCGCGTTCACCGCGTTCTGCGGACTGCAGCTCGTCTGGCAGAATGTCGGCGGCGGTTTTTTCCACGCGCTGAAGCAGCTTTTCCTCGCCGGGCTGGCGGTCGTGCTGGGCAATCTGCTGGGGAAAATCCTCGGCCTGCAGACCTTTTCCAACCGGCTGGGCCGCCACGCGGCGGGGCTGCTCGCCACCGGGCAGTCGGCCACCGGAAAAAAGGCGGACGGCTTCATCGCGGGCACGATTTTATTTTGCGCCGCGCCGCTGGGGATTCTTGGCGCGGTGACGGACGGGCTGGGCGGTTATTTTTTCCCGCTCGCGCTGAAGGCCGTGATGGACGGGCTGGCCACCGCCGGGTTTGTGAAGATTTTCCGCTGGCCGGCGGCGCTGGCGGCGGTGCCGGTCTTCTTTTTCCTCAACGACATCGCGCTCGGCATCCACGCCTTTGCGCTGCCGTGGCTGGACGCGCACCATCTGGTGTCCGCCGTCAACGCCGCCGCCGGCCTCGTGATCGGCGCGACGGCGCTGGTGGTGCTGGAAGTGCGGCGCGTGGAGCTGGCAAACTACCTGCCGGCGCTGGCGGTCGCGCCGCTGCTGGCCCGCTGGCTCGGCTGATAAAAATTGCCAGCGCCGCGCGGATGCCATAAATTTTGCGTTGTGCATCACAAACGGAACCGGCGCGGACGGAAGGCCCCTTCCCATCAAAGGACGATCCTGTATTTCACGCTTTTTTTTGGCGGCATGGCGGTGGTGGCGGTGGTGGCGGTGATCTGGTTTGTGAGCCGCCTGCACGTTCCCGGCAGCTCCGGCAACTGAACTTCATGGGGCGGGACGCGCACACTTCACCTTGACGGAACCCGGCAGACGTTTATTTTCGGCGGATGAAAAAGATTTTGCTCGGCGGTTTTATTTTGATTTTCGCGGTTTCGCTCGTGCGCGCGCAGGACGCCGGCACGCAGCAACAGATTGACAAGCTGTCCGGCCAGGTCCAGGACCTGCTCGCCGCGCAGGAGCAGCAGGGCAAACAACTGGCCGCGCTGCAAAAACAAATCAGCGACCTCGCCGACAAGGTCAGCACGCCGGCCGTGAACGACAGCGCCAGCCGCGACGACCTGAAAGCCCTCGCGGAAAAGGTGCAGGAGATTGACAAGAAACGCCAGGACGACCGCGAACTGATCCTGAAACAGATTGAAAATCTCGGCAAGGTGGGCGGCGGAACGCCGGCCGGCCACAAGCCGAAGACGAACCCGGAGGCGACATCGGCGGGCGCGGACAATCCGGCGACGCCGGCCGTGCCGCAGAAGGGCTATGATTACACGATTGCGCCGGGCGACACGGTCTCGGCCATCGCCAAGGCGTATCGCGCGCAGGGCGTGAAGGTGACGACGGCGCAGATCATCGCGGCCAACCCGAAGATGAACCCGAACGCGCTGATTGCCGGGAAGAAGATTTTTATTCCCGACGCGGCGGCGAAATAATCTTTTCGGAGAGACAAGGAGTTGAGATTTGGGGCGCGGGTTTGGAAAATGAATTTTAACCGCGAAACACGCTAAATACGCGAAAGAAAATTTCGTTTTGGAATTGTTCGTGTGGTTCGCGTGGTTCGCGGTTCAATCAGTGTCCCGCCCGGCGCGAACCATGATAGTTGAACGTCCAACCGTCATGGTTTTACCTCAAACCATCGCACTTGAATATCAAACCGTCATAGTCTGACATCAGACCGTGATACTTTCTCATCAAACCCTCGCAGTCTGACATTAAACCATCGTGGTTTGACATCAAAGTATGACGGTCTGGCGTTCTTTTTTAATACTTTTGGCAAAAATCGGCTAAAAATGCCAAAAAACGGGGGGGGGGTCGGTCTTCCACCGGCAGGAGCGCCGGAGGCGCGGCATCGTTGTAGAACGTCGCCCGCAAAAGGATGAAGCCCCGTCAGGGGCGGCAGATTGGGAAGATGTCGCTCCTGACGGAGCTTAAAATTCTTGGCGCTGGGTTTCTACAAAGATGGCGCGCCTACGGCGCTGAAAAGTTCAAACAAAAAACAGCCGAACTAAATCAACAAACGACCTCATAAGTGCCTTGGCTTAGTTTAGCACGAACTACTTTTGTGGAATTCAATCCAACTTGTTTTAATTTGCTTTCCACATCTTTTTCCTCAAGCCGACAACGCCAGCCGAGAATTACACGCATCAAAAAATTTTCGGGAATTTTAATATGAAAATAACCTTCGCGCAGATCAAACAGGCTTGGATTTTTGAGACTGAATGTATCTCGATACTCTTGCTCGTATTGCCAACTTGGAGATTTTTTCTCAGTTAAGCTAGCCGCAATTGGCTTTAAGTATTCTCTTAATTTATCACTGGAATTTCTTAATCGGTTATATTCGTTTATGTCAATAGTAGAGCGAGTTGGTAGATACTTAATTTCTTTAAGCATCTCATCTTTTCGACGTCTTATCTCAAAAGCAACCCCGCTATGTTTATCTGCATAGTGAGACCACAATATGGGATCTTTTGATGTGGCACTGTAACAAATTACACCATACTTCTTATTTTGCCTTTCAAGAACCGCTTCGCTCCAAGCAGTTAATTCGGCCTCACGTTCAGGGGCGTAACCATTGAATCCCAATCGTCGCTCAAAAGGATCATTGAGTTCCTTAATCTTGCTGATTCTGAATGAGCGAAACTCAATAGTTTTCAATGCCGCTGCCGCATCCAAGTAGCGATATAATAAAACCAAACTTGGTGCGGCAGCGTTCATTGATAGAATTTCACTTCTTCTTCCCATGCACCTTCGCCGCAACTTTCAGGCGCAGGCCGTTCAGGCGGATGAAGCCGGTGGCGTCGTCCTGATTGCAGGCCTTGGTCGGGTCTTCGCCGCGCCGAAGTGGCTGCGGCCACACAGGCGGGTCGGCTTCCATCGTGGCGTTCATGTGCGGGCAACAGTTCACGCCTTTTTCCGGGCTTTGGCAACCGGCTTTTCTTCCGGTCCCGCCTGAAAACCAATCCGCCGCTTCGGCGTCTCCGGTTCCGGCGGCGGCGACGGATCAAGAATATCCATGAGGCGCTGGAGCACGTCCACGATTGCGCTTTCATGCCCATCCAGCCGCGCGGTGAGTTTCTTTTCCAAATCCGCCAGTTGCCTGGCGAGTTCCTTCGTGCCGCCGAGCAGTTCGCGCATTTGCACAAATGCGCGCACCACGAACACGCTCATTCTCACCGCCGCCGGGCTGTTGAGGACGTTCGCGGCCATCACCGCTCCGTTTTCGGTGAAAGCGTAAGGCAGCTTGCGACGACCGCCGTGAGAACTTGATATCGCAATTTGCGATATCAAGTTTGCATGTTCCTCACGGGTCAGTTGAAACATGAAATCCGCCGGGAAGCGTTCGCGATTCCGCTTCACAGCCTCGTTGAAGCGAAAGGTTTGCACCCCGAAAATCCGCGCCAAGTCTGAATCTAAAATCACCTTTTGCCCACGAATCGTGCGAATCAAGGAACTGATTTCTTCCAGCTTGGATGGAAGCAGTTTGCTCATGCTATTTCTTCTTCCCATGGACCTTGGCCGCGACTTTCAGGCGCAGGCCGTTCAGGCGGATGAAGCCGGTGGCGTCGTCCTGGTTGTAGGCCTTGGTCGGGTCGGCTTCCATCGTGGCGATGTGCGGGTTGTAGAGGCTCACCGGGGATTTTCGGCCGCTGACCATGATGTTGCCCTTGTAAAGTTTCACGCGCACCGTGCCGGTGACGTTCTTCTGCGATTCCTCAACATAGGCTTGGAGCGCGAGGCGTTCGGGCGCATACCAGAAGCCGTTGTAAACCAGTTCGGCATATTTCGGGATGAGCGCGTCGCGCTGGTGCATGACTTCGCGGTCCATCGTGAGCGATTCCATCTGGCGATGCGCAAACAGCAAAATCGCGCCGCCGGGCGTCTCATACACGCCGCGCGATTTCATGCCGACGAACCGGTTCTCCACCATGTCCACGCGGCCGACGCCGTGTTTGCCGCCGATTTTGTTCAAGGTCTTCATCACGCCGAGCGGGTTCAGCTTCTTGCCGTTCACGGCGACGCAATCGCCCTTCACGAAATCGAGTTCGACAAACTCCGCCTTGTCCGGCGCGTCTTCGGGCAGCACGGAGAGCGTGGTGAAATAACTGCGGTTCTTCAAATCGTAGGAATCAAACCACGGGTCTTCAAGGATGCCGGCTTCGTAGGAAATGTGCAGGAGGTTGCGGTCCATCGAATACGGTTTCTTGGCGCTGGCCTGCACGGGAATCTTGTGCTTGGCGCAGTAATCAATCATCTCCTGCCGGCCGGGAAACTCGCTGCGGTAGCGTTCGTCGCGCCACGGCGCGATGACCTGCAAATCCGGCGCGAGCGCGGCGGCGGTCAGTTCGAAGCGGACCTGGTCATTGCCCTTGCCGGTGGCACCGTGCGCGATGGCGTCGGCCTTTTCCTTCTTGGCGATCTCGACCATGCGCTTGGCGATGAGCGGCCGCGCGATGCTGGTGCCGAGAAAATACTGTCCCTCGTAAATCGCCCCGGCGCGGAGCATCGGATAGATGAAGTCGCGCGCAAACTCTTCCTGAAGATTATCAATGTAGATTTTGGACGCGCCGGTCTTGATCGCTTTGGCTTCAAGGCCGTCGAGTTCCTCTTCCTGGCCGATGTCGGCGCAGAAGCCGATCATCTCGGCGTTGTATTTTTCTTTGATCCAGGACATCAGCACCGAGGTGTCGAGTCCGCCGGAGTATGCGAGAACAATTTTCATGTGACGGACATCAAACCACGAAGCCGCCCGGAACGCAAAACGGAAATGAATTTGAAAACGGGGCGGCGGAAAGTTCGGCGGCGGAAATTTATTCCCAGCCGGACATGGAACCGTAGCGGAAGGTCATTTCGTTCGGATTGTAACCGTTATACCACTTGGAATGTCCGTCGGCGAAGAGTAGGTTTTGGCCCAGACTGTGAATCTGCCAGAGTTCAAACGGCGTGCCGTTGGTCTGCCCACCGACGCAGTTCTGCGAATAGTCATCCTTGTCCGCGTCCAACGGATCAAAATGCAGGCCAGATCCCTCGCCGGCGGTCGTGTTGGGGATGCCGCAGGTGTCACCCGACAGGACGTAAGCGGTCGGATAGAAGATAGCCGTGCCTTTGACCGGGGCAAATCCACCCGTGGCCACATAGGCCGCGCGGTCGCCGTTGAAATAGTTGAACGGCCCCTGCATGTTCGGCGGCAACTGCGCATTGCCGGGACAATTGTAGGCGTTGGTGGTGCCCATGTAGGAAAAAATCTGCTGCATCCAACTGTTGGTTGAAGCACCGGGGTTTGTCAGGTTCCAATAAATATCCGCGCCGGATTCGGGATAATATTCGTTGTTGTCATCGGCAAACATCCTCATGCCCAAGCCGATCTGGTGTAGGTTGGAGTTGCAACTGGTCGTCCACGCCTTCTTTTTGGCCGCCGACAATGCCGGCAGCAGCATCGCCGCGAGAATCGCGATGATGGCAATGACCACCAGCAGTTCAATGAGCGTGAACGCCAGGGCAAATTTCCTCGGTTCTGAAAAAACTTCCATGTGCTCTTAATTGGACGGAAAATTCTGCGTCGAAGTTTCAATTTATTCCAACCGGAAAAGCGCCGCGAACGTCGCGCCGCATCACGGCGGAAAGCCGATGGCCAGCTTCACTGCGGAATACTCTGGATGAATTTTTCCGTCGCGCGTGCGGATGATCAGATCCGGCTCCGTCCACGTCTGCCCGCGAAACCATTCCGGCAAATCGTCCGCGCGCATCAGCCCAAACAACGCAACGAGCGGCGGATCGCCTTCGCGGAAAACCACCGGGCGTTTGCGGATGATGACCAAATTGGAATTTTTCGCGGCGGCTTCCACGCGCGCGAGCTGCGCCGGCTCATGCGGAAACACGCACGCAAAAAACCCGCCGGGCGCGAGATGCTTCGCGGCGGTGGTGCAATAATCATCAATGTTTCCGCGCAGTTCAAAGCGG
>Ga0316231_1004563_pt1 | contig 11410 bp, 8 predicted proteins | sample TBH18027metaG_FD_206002 | JGI IMG/M metagenome (GOLD analysis project Ga0316231, IMG submission 206002) | Freshwater microbial communities from Trout Bog Lake, Wisconsin, USA - TBH18027 | ecosystem: Environmental > Aquatic > Freshwater > Lake > Hypolimnion/Profundal zone | place: USA: Wisconsin...
ACGGCGGGGAATTCCAAAATCCAGCGCAGGGCCATTTGGGCTAGCGTCGCATTCCGCGGGGTGAGCTTTTTCAAGTCCGACACCGCGTTCAGCGCCGCTTCAAAATCCACGCCCGCAAACGTCTCGCCCCGGTCGAACGCCTCGCCATGACGGTTGAAATTCCGGTGGTCATCCTTCGCAAACTTGCTGGTGCGCGAGATTTTGCCCGAGAGCATGCCCGAGGCCAGCGGGACGCGCGCCAGGATGCCCACCTTGCGGCGTTGTGCCTCTTGGAACAGCAACTCCGCCGGACGCTGCCGGAAGATGTTGAAAATGATCTGGACGGACTGGACTTTGGGATATTCGATGGCCTTCAGGGCCTCCTCCACTCGTTCAACGCTCACACCGTAGTGGCGCAGTTTCCCGGCCTGCACGAGGTCGTCAAGGATGCCGAAAACCTCTGGGTGATAAAAAACCTCCGGGTGCGGGCAGTGCAATTGCAGCAGATCAATGGTGTCTGTGTGGAGGTTCGTTAGGCTGCGTTCGATCCACGCCGTCAGGTTCTTGCGGTTATATCCCTCGGGTGTCTGTTGGGGCAGGCGGCGTCCCGCCTTGGTGGCCACGTAAAAGTGATCCGTGCGCTCCTTTTTGAGCTGCGCGAGGAGGCGTTCGCTGCGGCCGTCCCCATAAACGTCAGCGGTGTCGAAGAAATTCACGCCGCCGTCCAGCGCGGCATGCAGCGCGGCCAGGGATTCATGATCGTCCACGTTGCCCCAGGCGCCCCCAATGGCCCAGGCGCCAAAACTGATTTCGGAAAGCTTCCAGCCGGTGCGTCCGAGAGTGCGGTATTTCATGGCCGGCAGTTAAGCAGAAAGCGCTCTCCGCGCAAAGCTCGAAAGCAGGGGCGAATGACGAATGACGAAGCAATGACCAAGCATCAATGGGCAAACAGCCGTGCTTGGCTGGTTTCGTTCTTCGACCTTGGGAATTTCTTCGTCATTAGACATTCGTCCTTCGATCATTTGGTTTTCCGGCGTGACAGCAGGCGTTTAGTGAGGCATGTTCTGGCGATGACAACCAACGAGGCCGCCCGTTTGCTGGACCAGTTTCGCGCCGGAAAAATCCCGCGCGAAAAGGTGTTGACGGCATTTCAAGCCGCGCCCGTGACCGATCTCGGCTTTGCCCAAGTGGACACGCACCGGGCCTTGCGCAAGAATTTTCCCGAAGTCATTTTTGGCGCGGGCAAGACGGCCGATCAGGTCGTCAAGATCGCCACCACCTTGTTTGCGCTTGACCAGCCGGTGCTGGTGACTCGTATCAACGCCGAATATGCCCGGGCATTGAAGCGAAAGCTCAAGCTTGCGGTGTATCATCCGCTCGCCCGTTGCGTGACCATCGAGAAAAAGCCCTTGCCGAAGCGTGCCGGGTTCATTGCCGTGGTTTGCGCCGGTACGAGCGACTTGCCGGTGGCCGAGGAAGCGGCCGTCACCGCCGAAATCATGGGCAACCGCGTCGAACGCGTTCATGATGTGGGTGTGGCCGGCCTGCACCGGATGCTGGCGCGGATGGAATTGCTTCAAAGCGCGAATGTTATTGTGGCGGTTGCCGGGATGGAAGGCGCCCTGCCGAGCGTGCTGGCTGGGCTGGTGTCCAAACCGGTCATTGCGGTGCCGACGAGCATCGGTTACGGTGCGAGTTTTGGCGGCATCGCGGCGTTGCTGGCCATGTTGAACAGTTGCGCCAGCGGGGTGACCGTGGTGAACATAGACAACGGCTTCGGCGCGGGCTATGCCGCCTCGCAAATCAATGCGCTGCTACAAAAATGAAAAACCTCTATCTCGACCTCATCAGCGGCATCGCCGGCGACATGTTCATTGGGGCGCTGCTGGACTTGGGCGTGGATGCGCGCCGGCTTGAACGTGAGCTGAAAAAGCTCAAACTCGGCGGCTACCACCTCCACATTTCGCGCCAGCAGAAATCGTCCATCGCCGGAGTGAAATTCGATGTTCACCTCGCGCATGATCATGACCACGAGCACGGACATGATCATGATCACCCGCATGGCCACGACCATGAACATTCGCATGACCACGAGCACCACGTCCACGAAAGCGCCTGTGGAATGCAGTTTCACGAACACGGCCACTTGCATCACGCATCACGCATCACGCATCACGAGGCACATCACGAAGCGCAGCGGAATTTTGCTCAAATAAGACAGCTTATTCACCGCAGCAAGCTGTCCGCCTGGGTGAAACAAAAATCCCTTGCCGTCTTTCAGCGCATCGCGGACGCGGAGGGCAGGATTCACGGCCTGCCGCCCGAGGAAGTGCATTTCCACGAAGTCGGCGCGGTGGATTCCATTGTGGATATTGTGGGCGCGGCCGTCGCGCTGGAATTGCTGGGCAAGCCGCGGGTGCTCGCCTCGCCCGTGATCGAAGGCACCGGTTGGATTCAGTGCGCGCACGGGCGTTTTCCCGTTCCCGCGCCAGCCACGCTGGCGATTCTCGGTGCGCGCGGCATCGGCATTACCCAATGCGAAGAGCCGCGCGAACTCGTCACTCCCACCGGGGCGGCGCTGCTGGCCGAATTCGTCGAACAGTTTGGCGCGATGGAGAATTTGGTCGCCGAGAAGATCGGCTTTGGCCTCGGCACCCGTGAAAACAAGACCCGCCCGAACGTGTTGCGCGCCGTCCTGGGCAAGCAGTCCAAAGTCGCCGGCGGACAAAAACCCTCAACCCTCAACCTTCAACTTTCAACTCCGTTGGATTGGGAAACCGACCGGGTGGCGGTGCTGGAAACCAACCTGGACGATTGCCCCGGAGAAATACTGGGGGCGTTTGTGGAATCGGCCCTGGCGGCCGGGGCGTTGGATGTTTTCCACACCCCCATTCAAATGAAGAAGAACCGGCCGGGCGTGCTGCTGTCCGTGCTGTGCGCCGAGGCGGAGGCGGACAAATTTGCGGAGTTGATGCTGCGCGAGACCACGGCGTTCGGCGTGCGCAAAACGGTGGCGGAACGGCGAAAATTGCGCCGTGAATTCGCCGGGGTCAGCACTGCTTTTGGCAAAGTGGACGTGAAATTAGGCCGACTTGGTGGTAAGGTAGTGCAGGCGGCTCCGGAATTTGAATCGGCCAAGAAGTTGGCCGCCAAAGCCGGCGTGCCCGTGAAACAGATTTTTGGGGCGGTCGCAGCGGAGCGCAACCGCCGGAAAATGTAATCGTGGCCGGGCATAGTATTGACGTAGCGCAGACTGGCAGTCTGCTGTGTCGCCGGTTGGCAACTGGCATGGACTGGAATGATCCCAGACGCTCAATTTGTCCTGGCAAGTCGACTGACAGTCGGCGGAACAGCAGGTTGCCAACCTGCGCTACAAGAAAATAATGAGTGATGCAGCCAACAAACTGGAGCGGTTGCGGACCTTGCTGAAAAGCTACGGTTCCTGCCTCGTGGCGTATTCCGGCGGGGTGGACTCTGTGTTTCTGGCGCGCATGGCGCACGAAGTTCTCGGTGGCCGCGCCCTTGCGGCCATCGCCGACTCGCCCAGTCTGCCGCGCCGCGAATTGCAGGAGGCGCTTGAGATCGCGGCGAAGTTTTCCTTTCCCGTCCGCGTTCTCCACACCCGGGAATTTGCCAACAAGAATTACACGGCCAACCCGGCGAACCGCTGTTATTTCTGCAAGCACGAGCTGTTCGAGGAATTGACGCCGCTGGCACGCGCGGAAAAATTTGCGGTGATTGCCTATGGCGAGAACGCCAGCGACACGGGCGATTTTCGTCCCGGGGCCCAGGCGGCGGCGGAATTTCAGGTGCGCGCCCCGCTCAAGGAAGCGGGCTTGACCAAGGCGGAGATTCGGGAACTTTCCGCGCAACTCGGCTTGCCAACGGCCGACAAGCCGCAGATGGCTTGCCTGAGTTCGCGCGTGCCCTATGGCGAACCGGTGACGCCGGAGAAATTGCGGATGATTGAGCAGGCTGAATATGTTCTGCGCGACCTCGGCTTTCGCGACGTGCGCGTGCGGCACCACGAAATGCGGAGTCCGGAATTGGGCGTGCGGAATGAACCTGTCGCCACCAACTCGACCCTCCGCCCTCCGCCCTCCGCACTGCATCTGGCCCGGATCGAGCTGGCGCCGGCGGAGATTCCACTGCTGCTGGCGAACGGGAAACTGGCCACCGTGGCTGAGGGATTGAAGAAAATTGGGTACGCCCATGTGACACTGGATTTGCAGGGCTACCGGCGGGGGAGCACGAACGAGGCATTGAGCGCGGCGTCAGGCATCCGTGCCTGACGTGAAGGGCGGGCCTCCTTGCCGCTTGGAAAGCGTGTGGGCTATTTCGTGGCTGGGGAGCGCTTTGACGCGGATTGCTTTGCGCGAGGTTCCTTCCGCCGGCCAAGTATGCGCGGCACAAACGAGGCCGCCGGAAGTTGGTCCAAACTGCTCAGTTCGCTCCAGCCGGCGGATTCGGATTCAATTGGTTGTACTTGCTTACGGCCTGGCGAATGGCCGCGCGCGGAAGCACCCGGGTCAATTGCACGAGCAATTGGTTCTTCATTCCCGGCACTTTTACCACCCGTTTCTGCCGGAAGGCACGATGGCCGGCAACCGCAACGTCGGCGGCGGACATTTTCGACGCCTGCAACTCGCGGGTCTGATAGCTGCGCGCAACCTGGGAAAAGTTCGATTCCGTCGGCCCGGGACAAAGATTGGTCACACTCACGCCCGTGCCCCGCAGTTCTTCAAACAGCGCTTCACTGAACGATTGCACGAACGCCTTGCTCGCGTAATACACCGCCATGTTCGGGCCGGGAATGAAGCCGGCCACCGAGCCGACGTTCAAAATGCCGCCGCGGCGGCGCTCCAACATGCCCGGCAGAAATAGTCCCGTCAGGGCTACCAGCGCCGCGAGGTTCACTTGGATGATTTCAAGCTGCCGGGCGAGCGGCAGTGCGGCAAACCGGCCGTGCAAACCGAACCCGGCGTTGTTCACCAGCACATCCACGCGGGCGCCCCGGCCTTTCAGCTCATCGAAAATCCTTCGCGGCACATCCGGTCGCGCCAGGTCGGCGCTGACCACCCGGACCTCAATGGCGTGCTGGCGCCGCAGTTCGGCCGCGAGCGTTTCCAGCGCCGCCAGATTGCGCGCGACCAGGATCAGATTGGATTGGTCCGCAGCAAAACATCTCGCCAACTCCAGTCCGATGCCGGAGGAGGCGCCGGTGACGAGAACGGTTTCATTCATAAACATCCGCTAGTGGCGCGGGCGTCTCGCCCGCGAGTTTCGGTCGAAATCAAACCGACCTATCGGAAACGCACGGGCGGGACGCCCGTGCCACCGCCAATCACCGATTCCCCCACCCAAAACGCGAGGTGATCGGCCAATAGACAAAAAAAGATTTGCCGATGACATTGTGGGCGGGAAACGGCCCCCATGCGCGCGAGTCGAAACTGTTGCAGGTGTTGTCGCCCATGACCATGTAGGAATCAATGGTCTGGCCTTCGCCGGTGGTCAGATTGGTCAATTCAAAAAGCTGGTTGGTAAAAATCGTTTCCTCGTCGGGAAACAGGGGCGCCAATTGAATGTAGGGCTTTGTGTTCAAACCGTAGTTATCCGCCACCGTGTCGTTCACATGGCCCGAAAACTGGCTTTCGCGCGGCGGCTTGTTGGGATCGAAGCCATACACGTTTTCAAAATGCGGCGTGGCGGCGTCGAGCCGCTGGCCGTTGATGCGCAGATGCCGGTCATTGCCGATTTGCACGTGTTCGCCTGGCAGCGCCACCAGCCGCTTGATATAAAACTGGTCCTGGGCCATCCGCTCATTCTGAATGCCCTTGGTTTCAAACACGGCAATCTCACCGCGCTCGGGCTTGCGGAAATTAAACGTCAGGCGATCCACAAACAGATGGTCGCCAGCCTGGACGCGGAACTTCAGCACGTCCTCGCCCTTGTGATAGATCCGACCGGGAAAGATGCCGCCGCGATGCGCAATGTCCGACTCGCCGAAATCCGGCGGAAACCACATCGTATATTCGGTGCCGGGCGAATCGTCGTTGGGGTTGCCCAGCCAAAGCGATTGCTTGATGTTGAAGATCAGAAGTTTCGTCATGGGGCTGATCCGTTTGACGGCCCCCTCCTCCTGCGCCACGACATGCACGTACGAAATACCTTGGAACCACTCCTTGACGCGATCCCAGCCCTGGGGAACGGGGAGGCTCTGCTGCACCTTGATCTGCTGTTCATAGGCCTTTTTGACGGTCGCCTGGTCCGCGCGCAGATTCTGCAACAGGAAAACCGGTCCGTAGTCCGGCGTGGAGGTCACCCCGAACAAGGTGGGCTGCATGGAACCGGTGGGGATCTTGAACGGTTGCAAGAAGAACGTGCGAATGGCCATCGCCACGGCGAGCGCGACCAGCAGCACCTCCACATTTTCGCGCCAGCTCGCGCTGGGATACGGCTTGAGCCATTTTTCGGCGGCGAACTGCAACTCCTCGGCCGTGATATTGATCCGGCCACGGTTGCCCTCCTGGATGGCCGCGCGCAGTTCATCGAGCTTGGCCTGGACCGGCGCCACGGCCTGCGGCGACAGCAAGTCGCGCTGGGCCGCCAGCAGGCGGCGGTAATGCTTGTGGACCGTCAGCGCCTCGCGGACGGTTTTGGACATGAGCCAGCGAAAAATCATAAACATTGCCTCAGGATACGAAGGGGCTTGGTTCGCACAAATTTATCGGGGGCAAAATACCGGTAATGACGGCGAAAGAAAGACAATTCCCCTGGTGTCATCACCTTTGCAAGTCCGCGACCGAGGGCTTGTGATCCAGCGCCGCCTGCCGCATTCTGCGGATGGCGGCCCCCATGTTGCGTTGCCGGAACAGCGCCGTGCCCGCCACGAAGGTGTCCGCGCCGGCGCGGGCGCATTCCGCCGCCGTCTCATTATTGATGCCGCCGTCCACTTCGAGGCGGTAGCCCAGTTTCCGGTCGCGCCGCCAGGCGTCCGCCTGCTGGATTTTGGGCAGGCATTCATGGATGAAACTCTGGCCGCCAAATCCGGGATTGACCGTCATCACCAGCAGCAGGTCAATCTTGTCCAGATACGGCTGCACTTCGGCGATGGAGGTGGGGGGATTCAGGGCCAGCCCGACTTTGAGTCCCAGTGCGCGGATTTTCCACAGCAGCGGCCCGACGCGGTCGCCCAGCTCGACGTGGACAATGATCTCCTCCGCGCCAGCGCGGGCGAAGGGCTCGAGCAGGATCTCCGGCTTGAGGCACATCAAGTGGACGTCAAAAAACAGCTTCTTGGCGTGCGGACGGACAGCGGCGACCACATCCGGTCCAAAGGAAATGTTGGGCACGAACTGGCCATCCATGATGTCCAGGTGCAGCCAGTCCGCGCCCGAACGCTGGGCGCGGGCGGCTTCCCGGCCCAAACGGGTGAAATCGGCCGCGAGCAGCGAGGGCGCAATAATCATGTTAATAATCGTTGGCAGCAGTTTGTGGATTCAAGCCGGAATCGCCAAACGAAAAATGAAAAAACCGCGATCACAAGCTTGCTTGCTCATCCAGACAACGGCGGATGATGCGGGACAGGGTCTGCGGGAGATAGGGTTTCTGCAGGAAATTCAATTTGGGGTCCAGTTTGAAGTTTTTGCCGAGGGCATCGGCCCCGTAACCGCTGGAAAAAATCACCTTCAGGTTCGGTTTATCCACCCAGAGCCGCTCGGCCAAGTCCCGCCCGTTGAGCCCGCCGGGCATGATGACATCGGTGAAGAGCAGGTCAATTTCGTTCTGGTATTCGGCCCAAATTTGCAGGGCATTCTGCCCATCCACGGCTTGAAACACCCGGTAGCCGTTGAGATTAAGCGTGCGGGTGACAATCTCGCGCAGGTCGCGCTCATCTTCCACCACGAGGATGGTTTCCGTGCCCTTGCGCGCATGGAACTGGGTATCCGTTTGATCGAGATCCACCGCCGCTTCGAGGCTCACGGGAAAATAGATGTGGAAGGTGGTACCTTTGCCGAGTTCGCTCTCGACTTCCACCCAGCCGTCATGCTGCTTGACGATGCCGAACACAGTAGCCAAGCCCAGGCCGGTGCCTTTGCCCAGTTCCTTCGTGGTGAAAAAGGGCTCAAAAATGCGCGCCAAATTCTCCGGAGGAATACCCTCGCCGCTGTCGGCGTGGCTCAAGCGGATGAACTTTCCCGGCCGCGCCTCGGCCACGCGGCGGGTGTGTTCCAAGTCCACCTCGCAGACACAGATGCGGACGGTCAGTTGGCCGCCCCGTGGCATCGCATCGCGGGAATTGACGGAGAGGTTCAGCAAAATTTGCTCCAACATGCTGACATCCGCGGAGATAATGGCGGGCTGGCCGCTAAAATTGATTTGCAAGGCGATGTCCTCGCCCAGCAACCGCGCGAGCAAGTCGGTCAGCTTGCCCACCACCCGGTTAAGGTCGAGCGGGCGCGGATTGAAAATTTGTTTGCGGCCAAAGGCCAGCAACTGGCGGGTGAGGCCGGCGGCGCGCTCCGATGCCTGTTTGATCTGCTGCGCCGAAACCAGCGACTTGGGGTCCAGTTTGGCCATCGTCAGCAGCGTGGCATGGCCAAGAATAATGGTGAGGATGTTGTTGAAATCGTGCGCGATGCCGCCGGCAAGCTGGCCGATGGCCTCCATCTTCTGCGACTGGCGAAGTTGGTCTTCCAGCCGCCGCTGCGACGTGACGTCACGGAACAGGCTCAGGAGCAGGCGCGGTTTGCCACCCGACTCGACATAGGTGTCGGTAAGCTCAAGAATTACGGTGCGATGGTCGTGCAAAATCCGGGGAAGTTCCCGCTTCTCACGAATGATGCCGGCGCGGAAGTACTCGCCATGCTCGCGCAACAGGGCGATCCCGTCCTCCTTGTCGGAGTAAACCACCGTGAATGGCTTGCCTTCCAACTGCTCATGGGGCATAGCCACCAGTCGGCAATACGCCTGGTTGGCGGCGATAATCGTGCCGTGTTCATCCGTGAGCCGCATGCCATCCACGGAATTCTCCCAGACGGATCGAAACAGGGTTTCCGAACTGCGCAAGGCCATTTCGGCGGCGCGCCGTTCCGTAATGTCGCGCAGGTGGAAGAGCAGCGCCGGCGCATGGTCATATTCCAAGCCCACCACCCGCATTTCCACTGGGACGGTCCGTCCGTCGGCGCGCAGGGTCTCACTCTCGATCGTCGAGGAGAGCCGCCCGGCCGTTAGTTGGCTGAATTCCTCGCGGGCCGCCTGGCGGCGTCCCAGCGGGACCAGCGTTTCAATTGCGTTGCTGCCCAGCAACTGTTCCCGGCTCAAGCCGTGCAGCGCACAGGCGCCGCGGTTGCCGTCCAGCACCCGTCCCTGCAGATCCACCACCAAAATGGCGTCGGGCGAATTTTCAAACAAGTCGCGGAACCGGCGCTGGCTCTGGCGCAATTCCTCCTCGACTTGCACGCGCTGCAACGCGCCGCCACACTGATCGGCCAGAGCCTGCAAAATCTCCACGTCACGGGCTGCATAGCTGTGAGCTTGTCGGCGCTGAATGAACAGCACGCCGATTACGCGGTCCCCCTTGCGGATGGGCGCCAGCATGGTCGTGCCCTCCTGGTCGCCCGTTTCCTTGCCCGCCACCAGTTCGGCACCGCAGGCCACGACGCGGCGCACCAGGGCATTCGCGGTTTTCGGTTGCGGCGAGGCGGGGATTTCCACCCGCCGCCCCTCAACCAAGGTGAAGTTCAGCAAAGAGACCATTTGGTCACGCTCTTCCAAATACAAATCCAGCGAAAAATCATCCCAGTGAAACAATTCATCCGCCGCCCCGCAAATGAAGACGGCCGCCTCGGCCGGCATGGTCACCGCGCTTAAATTGTGGCTCAAGCGGCCAAACACGAAGTTGCGCTGCATCACCCGCCGGCGCACGGTCACGTCGGTGGCGAGCGTCAGCGCCGCCAGCTTGCCGCGAAACGCGAGCGGTGACCAAACGACCTCCATGTCCATCTCGCCGCCATTTTTCCGCCGGTGACGCCAAACCAGCCCCTGCGCCTTGATGTCTGCGGTCGAGGGCTGCCGCCGACGCACGTCGTCCGCCGCGCGCAAGTCGGAAAGGGTCATGCGGAGAAATTCTTCGCGGGAATAGCCGTAATGCTGCGTGGCGGCTTCATTGACTTCGAGAATGGCCAGCGACTCGAGATCAAACACCCACATCGGGTGCGGGTTGCCCTGAAACAACAGCCGGTATTGTTGTTCGCTGCGGCGCACATCCTCCTCGGCCGCCTCGCGGCGGGCCCGTTCCCGTGATTCGGCCACCGCCCGGCGCACCGCTGTCGGGAGCCGGTCGCGCATTTGTTTGAGGACATAATCCGTCGCGCCCGCCTTCAAACTCTCAATTGCCGCCAGCTCCCCAATCGTGCCGGACATCAGGATAAACGGGAGCTGGGGAAATTTGTGGCGCACCACCTTGAGCGCCTCCAGCCCATTGTAATCCGGCAGCTTGTAGTCCGCCAGCACCAGATCCCAACGTTCCTCGTCCAGCGCCTGAAGAAATCCGCTCCGGTCGGTGACATGGCGCACCTCGGCCGCCAGTTCATCATGGGCGAACTGGTCGCGCACAAGCAGGGCATCAGCCGGATTGTCCTCCAAGTGCAATATGCGCAGCGGAGGATTCACGGTTTGACTTGCAGGACGGTTTTCCATGGCGATTGGGACAAGCAATTCCTCTTAAACAACCAGTCCCGCCGCCAAAAGTAAAGAGCGGACAACGAATTTCGGCAATTTCAGCATTGACTTCCCCGCCCGATTAGTTAGTTTCACCGGCTCTTTAGCAAATTATTTAAAAGAATCTATGCCCAATACGAAGTCAGCCGAACGCCGGATGCGCAACAGCCAACGCAAGCAGCACCAAAACAGCGCCGTGAAGTCCCGCCTGCGCCGCACGGAAAAGCAATTCCGGGCGACCGTGGTCGCCGGCAAGAAAGAAGATGCCGCCAAAATGCTGGCTGGCGTCCATTCGGCATTTGACAAGGCCGTGAAAGTCGGCGCGATCACCCGCCCCACCGCTAACCGCAAGAAGTCGCGGCTTGCTTTGTCGCTGAAGTGAGGCTACGGAAAAAACAGTTTCGGCTTGGCCAGCCCCAGTTTGGCCAGCCGGAACCGTGAACCGACGCTCAGGCAGCCAAAACCGTATTTGCAACTGCGCCGGAAGTTGATGGATGACGCATCCTTGAAGTACTTGGTCGGGCAGCTCACTTCGCCAATGGTGAAACCGTGCCACAAAATCTGCGCGATCATTTGGTTGTCGAACACAAAATCATCCGAGTTCACCGCCAGGTTTGGCTCCAGCTTCTTTAGGAGCGCCCGGGAAAATGCGCGATAGCCGGTATGGTACTCGGATAGTTTGGCGCCCAGCAATACGTTTTCCGCCGCC
>Ga0316231_1004567_pt1 | contig 11406 bp, 9 predicted proteins | sample TBH18027metaG_FD_206002 | JGI IMG/M metagenome (GOLD analysis project Ga0316231, IMG submission 206002) | Freshwater microbial communities from Trout Bog Lake, Wisconsin, USA - TBH18027 | ecosystem: Environmental > Aquatic > Freshwater > Lake > Hypolimnion/Profundal zone | place: USA: Wisconsin...
GGTATCGAGCTTCTCGATGACGAATGGCGTCGCGGCCAAAGCGGCCCTGCGCACCGCGTCGTAGCGCGGAGCAGACCAGGTGTTGAGGATGATGCCGCGCGGATTGAGCCGGCGCCACCAATCCGGATTCTCGAAGTCAGCCAGCGTTCCGAGCTCCAGCGGCAATGCCGGATCGTGGTTTTCCCGTCGGCCGAAGGCAACCAGCCGGGCATCGACCCCCAGCTTTCGCATTCCGTTCACGATCAGCCCCAGATCGCGGCTCCAATACGGATCGCCATCGGAGTAGCCGAGCGGGATGGCCGCCAGAATCGGAGACGAATCTTGCTTCATCGGGCACCCTCATTATTTGTCATTCTGAAACTTGCATGCCGCCAAAGCGCGAAAAATCGGGAGGGGCTCGGTAGTCGCGTCAGCGTCTTGGAGTGCGGGTAGTCCTCTACCGCTTTGGCAGTGCGCCTGGCTACGTCTGGCGTCAATTCCAAGCGCAAAATCCTCGGTCGGAGAGATGCGGAAAGCTCTGATGGCAAAGAAAATCTTCCGTAGGCGGGGGACTGTCCGGCTTGCGAAAGCGGCAGAGGACTGCCCGCACTCCAAGACGCTGACGCGCTGATCGGAAGCCCCACTCGGCTCCATCGCCACTCCTGTGAGGCGAAAGTTGCCGTGGTACAGCATACTAGGCTCCTATGAGGCCGCGCCGTTGGCGCTGAAAGCCTGTGATCTGGTATCATTTGTAGTCAAGTTACTACCGTAACTTCTTCACGGAAGAAGTTTGGATTCCCGGCCTGTTACCGCGGCAGAGGGTATTGCCGCGTCAGATTGTGGACCTTTTCACGGACGCGATCCAGGACGGCTGTGTCGCCCTTGTGTGAGAGCGCTTCGTGCATCAGGTCGGCGATTTCCATCATCTGCTCTTCCTTCATGCCGCGGGTGGTCACCGCCGGGGTGCCGACGCGGATGCCGCCGCCGAGGGTGATCTTCTCGGTATCGAACGGAATGCCGTTCTTGTTGACGGTGATGCCGGCCTTGTCGAGGGTCTCCTGTGCGAGCTTGCCGTTGAGGCCGTTCGGGCGGAGATCGACGAGCATGAGGTGGTTGTCGGTGCCGCCGGAAACGAGGCGGTAGCCGTGGCGGACGAGTTGAACGGCCAGCGCCTTGGCGTTGTTGACGATCTGCCGCGCATACGTCTTGAAGCCCGGTTGCAGCGCTTCGTGGAAGCAGACGGCTTTGGCTGCGACCACGTGCATCAGGGGACCGCCCTGAATGCCGGGGAACACCTGGGAATCGATCGCCTTGGCGTACTGCTGTTTGCAAAGGATGATGCCGCCGCGCGGGCCGCGCAGACTCTTGTGCGTAGTGGTCGTGGTGAAGTCGGCGTATTCCACGGGGCTCGGGTGAACCTCGGCGGCGACCAGCCCGGCGATGTGCGCCATGTCCACAAAGAGCATCGCGCCGACCGAATCGGCGATTTCGCGCATCCGTTTAAAGTCGATGACGCGCGGATAGGCGGAAGCGCCGGCGGTGATCATCTTCGGCTTGAACTCCGCGGCGTGCTGGGCCAGGGCGTCGTAGTCGAGCGCCTCGGTTGCGCGGCTCACCCCGTAGTGGCTGACCTCGAAGAAGCGCCCCGAAAAATTCGCCTTGTTCCCGTGGGTGAGATGCCCGCCATGGGAGAGGTCCATCGTCAGGATGCGGTCGCCCGGTTGGAGGACGGAGAAGTAAACGGCCATGTTGGCCTGGCTGCCGGAATGCGGCTGAACGTTGGCGTGGTCGCCGCCAAAGAGGGCTTTGGCGCGGTCGATGGCGAGTTGCTCGACCACATCGACGTGTTCGCAACCGCCGTACCAGCGCCGGCCCGGGTAGCCTTCGGCGTACTTGTTGGTCAGGCAGGAGCCCTGCGCTTCCATCACCGCGCGACTCGTGAAGTTTTCCGAAGCGATCAGCTCGATGTTCTCAAACTGCCGCACGCCTTCCTCGGCGATGGCTTTGGCAATCTCCGGATCGACCTCGGCCAATTCGCCGCCCGCCCTAAATTCACCGCCCATGTGGGCCATTTTCTCGACCCGCCGCTCATGGCGTCCGCCTTCGAACACGCCGGTAATGAACGCTTCGACGACCTTGTTGGCCGCCTCAGCCGTCACCTCTTTTCCCGAAAGACAAAGCACGTTGGAATCGTTGTGCCGGCGGGTTGTCGCCGCGTCCTCCGGGGTGTTCACCAGGGCTGCGCGGATCTGCGGAAACCGGTTGGCCGCGATGCACATGCCGACGCCGCTGGTGCAGAAAAGAATCCCAAAATCCGCCTTGGCGCCGATCAATTCCCGGCAGACCAGCTCCGCGTAGTCCGGGTAATCCACCGGCTGGGTGGTGAACGGACCGAAGTCGGAGACGAGATGACCCTTCGCGGAGAGGAATTCGTGGACGCTCTTCTTCAACTCGACCCCGCCGTGATCGGCGCCGAGAGCGATGCGAAGAGGATTGACGGTGGATGGATTTGCGGTGCTGCTCATGGATTGAATGTTTTTGTCGACAAAAGCAAGAATGTGGGGAAGCGCCCGGTTGATCTGATCGCGGCACTGGTAATAGACCTCCAGCCCCTGGCCGATGGGATCGGCGATATCCGCCCCCGGCGCGCTCGGGGTGAATTCGTTGATGAGATACGCTTTCTCGGCGGCCTCGGGAAAGAACGTCAGGATGAGATCGAGATGTACGCGCGTCATCGCGAAAATGTAAGTCGCCCTGTTGACCACCGCTTCGGTCAGCGGCTGGCTGCGGAAACGGGCGATGTCGATGCCGCCGCTGCGCAGGACGGAAACCGAATGCGCGCTGGCTGGTTGCCCGGTGATGGCGCCCACGCCGGCAGAAGACACCCGGATATCCCGCCGCCCGCGAATTAAGTGCCTGAAGAGAGCTTCGGCGATCGGGCTGCGGCAAATATTACCGGTGCAGACAAAGACGATATGTTGAGTGGGTTCCACAAGTGTTGGCGAAAGCCATAAAATTTCACGGAAAATCGGATGTGTCGAGGTTTGAAACAATCAGTTGCGCAAACACCGGCAAAAACGGTAGTTTTACATCCGTTGGCAATTCCTTCTCCAGATCGGCCCAGCTCCGCCCGCGGTCCAGCGGACCCGTGCCATGAACTCTGCCTCCAGGCGTTCCGTTTTGCACTGCTGTTGACAGGGAATCGCGCGGCGGCCAGGGAAGCGTTGCGGGAAATTCTTTCGACGCTGTGCGACCCGGTCTCCCGGAGCAAGAATCCCGACCGTTTGCGCACTCTCCTGGTGCGGCAGGTGCGCCATCAGGCGGCAAAGCTCCCCCGCTCCTCAACGGTCTCAAAGGCACAAACGGCCCAAACGCTCCCTTCCGAGGCGGCGCCTGCTGAACCGGAACCGCCCGACCTCCCGGCCCGGGTGGCCGCTCTCCAGGAGCCCGACCGCACCGCATTTGCCCTGTTTCACTGTTTCGACGGGGATACCGACCGGCTGGCCGAGTCGATCGGATTGCGCGTCTCGAAATTCAGTGCGGCCGTTCTTCGCGCCCGGCAGACGCTGGAGCCCTCCGGCACTTTTCCCGATTGCGCCCGGCTGAGTTTGTACCGTTCCTGGGCGAAAAATTCCGCGCGCATCGCCAAAGCCGTTGCCGCCGACAAAGAAGCCGGGATCGACGCGCAATTTGCCGCCCAGAAAGATTTCGACGGCCGCGTCCAGGCTGAATTGGACGGGATCGCCCCGCCGGAGTCGGTGCCGGTTCCAACACCGGTTGCGTTAGAGGCGTCAGGCTGGCGCGCCGCCCTGCGGCAACCCGCGCTGCTGGCGATTGCGATAGCGGGCCTGGTGATGTTGGGAGTGGCGGTCTTTGCCGCACGGCGCACGCTGGACGATTTTGCAGGCAAAGATTTCGTCTGCGAACTCGTCGCCGATGCCGACGAGATGAGCGGCTTGGAAATGGAGCAAATCAAGCCGGTGGAGGCGGGCAAGCTCGGGGATTGGTTCGTGCTCAAAGGCTTTGAGGACTTTGCCTCGCCGCCGGAGCTTTCCGGGCTCAAAGCCCTCGGCTGCCGGGTTTACGAACACGAAGGGCATCCGATCGCCCAGGTGGCTCTGAACCGGCACAACGCTCTGCTCTTCGTCTTCCACAACGCCAGCAAGAAAGTGCGCCTGAAAACCGGCGCCTGGCGCATCTTTCAGGAAGACGAATGGGCGGTTGCCGCCCGCGGCGACGGGGTTCACTGCTTCGTGGTCGCGTTCCTGGGAAGCGCGGATGAAATGCAACCGCTCTTGAATGCCGGGCAGAGTGGAAATTAGCAACAACGGCAGTTTAATGCCCCGACGGGCTCCAGGTTTGCGTGAGGATTCTCCAGTCCGCGTGCAGCTTGCAGAGGTCCGCTCGGATTTGCGCGATCTCGCTTTGGATTTTGCAGCGCCGCTCCACCTTCAGAAGCACCTCCGCGTTGACGTGTTGGATTTCCTCATCCAACGAGACCAACCGTCTCACCAGATCCGTCGGGACCGGATGATCGAACCCCGCCCGTTCAATCAGACGGTCCAGTAGGCGCTCGTAAGGCATGAACCTGCCGCTGAGACGGAGAGCTTCGTCCTTGAGCCCGCCGTAAGAGGGACAGGTCTCGCAGGGACACCGGCAGCAACACGACAGCGGTGCCCGCTGCCCGCTGCCGCCGGCGGAGGCACGGCCAGCCAGCATGGCTAGCAAAAAAAACGGCAACAACCCCCAGCATGCGGTGAGCTTCATCGCCTTCAGAATCGCGCGGGCGCGTTCTCCGGGCGGTTGCTCCTCGATCCGGCAGTTTTAGAGAATGTAGCCTTCTTCGCCGTGTTCGACCAAATCCAGACCGGCGTCTTCTTCCTCGTGAGAGAGCCGAACGGCCATGACCGCCTTAACCGCGAACGCCACGACCGCGGTGCCGACGACAGCGACGACGAACGTCACCCCGATCGCCTTCAGCTGTTCCAGCCACAAGCCGCCATGAGTGACCAGCGCAGCCAGGCCGTTCTTTTGCGCGGCGCTTTCCAGCAGGTGAGGATTCACCGCCGGATCGGCCAGCAGACCGGTGAGGAATAAGCCCAGCGTCCCGGCCACGCCGTGAACGCCGAACACGTCGAGGGCGTCGTCGAAGCCGAGCCACGCTTTGAGTTTCACGACCGCAAGATAAGGAACGATTCCGCCGAGCAACCCGACGATGATCGCCCCGGAGGCGTTCACGAAGCCGCAGGCGGGCGTGATGCAAACCAATCCCGCCACCGCGCCGGAACAGAAACCGAGGACGCTGGCTTTGCCGCGCAGGAAGTATTCCAGCAGCGCCCAGGTGCCCGATGCCACCGCGCCGGCGAGGGTGGTGGTCATGAACGCGTTGGCCGCGACACCGTCGGCGGCAAGCGCGCTTCCCGCGTTAAACCCATACCAGCCCACCCAGAGCATGCCCGCGCCAACCATACAGAGCACCATGCTGTGCGGCGAAAAGTTCTCCTTTCCGAAGCCCAGGCGTTTGCCAACGATGAGGCAGAGCGTCAACGCGCTCCAACCGGACGCCATCTCCACCACGGTGCCGCCGGCGAAATCGATTGCGCGAATCGAGGCGTGCTCGTTCCAGACGCCGTTCATCAAGCCATCCGCACCCCACGCCATGTGGGTGATGGGGATATAGACCACGAAGAGCCACGCGCCCAGGAAGCTCAGGATCGCCACATAGCGCATCCGCTCGGCCACCGCGCCCACGATCAGCGCCGGGGTGATGATCGCAAACATCATCTGGAACATCGCAAAAACGTTTTGGGAGACCCACGGCGAGTAATCCGTGTTCGGGCGCGAATCGACCCCGCGCAGAAAGGCAAAGTCGAACCCGCCCAGAAAGACGCTCCCGTGGCTGAATGCCAGCGAATAGCCGACCGCCCACCACAGGACCGTCACCAGGGTCGTGACCCCGAAGCACTGCGCCAGCAGCGAGAGGACGTTTTTACGCCGCACCAGGCCGCCGTAAAAAATGGCCAGGCCGGGCAGAGTCATGAAGAGCACGAGGGCCGCCGAGATCATCATCCAGGCATTGTGGCCCGGTCCGGGAACACCCACTGAAGGCGTTGTCAGGCCCGCGGGCACCTTCCCATCCTTGTCTTGCAGGGCTGCGGAAGGGTCGGTGTTGGTGAGGTAAGCCTCAACGCCGGACAACCGTTGTTCGACCGTGGCGACCCGGGCCGGTTTTGGGGACTGTGTCTGCGCTCCGGCAGGCGAAGCGGCAAAGATCAGAAGGGCGAACGCACTGGCTCGGGCCAGGCGGGAGAGAACGGTTGTCATATGAAATACAGGGAAAACGATTTGCTGTTGTGGTTGTGTTGGTCTGAAGAGTGAGCGGGCGGCCATCGAAGCAACGGCCATGCCACACAACGGCAAAAAACGCCATCAAGGCGAGAAATCGCCATCCCGCACTGAAATCCAGTGTTTCAAAACGCTCACTTTGTCGTTTTCTGATCATCTGACTGTATAGAAACAGCCACCAAGGGCCCGTGCTGGCTGTTTTTAGACACTTTCGGCGGAGGTCTGTGGCGTTATTTAAGCAGTTTGACATGCTGCACAGCCACGCCAAAGCCAGGTTCCGAATCATCCCGCAGTCCTTTCGGTCGCTTTCGTCCTTTCCGCATCAGCCACCCCCTTTTTTCACAACCGGCACCCCGCGCCGCCTCGATTGCACGCAAACGATGAACGCGAACTCCGAGCCGGCGCAATTTTCCTCCTGTCGGCGCGGCCTGCCGAAGGGTTTTTTGCCGAAAAGTCCGCCGCCAGAACCGGAAAACTTGGCTGCTCAGGGTTCCTCTTCTGAGTTTTCAGGCCGGGTATGTTTAACAAACGACTTGACGGGGGGGGTGGATCGGCCATGATTCGACCCGTTTTCAACGGCAATACGCCGTTGCGAGCACTATTCCGAAAATATGCACGGTAACCCGGGCGCAATAATCTGGTCTGTTTCGTACTTGTTCGTGGTTGGCACCCTCGCCTTGTACGGATTCCATCGTTATTGCATCATCTACCTTTATTTCAAACATCGTAAAACGGCTCCGAAGCCCTTGACTGAGTTCAAGGTCTTGCCGCGCATCACGGTGCAGCTTCCGATCTTCAACGAACTCTACGTTGTCGAACGGCTGCTGCGGAGCGTTGCCGAAATCGATTACCCCAAGGAACTGCTTCAGATCCAGGTGCTCGACGATTCCACCGACGAGACCGAAGCGCTGGCGCGTACCGGCGTTGGCAACCTCAAGGCGCAGGGCTTCGACGCGGAGTTCATCCATCGCACCGACCGCACCGGCTTCAAGGCGGGCGCCCTCGAAAACGGGCTCAAAACGTGCAGCGGCGAGTTTGTCCTGATCCTGGACGCGGATTTTGTGCCGCCCCGCAACCTGCTCCGCCAGACGATCCAGTTCTTCACCGACCCGAAGATCGGGATGATCCAGAGCCGCTGGGGCCACCTCAACGGGGACTACTCCCTGCTGACGCGCATCCAGGCGATGTTTCTGGACGGGCACCTGATGCTCGAACAGACGGCGCGCAGCCGCAGTGGACGATTCTTCAACTTTAACGGCACCGCCGGTCTCTGGCGCCGAAGCTGCGTCGAGGAAGCGGGCGGCTGGCAGCACGACACCCTTACCGAAGATCTCGACCTGAGCTACCGCGCCCAGTTGAAAGGCTGGAAGTTCGTCTTCCTGAACGACTTGGTGACCCCGGCGGAACTTCCGGTGGACATGAACGGATTCCGTTCCCAGCAGCACCGCTGGACCAAAGGCTCAATCCAGACGTGCAAGAAGATCCTGGCCGCCGTGTGGCGCAGTTCGTTGCCGCTTTACGTCAAGGTGGAGGCCACCGCGCATCTCACCTCCAATTTCGCCTACCTGCTTCTCGTGTTCCTCTGCATCCTCTTGCACGGAGCCTCGCGGGAAAGCTCCGTGCTTTGGTCGGGCTACGGGCGCACGTTCCTTTTCGACGTGCCGGTGTTCATGCTCGCCTCTGTTTCGGCCGCGGTCTTCTACGCGGTAGCCCAGCGGGAGATTCACCCGAAAACGTGGATGGGAAAGATTGTCTATCTGCCGGTCTTGCTGGCACTCGGCATCGGGATGTCGATCAACAACGCCCGCGCCGTGTTGGAGGCGCTGTTCAATCACCAGAGCGAATTCACCCGCACGCCGAAGTACGGAATCGAGAGGAAGAACCAGAAATGGAACGTCAAGCGCTACAGTCCGCTCAAGAGCCTCGCTCCTCTGCTGGAGGTTGGTTTCGCGATTTATTTCACCTGGTTCCTCGTTGAAGCGGCAATGGCGGGCCAGTGGTTCTCCGTGCCCTTCATCGCGCTCTTCCAGGGCGGCTTCTCCTACGTCGCCTACTCGTCGATCTCCCATTGGCTGCCTCGTTGGGACTCCAACGACAACGAACCGGACGCCACCGTCCCGGCCTGACCGCGGCCAACGGGGTCCGGTCTGAATGGCTCTAACTTAAGGGCGTTCTTGGATCAATGCGGCCTTTGGCGCCCGCCAAAGGCATCTTCTCTCAAAAAGCTCGCATTCAACCGATCAACCACGGATTACACGAATGAACACCGATAGGTTTCATCCGTGCCAATCCGTGAAATCCGTGGTTTCGATGAAGCAAAAGTTCGCGTCGGCGAGGGCGCCGACGCCAACACGCGAGGGCGCGTGTGCTCCCCAGAGTTGCAGGCCGAAACCGTTTTCTTACTCCGTGTATACACCCCCATTATATACGGACCTCCTGGTGATTGCGATCCGCCGGAAGAAATTTGTCTGCGCTCCCGGGCGTCCGCAAAAAGCTTCGATTTCCTGCTCGCCAAGGATGAAATTTCGAAGCAAAATAATAATTCAACTATGACACGCGACCTCCTCTCCGAACTGGGTAAACGGCCGATGCTTTGCGACGGCGCCATGGGAACACAACTGCTCATCGCGGGCTTGGGCCCCGGCGAGTGCGGAATGCTTTGGAATGCGGACGCGCCCGCGAAAGTCCGCGACATCCACGGCGCCTATCGCGCGGGGGGGTGCGACTTGATTACCAGCAACACATTTGGCGGGGCGTCCTCGGTGCTCGCCCGCCATGGGATGGAGCAGCGGGTCGGAGAGCTGAACCGGGCGGGCGCGGCGATTGCCAGGGAAGCCGCCGGTGAAGGCGGTTGGGTGCTGGGCGATGTCGGGCCGTTTGGGGATTTTCTGGAGCCGTTGGGCGATGTCACACCGGCTCAGCTTCACGCCATTTTTTGCGAGCAGATGGCTGCGCTCATCGCCGGTGGCGCCGATGCCATTCTCGTGGAAACAATGAGCGATCCGGCCGAGGTGGAGGTAGGCGTGGCCGCCGTGCGGGCGTGCGGCGAACTGCCGGTTGTGGCAACTTACGCATTTCAGAAGACAGGCGAGGGGGAGTATCGCACGATGATGGGAACCAGCGTCGAAGAGGCGGTCGTTCGCGCCGTCCAGGCTGGTGCGCACGTGGTCGGAGCGAACTGCGGCACAGCGCTGACTTTCCCCGATTACCTCGAACTGGCCCGCCAACTGGTGCGCGCCGCCGGAGATACGCCGGTGATTCTCCAGCCGAACGCCGGCGCGCCCCGGCTTATCGACGGCAATACCGTTTACCTGGCCACCCCCGAGGAAATGGCGGCGATCGTCCGTCCGCTGCTGGATGCTGGCGTGCGAATCGTGGGCGGTTGCTGCGGCACCTCGCCCGCGCATCTGGCCGCGATGAAGCCGCCATTGGCGCAATGAACGTTGCGGTCATTGTTTGCAATGTGCTGACGGAGGAGGTGCGCCATTTCGCGCGGGAAATGCCGCAGGTCCGCCATGTGGAGGTTATCGAGCAAGGGCTTCATAATACGCCGGATTTGTTGCGCAAGCGCTTGCAGGAAGTCGTGGCGAGGGTGGAAGAGAATCCGGAAATCGACGCAATCGCCCTGGTCTACGGACTGTGCAGTCGGGGGGTGGAGGGGGTGAGCACGCAGCGCTGCCGGATGGCGATCTCCAAGGCGCACGATTGCATCACGCTGCTGCTTGGGTCGAAGGAGCGCTACGCGGAGTATGTTCGGGAGCATCCCGGCACGTACTGGTACAGCGGGGGCTGGAACCGGTGTCATATCCCGCCGGGCAAAGAACGTTTCGAGGAGTTGCGCCGCGGTTATGTGGAGAAATACGGGGAGGAGAACGCCGATTACTTGATGGAACTGGAGCAGAGTTGGATGCGCGCGTACGACCAGGCGACTTTTGTGGATTTGGGCGTAACGCCGGTCGATGAGGCTGTCCAGTACACCCGCAAATGCGCGGATTGGCTGGGCTGGCGCTTCGATTCCCAGCAAGGCGACCCGGGGTTGCTGCGGGCGCTGCTGGCGGGCGAATGGGATTCCGGGCGTTTTGTGGTTTTGCAGCCGGGGGAGACGGTGCGTTTCACCGCGGACGAAAACGTTCTGGCGGCAACGCCGTGCAAATCGTGCGGATGCACTCCGCTTTGAGCAAATGAGCCATCCTTTCGAACTCCGACTTTCAAACATCCGCGAATCTTTGCTGGCCATGGCGAGCCTGACGGGCCGCAACCTGTCCATGGCTGTGAGATCCCTGATGGAACGCGACGACAAGCTTGCGCGTCAGGTGGAGGAAGCCGACGCCGAAGTCGATCGGTTCGAGGTCGCCGTGGATGACATGGTCATCACCCACATGTCCACGCACGGCCCGGTCGCGAGCGATTCGCGCCTGATGCTGATTGCCTCCAAGATTTCGAGCCACCTGGAGCGGATCGCCGACCAGGCGACCACCATCGCCCGGCGCGCCCGGCGACTCCATCTGGAACCGCCGCTCACCGAACTGCCGGAGATTCCGCTCATGGCTGCGATGACGCAGCAAATGCTTCAGGATGCCGTTACCGCTTTCGTGGAAAACCAGAGCGAGCTGGCTCACTCCGTGATTCCCAGGGACGCTGAAATCGATGAACTTAACCGGCAAGTCAGCGACAAGCTGATCGAATTAATGATGGCGAGTCCTGAGAATGTAACGCGTTCCATCCATCTCATGACCATTGCAAAGGCGATTGAACGCGCGGCCGATCACGTCCAGAACATCGCCGAAGAGGTGTTTTATCTCTCCAAGGGCGAGGATATTCGCCATTCCGAAGGGGCGGGGTCAGGCATTACTTCTTAACCTTTTTGACATTGCGTGGCAGATCGCACCTTCATCCCCGACTCGCCGAAGGGGCGGGGTCAGGCATTACTTCTTAACCTTTTTGACATTGCGTGGCAGATCGCCCTTCATCCCCGACTCGCGGTTTTCGTGCCATTGCCCGTCAGTGCCGAGCACGGAAACCGGAGCGGCCCATATTATGTTGCGGTTGCGGGGTCAGGCATTACTTCTTAACCTTTTTTGA
>Ga0316231_1004584_pt1 | contig 11373 bp, 8 predicted proteins | sample TBH18027metaG_FD_206002 | JGI IMG/M metagenome (GOLD analysis project Ga0316231, IMG submission 206002) | Freshwater microbial communities from Trout Bog Lake, Wisconsin, USA - TBH18027 | ecosystem: Environmental > Aquatic > Freshwater > Lake > Hypolimnion/Profundal zone | place: USA: Wisconsin...
ACTCATCCCCGGCACCTTCAGTGAATTCTTCAGTAGAGGAGTAGTGGATGTGCGGGAACCGGTAGTGGCGAGTAGTTGCCGAGTAGCCTTGACTTCCGGGGATTTCCTGCGATTTTCCCCTCAGAAGACAGAGCATAAACCGCTCGATTCCGACCCTCGCCTCCATTCCGAACCGTCTCTGCGGCAAGGAGTTAGGAGGAAATACGAGGCGACTGTCAGCGGAAATGTCAGCAGAATGGCTGACACCGTGACCGCACCGGGAGAACACCCGGGCAGCACCCTGACAGCACCGTAAACGTTCGCGGGCCGTTCCCTTAAGCTCGTAACCGACGTGTTATGAGACAAAAGTACCGCATGTTCCGCCGCGGAGCCGTTTATTGGATTCAGGATAACGACACGGGCAAGCAAGCCTCGCTGGGGACCAAAGACCCACGAGAAGCCGAGCGGCTTTTCCAAGCCAGAAATGAGGCGCATCGCCAGCCGATCATCAATATGCAGATCGCCCGCGCCTACCTCATGGTCGGCGACCCGCAGGCCGCGACTCGCACCTGGCAGAACGTGATGGAAGAAATTGTGAAGCTCAAGCGCGGGGTCACGCAAGAGCGCTGGCTGGTGGCGATTAAAGACAAGGCCCTCGATGGCCTCCGCCGCCTGCCTTTAATGGAAACCCGCGCCGAACACCTGCTGCGCGCAATGGAGGACCGCAAGGTCTCCACCAACGTCTTTCTCCGGCGGATTCACAATTTCGCGCTCGGCATGAACTGGCTCCCGGTGCCCATCATCCCCAAACGCATGTGGCCTGGCTTTGACTTCAAAGAGAAACGCGCCATCACCCTGGAGGAGCACCGCGCGATTGTCGCCCGCGAAACGAACCCGGAAAGACGCTCGTTCTACGAGTTGGGTTGGCACCTCGGCGCCTCTCAGTCCGACATCGCTTTCCTCGAAGCCGAGAACATCGATTGGCCGAACCAGATCATCAGCTACGCGCGGAGGAAAACCGGCGAACTCGCGTTCGTGCGCTTCGGGGAGGAAGTGGCAAAGATCCTGCGGAGCTTGCCTGCCACCGGGGTGCTGTTTCCTTATCTGCGGACCGTCCGGGCTGGCGATCGCGCCACAGAATTCAAGCAACGGTGCAAAGGAATCGGGATTGAGGGCGTGAGCCTTCATTCATACCGGTATGCCTGGGCGGAACGTGCCCGGAAGTGCGGCTATCCCGAGCGGTTTGCTCAAGAGGCTCTGGGGCATAATTCCAAAGCCGTTCATCGCGCTTACGCGCGCAAGGCCAAGGTCATCACTCCCGCGTTGGAATCTTACGAGCGAACAGAAACCAACATCGTCCCTCTTGCCGCCGCCGCTTCGTAATTGCTGCCGGCAACGACGACACTGGAACTCGCGTGCGCCACCACTTCGCGTGGACGCGCCGCATGCTGTATTCCCGCGCTCGAAATCGGTCCTAGAGAGCATGAGGTCTCATGTCGCTAACGGGGCTTGAGCATCTTGTAAGCCCACCATTCTCCGCAGTCACCAGCCACGACGACCTCACCCAACTCGGCGTCCGTGAACGCCACGGCAGCCACCGGGCTCCCGACGAACCAGACTCCTTTCGCGCCCGTGCGCCAGTCCCATGCCGTTACTCTGTCACGAGGGCCGCCGATCAGGAGCATTTCGCTTTTCGGCGAAAACGCCAAGCTCCTGACGCAGTAACCCGAGCGATTGACACTACCTATCGTCATTGTCCAAACGGGAGATTCCCACACCTCTTCCCGATGCCGGTCCTCTGGCGGACCTGGCAATTCCGCGGCCTGCGTCAACCACATCGTGTTTGCTTCTTTTGGCGCCATCCGAACGGGCTCGGGACCGGTTGCGTAACAGGCCCAAACACTGACGGTGCCTTCTTCGTCACCTTGAGCGAGATAATTGCCACAAGACGAAAACACCACGGAGGTCACAGCGGTCTTATTGCGGTATGACCTACCCACCACAATTCCCCTTTCGGCCCCCCACACGATAGCCCCGTGACTGTGCCCGCTGGCCACCAGCTTTCCATTCGGTGAAAATGCAAGGCTACGGATTGTGCCAACTTCTTTGTCCCGACCACCAGATTTCAGTTCATCAACGCTGAACTTCCACACCTCGATGCCGTCCCCCCGTCCGACCGCAATACTTGTGCCATCGGGCGAAAAGGCCAGCACAGCTTCCGATCCCCATCGACTGGCCACCAAAGCGCCTTTCCGCCAATCCCAGACCCTCCAGTAAGAATCGCACCCGTTGGTGACGAGGTGTGTGCCATCGGGCGACATCGAGATACTGTTCAGCCCGCAAGCGCACGGCTCGGTTGCTCCCGCTAAACTGCGGGTCCGCAAGTCGATAACTTCCACCCTGCCGTCAGCGCGCGCCCGTGCCAGGAATCTTCCGTCAGGGGAAATCACAGCCCTGCTTTGCTTCGTGGCGTCTTGAGGAACCCTTGCGATTTCAAGGTTCCTCACTCTGACTGTGCCATCCTCCCCTTTCTGAATTGAACCCATCAGGTCGTCCGAATCGTTGCTGTCTTTGCACGCCGCACCCCGCTCCAAAGGCTTGGCCATCAACTTCCCACTTGCGTTTTCCCAGGAAGTCGCGCTTTGACTTATCCCTTTCGTCCAGATCCGCGAGTCGTCCGGCGCAAACGCCACGCCGGTGATGGATTCCGACGCCCTTTCCCCTACCGCCAGGCTCGCACCGCTGCGCGCATCCCACAAGCGCAGCACTCCGTCCCTATCCACTGTGGCGATCCGTTGACTATCGTGCGCGAAGGCGATGTGCCACACCGGAGGAGAATGCCCCCATGCCACAACGATGCGTGAGAGGTTCTGGGCGTCCCACACCGTTACGCCTCCATCATCACCTCCGCTGGCAAGCAATTCACCATCCGGGGAAAATGCCACCCTGTAGACTACCGGCCCCCTCGGTTCCCGAATAACAACCGGGTATCCTGTCATCTTATCAACAAACCTCCGTTCCTGTTCCCGCTCCGAAATCGCCAGCAGAGCGCCAGTATTTGCGTCCCACATCCTCACCGATCCGTCTTCACTCCCGCTCGCCAAGCGGTCTCCATCCTCGGCGAATGAGAGGGTGTTCACCGGTCCTGAATGGCCCACGCAATCGGCCATCAGTTGCGAGGTTCTCACGTCCCATATCTTAATCGTCCCATCCGAGCTTCCACTGACAAGGCGGGCGCGTTTCTCCGACAATGCCAGCGCCGTCACCGGCATTGAATGCCCCTGACCGCAGAACGTAGGAGGCCCATGAACCTTCTTGAACCAAAATGCCGGCGTTGCCATCAGATCAGATTCCACCGCGCGGAGCGCGGTGCGCAACGGCCCGGGAGGTTGGGAGGTGGAGGAGGGGATAAACTCATTGATAACTTCCTGGGCGTAAACTGCGCGCCCCAATTGAAGCCGATGTATTCCCATGCGCAAGAACCGCTCCCATTCTTCGAAATCCCGGCGCCACTGCGCCAACGAAGGTGAACCAGAGGCGCTACTTATACGCACTGCTTGCGCCGCGACGCCTTGCAATGCTTTCACCCCGCCCTCAGTGCCAAGGGCCTCGATAAAATCCAGATCCGCGAACGCCCGGCCCACGGGTCCCCACCAAACCTGCAGGTCAAGCAAATGATGGAATCGATAACGCAAGGCATAACTGGCCAAGGAGGGGTCTCGCCAATTCGCGCACGCTTGTGCTAACAAGCGACTCGCAAACTCAGCTTCTGATACCGCGTTTAATTGGTTTCGAACCAAAGCCCCAAACGAGCCGTGAAAAAAGCGAAGCGGCACGTTTGGTCTCACGAAAGTCGGGTGAGCGAACAAATGCCCGGAAAATGCCAGCACACGCTCCGCATTTCGCAATAGCGATTCCGGTTGAAAGACACGAACCGCATCGACAATGCCAGGCACCGCAAAAGAGCCGGCTGGATTGCTTTCGATCACGGAGAGGAGCAAAGCCCGAAGCTCCTCCCATTTGAGGCGGTCCTTTGCCATCGCCAAAAGGCCGAGTAAACGTCGGCAATCCTCAGCGGAAACGCCGTGCTGGCCTGCAGAACCAACCAGGCGATCCCATTCCCATTGAAGCACCTTCTCCACGCCTCGCGGGATTTCCTCAGGCCGGATTCGCCACAGGGCCAGGTCCTCCGAGAGGCTTGGGCGCTCCTGCAAAAGCCTGACGCCGACACCTAGAAACCCCTCACACGCATTTCTTAAATGCTGCAGAGTCTTCTCGTCCAGCTTGAGATCCCGTGCGGCATTCTCTTTTGCCAGCCAAAGCTCGATATCGTGGAGGTTGTCCTCGGCTTGAAGTGTTTCGAGATTCAGCGTTATGCAATGCTGACTAGCGCGAAGATATTCCAGGTGCTTTCCTTCCGTGGAGGTCAGAATCATCTTGCAATGTGCTGGTAAACGAGCGGGAAGCAGGGTCCTCAAGGGAGGGTTGCTCGGTCGCCCCGTTGGTCCAAATGCTTCGTCCAACCCAGCGACGAGGACCAAGACGTCTCCGCCGTCACCCACCCCTCCGGCCGCACGGCTCAACGCATCGTAAAACATGCCTTCGGGGGTCTGGCCTCGCTGAATGTCTGCTTTCTGCAGTCCGTAATGGCGGCGGACCTGCTCGCTAAGAGAGTTCAAGATTACATCCCCCTTGTCCCAGTCCCCGTGCCCCTGCCGAACGAAACGATACGCCACTTTGGGAAGGCGACGAATCATCTCGGCGGCGAAAGCGCTCTTGCCGAACAGCGGACCGGCCACTAGAAGCAAATAAAGCCCTTGATGTTCTGTTGAGCGCGAAAGGGGTTCCTGGACTGCCCTCCAGAGCCACTCACGACCGAGGACAACGGGATGGAAATCCAGCTCACTCCTTTGGTCAGAGACGTCCTCGAAGGTGACCTGACTCCCCTCGCGCAGGACTGAAGCCCCGCCAGCAGGGGGCAACTCCTCGGTCGGTCTCTCAGATCCGGACTGACGCTCAGCGGGAACCGCGGTCTGGCCGTTGGATGACCTTGACGCCGTTTCGTGGTCGCCCACCGGCTTCCTGCTGATGCCCCGGCCTTTCTTCGAGGTTGCAGAAACGTTTTCTTCGAGGCCGCCTCTCAGTAGATCCACAATTTGCCCCAGACACTTTTTCCGTTCGAGCCGTTCCGCACTCGACAGGCCGGCCGTTCCGGTTAGGCAGCGAATCAGGCCGCGCTCCAGAAAGAAGTGAATTTCACTCGGCTTAAAGAGATCGACGTTCAGTAACGCCCGGGCCCGGCCTCCAGAAGTTGGGTGCCCTTTGCTGCGCTTCCGCTCACTGACCCAGATCAGCCTTCGCGCTCGATCTCTGCCGCGCTCCCCCTCTTCCTTTGGCCCGAGATCCAAGTCTCCCGGCTTCGCCATGAGGCGATCTCGCCACCCGAGTTGCCTTGGCCACCGAACATTGTTGAGCAAAGGAACCCAAAGACCATTGTCGATCTCCAAATACGACGCCCCGCCGAGGTGCTCCAGCTTCCGATTGTGGCCAACGCCGTCCGTGCGGGCGGCGAGAGCAAAGAAAAGGGTCAATGCCAACTGGGCGTTCCCTCCGCCCTGAAGCTCGCTTTCCAGTACCTTGGTCCAAGGACCTCCCGCTGAGTACCTGACGAAAGCCCGGATGAGACGGGGATCATCGGCGGATTCCAGAACGAGTACCAGCGCTCTGCCAGGTCCAATCACCTTTTCTAGTTCGTCCAATTTCATCAAAAGTTTCGCCGGTTGCGCATTGAAATCTGACCGAAATATCGGGCGTTTCAAGAAAATCCTGAATCGCAGCCCGAACGTCCTGAATCCGTCCCTGAATCCGCGCTCCACCCGCGTGGTATACAGGCATCAGATGAATGTAAACTTTTACTGGTCCGTGGACCGCCGTCGGCCTGGATGGGGCTGGGGGGGCCGCAGCCGAACGGGACGTTTGGAGCCGAGCGCTCGCGGCATCGCGCGCCCGACGGCAACCGCCATCACTAGAGCGACATTTGAGTATGGCACCTGAGCAAAAAGAACTCTTGAACCTGCATCGCCTTCCCGGGTTGCTCGATTCCGCCCAGGTTTCCTGGAGGACGAACCTGACGGTCTTTGAAATCGAACGCGTCCTGCCCGAGAAGGGCATTCTTCGCCCACTCGGCTGGCGCAAGCTCGCTAAAAATGGCAAGAAACTCTGGGCCAACGTAGCCGTGGAAAGGTTCCTCGCCGACGAGGCACAAATGGAGGCGGCTCGCCTTGCGATCATCGATTACTGGGCTTCCAAGAACTCGAAACGCACTTCTGGCTTCACCGAATCGACGGAAGCGACCCCCATCCGTTCTTCGCGTGATTCCCGTGGCCCCGACGACGGTGCATCCACCAACTTTCCAGCGCGCATCTTTGCGCCGCGCCTGGAGAAGCCAACCTACCGAAATACCCCCACAAAAAACCTCAAACCCAGAAGCGGCAGTTCTCGCCTTTCCGGCGAGGAGGTCGCCTCGAAATCGACGGCACCATGAACCAAAAACAATCCACTATCGATAGACACCCTCGCATCGAGACCACATCGAACCGCCCGCCTTCCGACGAACGCTTCCGATCGCGGGAAGCCGCAACGCCCTGCTCTAGCGCATCTCCAGTATGAATAGACAAGACGATCCGAACCACGACGCGCCGCAAACCAACAAGCCTCCAATGCGAGACCGAGAACCCGGCGGGGAATCCGATCTGCCCACCCACATCATCCTCTTCGATAATCGTGGCAATCTGTCGAGAACGTTTGATCGGTTCAAACCGCTCTTTGATCCTGCGCGTTGCTGGCGAACAGATTCGGCCGCTGATCCATGGGCCAGCCGCAATGTCGCGGAGGCTGTTCAAACCGAGGCCATGGCCCATCGGTGGGCGGAACTCGTCGTGCCAGTCTCCCAGACTAATGGTTCACCCTTTTTCTCGTTGGCGGCACGAGAGGTCGTGTACCAGGTAACCATCGGGCTTAATGCACGTCACGAAAAAGGATGGAAACTCCGGGACTTCTTGAACGGGCTCTCTTGCCGCGAGGAGATCCTGAAGATCGCCCGACACAACGACGCCTCTAAGGTGTCGATTGCGAGGGTCTTTGCGGACGACCGATACTCACCCTCGATCGTCTCCACAATTGTCACCCACATCCACAAGTTTGAACGAATGGCCGCCTTAGAGCGGGCTGAGCCAGCCGGGAATCCGTTTTCTTTGGAGGACTTCTTCACCAGCCCCGGTATCCTTCTCGTCGGGTCGGCTCCCCAGTTCCATCAGTCTATGGCGCCATTCAACATGCTGCTGCTGGAGGCGCTAAGCGACAGCGTCCTCCGACGCGAGGAGCATACCCTGGGGGCCTACATGTTCCTTCTGGACGACCTCCCCTACGAGTTGCAGGCTGGTTCTTTGGAACGGCTCATTCGTGCAGGGCCGCTAAAGGGCGCAGACGTGTACGTTAATGGTGCCCGCCACCCCTTTCCACTTCGTGCCGCCAAATCCGTTGCAAACCATTCAACTGAAAAGTTTTAGTCGACAAATGAACAACCTCCAACCAAAAGACAACAACGGACAGCGCCCGCTGGATTGGGCTATTGTCACCTTCCGTCTCCCTCAGGCGGACTTCCGCACCCTGGATGAAAAAGCGATTCGCATTGGGCAAACCCCCGCGCTGCATGGCGCCCGATTATGTCCTTGCAAACCTGACCAACTCGCTCGCCCCACCACATCAGCCGCTCCGACAACAGCGCGGTCAAGGCGAGGTGCAGCTTGGAACCACCGGGAGACGTCTTCCAGTGGAACGGCGTCCACGCACCATCAAACCGGAAACACGTGACGATTTGATTCTCACTTTGGCTCACAGCCTCCCCGACCGTAATCACAAATCATATGAATCCCCAGCCTGCCGCCACAATTCCAGATAGCGGTGTCTTCGCACCAAGCAGCTTTCCCACTGCAAGCCGCCTGGTCGACGTCCTTGGTCGCAGAATAGTTTCGCAAGACGAGGCCAAAGCCACCTTAACCGTCGCTTTGCTTTGGTTCTTGGAACAAGCCCGACTATTGTCTTTCCCGACGAATTCGCCACCTGCGGGAAGAAATGTCTTCCTCTCTGGCCCAACAGGTTGTGGCAAGACAACCCTGGTTCGCGAGGCTGCCCAGGTGCTTGACCTGCCATTGGTCCAACCTGACCTATCCGAATACCTCGTGGGCGGCGGTCATGACTCCGGCACCAAGAACGTCAACGACATGGTGAGCCTGCTACTCCGCGAGATCAAGAGCAACACCCTGCCGCCTGGTCCCCTTGGAATAGTCCTCATCGAGGGTGCCGAGCACCTGGCAATGAACGAACGAGAGACAGCCGCTTCCAAAGAGCGTCTCCAAATGGCCATCGCGAGGTTGGCCGATGGCAAGAGGCTGAACCTGGTGTTCGGGGGAAAGCTGGTGACATTTGACTCCCAAAAAATCCTGTTTCTCCTCTCCGCCAATTCCGAGGTACTTGAACCGATTATCAAAAAGCGCCGGGGAGCAACAGACCTGGGGTTTCGTCCCGGGCCTGTGCGTCATCACGGCGCTCAAGAAGCCGACAGCGGTGACATGGCCTTCGCTACCACCGAGGACCTGGTTGAATCTGGTTTTTCTCGGAGCGTCCTCACCGCCTTTCCAATTCGAGCGTCACTCCACCGCCTAACTGAGAGCGACCTGCTGAGGATATGTCAACTTCAGGATTCTCCGATTGACGTATTCCGACAGACCTTCGCCGCTTTCGGAGTAGTCCTTGACATCGATTCTCGCGCCCTTCCTGGTATCGCCAAGGCCGCGGCTTCCCACGGAATCGGCGGCAAGGGCATCGGCTTAGTGCTGCACCAACTGCTTGACCCTGTTATGATGATCATCGCGACGGCAACCATTTCGGTCCAGAAGGTGATTCTCCGATCACTGGACCACGCCCCCGAGATTGTACACGGCCCCCCTTCCCTTGCGATTAGGCCGCCATGCCCCGCGACATCCGTGAGCCACGAATTGCCAGAGACTCTTCGCAGCCTTTTCCCCAACGGTCTACCGCGAAGGCCCGCTCGCCCAAATGCAAGCCAATCGGCCACACGATGGGCGACTAGGAAGGACCTCTCTGCATGGCTAACGCCGAATTCGACACTCAAATAGCCCTATGAAACAAAAGCCTCCACATAAGGCTCCATCACAAGCCAAGAACTATAAGCCAACGTGCCTCAGCGGGTTCACAGCCCTTGTAGAAGCTGCCGAAGACTCCTCACGCCTGGAACTTGTACACGATCAAACGCTAACTCTGGCATGGGACTCCCGGCGCACTCATACACTAATCCCGGGAAAGACCGGGTCAGGCAAGTCCACTGAACTCATGTTGCCAATGATGTTCGACGATATCGCAGATCTCGATCGTTCAGTCTTCGTGCTTGATCCCCAAGCCGACCAATACCGACACATTATCGAGCACACGTTGCGCGTTCGCGGTCCCAGAGCCCGGATTATTTACTTCAACCCTCAAGACCCGGATTACAGCGTCCGGTGGAATCCTTTCGAGGGGATTCGTCGGCGCCGAGATGCAGACGACATCGCCGACACCATGAGCGCTTCAGTTCCGCAAGGTGGCGACGATTCCCCTTACTTCCGAATGCAGGCGACCAGGTTCTTGAGTGCCCTCACTCGCGGCATAAACCGCAGCGAGAACGCACCTACCACCGGTGGTAAACTACTTTCCTTGATCGATGGAGGAACGGAGGCTTTGAGCCGCTACGTCCAGTACACCCACCAACCCGAGATTGAGACAGTTCTTTCCAACCTGAAGAATGGCAATCGCAACGACGAAACCTCCTGGTCCTCACTCAGCAATCTGCTTCTCGCGTGGAACGATGAAGATGTTGTGGAAACGACGTCGCGGACGGACTTCAGTTTCAGCACCCTCGATGACGAACCCTGCGTCTTCATTTACGCTATTCCGGAGGAAGCCGTCGAGCGCCTGCGCCCCATCACCAATGCAGTTGTACACCGTTTGTTCCATTTTTGCATGCAGCGCGGCCGCATCAATGGGGGGGCGTTGAGCCGCCCCTTCACAGCTTATATCGATGAATTCGCAAGTGCCGTAGGCAGAATCCCGACTTTCCACCAGCGCGCGAACACGTTACGGAAGAGGGGACTTGCCCTTACGATCGCAGTTCAGACCATTGAGCAAATTCGAGAGGTGTATCGAGAGTCCGCCAACAGTTTACTGGCCGCCTTCAACCACATGATTCTCGTGCCGCCTGTTACGTGGGAGGACGCGGTTTGTGCCTCGAAGCTCACAGGCATGATGCCTGTCGAGGACGTCATTACCAGCGACGGCCACACGCCTGTCAACGTCATCCCGTCCACGCGGCCGGTGCTCACCCCCCAGGAGATCGCCAATCCGACTCGCCACGAGGTGCTGGGGCCGCGAATAACCTTTCTCCTCGCGAATACTCCTCCGTTTCAGGGCTGGCTGCGACCGATTTTTCGGGACCCCAGATACGCTGACATCTTTGCTATGCGCCTCGACGGTCCTCCACCGCTTCCAAAGCAAACGCGCTCTACAATACCTACTAGTAATGACAAGGTGGTGGTCGACCAGCGAGCGCGGTCGATCACAGACGTAGGTCGGTGGACGGCTGACCAGATTCGCGAGCGGATCGAGATCGTGAAGGAGCAAATCGGGTGGCGTTCGACATCGGCCGAAGTGCGAGCTTGCTGGAACCGGTTCGAGAGTGCCTATGCGGCTCAGCTGCCAGTCATTCTCCGGCTTGCGGAGGAACTGGCCATGCGAGAGGCGAGCATTGAGGCGTTTTTCGAGGTCTGGCCCAATTCTGGCACTAACAATATCCAAGCTAATCTCCACTACTTTGATTATTGCCGCGCGAAATCGCAGCAGGAATAGCGCATAAGGAAGACTACACACTCCTTAGCGCCACAGCTATTAACTTTCACCTTCCTCATCACAGCACTTCCCTTTTTGTACTATGCATCGAACCGAACTCTTTGCAGCGGCTTCAAAGGCGCCCCCCGCTTCCTCGACTGTCGGATTTCGGCTCGACGCTGAGTCAAGGCGAATCCTTGATGCGCGTGCGAAGTTGCACGAGTGCAGCTCTGGGCATTTGGCTCGCCAGTACGTGCTTGAAGGGCTCATGGCCCAGCAGGAGCGCGAAGCCCTTCACGCGGTCATCACCTCCCTGCAAAACGAAGTCGTTTCGTTGCGGGAAGACCTGAAAATCGCGGTCAAGGCGCTCCTGGTCAGCGCGGGCAAGGTGGATCCGCAACTGGCCGAAACGTGGGCCGAAAACAACCTTTCCCCTAACTAGATGCTCGACCCCTT
>Ga0316231_1004589_pt1 | contig 11363 bp, 9 predicted proteins | sample TBH18027metaG_FD_206002 | JGI IMG/M metagenome (GOLD analysis project Ga0316231, IMG submission 206002) | Freshwater microbial communities from Trout Bog Lake, Wisconsin, USA - TBH18027 | ecosystem: Environmental > Aquatic > Freshwater > Lake > Hypolimnion/Profundal zone | place: USA: Wisconsin...
TCGCAGCGACAACCCACGCGGAGGTGCCGGCGTTGGTGGCCGGGATTCAGAAACGCGAGGAGTACATTTTGAATACGTTGCTGGCGTTGCTCGGCCAAATTGCCGAGGGACGGAAAGAGCAGCCGCCGGTCGAAAAGGCGCTCAAGAACGAAAAGAACCCGCCCCTGGTGACTGCCGACAATTTGCTGCACAACATGCAAGACGATCTCCAACAGTTTGCCCGGGAACAGGAGAAGATTTTAGAGCGCAGCAAGACGCTGATGGATAAGCGGCCGGAAGATTTGACGAAGGAGGAGGAAAAGATTCTCGGCGACCTGGCGCGCGAGGAGTCAAATTGGTCGAAATTTATGGAAGAGAAGCTGACGGATTTCGCAAAATTGCCGCAGCAGGATTTCGCCGATGGGGCGCTGGCGAAGGAATTGAACGCGGTGTTTCAGGAGATCGACAAGGCGGCCCAGGAACTTTACGCAAAGAAAGTTGAAATGGCGGTGCCGCAGGAGCAATCAGGCTTGGAGAACGCGAAGGAGTTCGTCCAGAACTTGGAGCGCTGGCTGAGCAACAAGCCGGATTTTCAGAAATGGATGATGGAAGAACCACCGACACCGGCGGACATCGCATTGGCGGAGTTGCCGGCAGAGTTGGAAGACATTACCGGCGAGTTGCTCGACAAGGAAGAGGAGATGAAGGACGATGTCGAGGACGTCACCAGCTCGTGGCTTGACTCAATGGACAAGGGCGTGGGCTGGGATGCGATGGACGGGCCAATCTCCGACATGAGCGCGAAAGGCATTACCGGCAATTTGCTGCCAAACCAGATGGAAATCAGCGGCCGGTCCGGTGAAGGTCGGACCGGCCGGAGCACCGGCCAGATGGTGCAGGACAGCGCTGTCGGCAAAGGCGGGCGCGAAACACCGACGCGATTGACGCCGACACCATTCGAGCCGGGCAGCGTGAAAGATTCCGATAAGAGCAGCCATGGCGGCGCGACCGGCGGCGGCAAGCTGTCCGGGTTCGATGGCGCCGGCTTACGCGGGCCGGCCTCGCCACCATCAAATCAGAATGCGCCACGGCTGGCCGATCAGCAGGCCAAGATTCGGCAACAGGCCGAGGCGCTCGCGTTGAAACTCCGCCAATACAAGTTGCCGACCGGCGATCTGGAAGCGTCGGTGCAGGCGATGAAACGGGTTGAGACATCGTTGCAGCAGCGCGACGGTCTCGGCGTGCGCCGGGCATTTAGCCGGGCGGTGGACGCGTTGCAGGAGGCGCGGCACACGGTGAAGGCGGAGTCGGGCCTGATGCGCGAACGGACGAAGTTGCCGGCATGGATGCGCGATGAGATCACGACCGGCTGGCAAGAGGGCGTACCACGCGGTTATGAGGAAATGGTGAGTGAGTATTTTAAGGCGCTAGCGGAAGGCGCCCGGAAATGAACAGCAAAGCGGTGACAAGTTACCGCAGTCTAAACCGACGGCGGTGGAGTGAGGCGGCATGTTTTGATACTGCCGCCAAATCCCAGAACCGAGCCATTCTGAGCAAAGCGAAACCGCGGCGGGCCGCCTGTAGTTTGGCGGCAAACCTCTCAACCGGCTGCAAATTGAACATTCAAGCGATTGCGCGGCCCTTCGCTTTGCTCAGGGTGACAGACCGGAAGATCGCCGCAGTGTCAAGCTGCGCTCTATGGAGTGCGCCGACTTGGCGGCGCTTTACCGTTCTGCTGATTTTGGCCATCCCGTGTGCCGCCGGGATGCTCCCAAATGGCGACTTTGCGCAAGCCGATCCCAAAGACGCGCGCCGGCCGTTGAGCTGGGATTTGCCGGATGGATTGGGCGTGCAGTGGATGCAGTCGGACCACGGCAAGGCGATCCGGCTGGACACGCAGATTTCTGAAATCCGGATGAATGAGCAGTGGACGAAGATGGGGCTGACGAACACGTGGTTCATTCCCAAGGCGGCCGGCACCGCCATCGCCGAAACGTACGGCCTCTCATTCTACTCCGACCCGATCCCGGTGAAAACCGGGCAGGCGTACCGGGTGAGTTTCGATTACAAAGGCGCGCCGGGCGGTGGCAAGGTTTGGATGCGGTGCTTTGGTCAGCAGGCCGGTGAGACGCGACGACTCTATGAGAAAATTGTGTTTTGCGAAAAACCTGGCACCGGCTGGGTGCATTACCAGGAAGTTTTCTTCCCGGCGAAATACCGGCCCGCTGTCACGGAGATGCGCGTGATGCTGTTCGCCTATTATCCCGCCGGCATCTATTGGTTTGCTAACATTGTGATTGAACCGATCAGCGTCGCGGAATACGAAAGCGCAAAACAGGCAAACCGATTACAATAACCTGCTGGGCGAAAGGCTCGCGGCTGCCAGCAAGCCGACCGGCGAGTGCGATTGGCAATTGGCGTTGAGCCTGAAGCTGCCAAGCAGGAGCGTGACGGAGCCCATTGCGGTCGCAGGCGGCACCGACAGAAAGTGCGTCCTTTGTCACGCACGACCGGCTTTCGCGCTTGACCGGGTCGCGGCTTGCCGGATACTGGCCGCGCATGATGCGCTCCAAGCTTTGGTGGTGGGCGTTGCCGGTGCTGACAGTCTTGTTGTTCAGCCCGGTTTACCGCGCCATGTTTGTGTATGACGATGCGGATTTCGTCGTGGAAAATCCGTTGCTGACCGCGCCTCGGCTGGATGTGGGCGCCGTGTTCACCACGGCGTATCCGCCCCAACACCCGGAACAAAAGCTTTACCGGCCGCTGGTGACATTGTCCTATGCGTTCGACAAAGCCGCGTGGAACACGCCAGCCGGGTTTCACGTAACCAATGTGCTCTGGCATCTGGCGGTGGTGGCAATGTTGGTGCTGTTGCTCCGGCAACTTGGCACACCGGCAACCGGCACGCTGTTGGCGGCAGCCTGGCTGGCGTGGCATCCGTTGACGACCGAAGCGGTGGCGTGGGTGGCCGGGCGGGCGGAGTTAATGGCGGCATTTTTTGTGTTGGCGTCGCTGGTTGCGTTTGTGCGCAACCGGCCGGCACTCGCAGGGCTGGCGTTTGCGGCGGCGTTATTGTGCAAGGAAAGCGCGATCATGACACCGGCTTTGGCAGCGTTGCTGGCGTGGCGGTGGCCGGCAAAACGCCGGTGGCCGGTCTGGGCCGGTTACGCCGGCATCGCGCTCGCATATCTGGCGTGGCGGCAGCACCTCTTTGCCGGCGTACGACTGGAACAGGTGGCGTACGCCGGTTTCGCCAACGCGTGGACGCAGCGGCTCGTTGCCGGCAAGGTCTTGACCCGGTATCTCGCACTGGCGTTGATACCGTATCCGCAATCGGTGTTTCACGAGGTGCAGGTTGAAACTTGGTGGAGCCTGGTGGCGGTGGCACTGTTGGCCGGCGTGACGGTGTGGTTGTGGTGGCGGCGTGACCGGTATCCCAATTTATGTCTGGGTTGGGCGTGGTTTTTTGTGGCGCTACTACCGGTCTCGAATTTGATTTTGCCCATCGGCAGCGTGATGGCGGAACGGTTCACCTATTTGCCGTTGATTGGGATCAGTCTGGCGCTGAGTGGCTGGCGATCGAGTCGTGGGTGGGCCGTGGCGCTGGCACTGGTGTTGGCGCATCACGCCGGCAAGACCTGGGTGCGGTGCGCGGATTGGCAGACGGACCGAAAATTGTGGCGGAGCGCGGCGGCGGTCGAGCCGACGGCGTTTTTGCCGCAGGCCCAACTCGGGTTCGCCGCGCTGGCCGAACAGGACCGGCCGGCCGCAGTCGCGGCGTTTGACCGCGCGCTGGCGTTGCTGGCGACACAGCCGGCAAAATTGCGCGGACAATTCGAGCCGCGCATTCGCGCCGCACAGGCGGATGCGGAATTGGAACTGGTACATCAACTGGCCCGGCAATACCGGTTGGGCGAGGCGCAGGCTGGTTACCGGGAATTTTTACGCCGGCATCCTGGCGATGCGCGGGCGCGCCGGGCCTTGGCGGATTGCCAGGTGGAGTTGGGCGATTTTGCAGGCGCGGCCAGCGGGCTGGCGGAGTTGGTGCGGGAGTTTCCGAATGACGCGCGGTTGCGGGCAAAACTTGGCAGCGCGTTCAGTGGAGTCGGTCAGATTGGCGAAGCGTGCCGGCAACTGGAACGCGCAGTGGAACTCGATCCCGGCACGCTAATCTACCGGCAACATTTGGCAGCGTTACGCGAGCACCAAGCGCATGTAGACGTAGAGCAGCGGCGCGGTGAATAAAAAGCTGTCGAGCATATCGAGCGCGCCGCCGTGGCCGGGTAAAATGTTGCTGGAATCTTTGACGTTGGCTTCGCGTTTAATGAGCGATTCGGCCAGATCGCCAATCACGGCCGCGGTGCCGAGCAGGAGACCGAGCACCAGCGCGTGCGTGAGGCTCATGCCGGACGCGAGGATGCCCTGGCTGAGTTGATGCGGCCAGTACAAACACATTACCGCACCGCCAACTGCAAAGGCAATGCCGCCGATGGTGCCTTCCCAGGTCTTTTTGGGGCTGATGCGCGGGATCATCTTGTGCCGGCCGAGCGTCGATCCGATCAGGTACGCGCCCATGTCGGTGAACTTCGTCACCACCACGAGCAGCATGACAAAGTACCGGCCGTTGGCGTTGGCGAAATTAATGCGCGTGATGAAATTGCCGAGCCACGCGACGTAGATCAGTCCGAACAACGTGACGGCCATTGTCTCGATGCCGGCCGGGTTCAACTTTTCCGGGAATTGCCGGATGAAGACACCGAGCGCAAAGACCAGCAGGATCAGGATGTCGAAGTCGTACGACAACTCCAGCCGTTTGGTTTGCCGGTAGAAAAACCAACTCCCGGAAATCAACGCCACCGTGCCGATGACGCCCCAGACTTTGTAGGTGCGCAAACCTTTCGCTTCACAAATCCGGTAAAATTCCCAGATGGCGCGGGCGATGAAGAGATTGATGAACAAGTACAGCCAGATCGGACGCTGCAACCAGAAGATGATCGCCAGCATCACGCCCCACAACACGAGGGAGCTCAGCAGCCGCCAGCCAAAGCCGGACCGCGGGTTCACGTTGGCGACGGGTTGGGCCGGCTCGCTCATTTTTCCTTGGGCGGGTTGACGAGGCCAAACCGGCGACTGCGCTGGCTGTAATCTTCCAGCGCCTTTAGCAATTCGGGTTTGCGGAAGTCCGGCCAGAGCACGTCGGTCACGTAGATTTCGGCATATGAAATCTGCCAGAGGAGAAAATTGCTGATCCGCATTTCGCCACTGGTACGAATCAGCAAATCCGGATCCGGGATGGTGCCGGTATAGAGACTCCGCGCAATGACGGATTCATCGATGTCGGCAATTTCGAGGTGACCGGCTTTGACTTCGCGGGCGATGCCGCGCATCGCGTCCACAATTTCCGCCCGGCCGCCATAGCTCAACGCCAGCACCAGCGTCAGGCCGGTATTCTTGCTGAGCGTCTCGATGCTTTTGGCAAGTTGTTTTTGCGCGCTGGCCGGCAAATCGTGCGTCCGCCCGATCACTGCGAGCTGGACGTTATTGGCGTTCAATTCCGGGATCTCCTGCTTGAGAAAAAACTCCAACAGGTACATCAACGCCGCCACTTCAGTGCGGGGGCGTTTCCAGTTTTCCGACGAGAACGCGTACAAGGTCAGGTACTTAACGCCGAGCTCGCTGCAGGCCCGCACCATCGCGCGGACACTTTCCATGCCGATGCGGTGGCCTTCGGCGCGCGGCAGACCGCGTTGCTTGGCCCAGCGTCCGTTGCCATCCATGATGATGGCGATGTGCCGTGGAATGTTTTTGGACTGCGGTGACTTGTCACCGCTATGGCGTTGGTCGTTCATGCTCTCGTTTGCAATCGCCGCCGAGTGGCGCACTCCAAATCACAGAAAAATGGTTTCGGCCCGGCGGGGGCCGACGCTGATAATGCCGAGCTTGGTGCCGCTGAGTTGGGCGAGCTTGGCCAGGTACAAGCGGGCCCGCTTCGGCAGGTCAGCAAAATCGCGGACCAGCTTGGTCGAAGTCTGCCAGCCGTCGAACTCCTGATAGACCGGCTTGCAACGTTGCAGTGCAGCGACATCCGCCGGGACGGTTTCAATCAGTTTGCCGTCGAGTTTGTAGGCGACGCAGACTTTAATCTTCGGCAACGTGTCCAGCACATCCAGCTTGGTGACCGCCAATTCATCGATCCCGTTCAACATCACGGAATACCGGGTGGCGATGGCGTCGAACCAGCCGCACCGGCGCGGGCGGCCGGTCGTGGCGCCAAACTCCTTGCCGGTCTCGCGGAGCATCGCGCCGCTGGCGTCGAGCAACTCGGTCGGGAACGGGCCTTCGCCGACGCGGGTGGTGTACGCTTTCATTACGCCGACGACGCGGCCAATCCGGTGGGGGGGGATGCCGGACCCGGCGCACGCGCCACCGGCAGTGGTGTTGGAACTGGTGACAAATGGATAGGTGCCGAAATCAATGTCGAGCAATGTGCCTTGCGCGCCTTCGAGGAGGATTTGCCGGCCGTCGCGCTCATACCGGTTGAGCAACGTGACCGTGTCAGCGATATACCGGCGCAAGCGTTTGCCGGCGGCGAGGTAAGCGGTGTTAACTTTGGCAAAGCTCAACGGCTTCGCGCCGAACGCGCGGGCGATTTCGTTGGTCTCGCGTACTTTGCGGCGCAGTTTTTCGGAGAAGCTGGCTGGCGCCAGCAAATCCACGACCCGGATGCCGGTGCGCCCAACTTTGTCGGAGTAGGCCGGGCCGATGCCGCGTTTGGTGGTGCCGATTTTGCCTTTGCCTTTCTGCTCTTCGCGGATGGCGTCGAGCAGCCGGTGGTACGGGAGGACGAGATTGGCACGGTCGCTGACGAGCAGGTTGCCGTTGATGGCGATACCACGTGATTGGAGGTGGTCAATCTCTTCGAGCAAGGCGAGCGGGTCGACGACGACGCCGTTGCCGATGACGTTGAGCTTGCCAGGGTAGAGGATGCCGGAGGGAACGAGATGCAGCACATATTTCTCGTTGCCGACCTCGACGGTGTGCCCGGCGTTGTTGCCGCCCTGGTACCGGACGACGATGTCCGCCTGCTCGGTCAGGACGTCAATGATTTTACCTTTGCCTTCGTCGCCCCATTGGGCGCCGACTAAAACAGTTGTTGCCATAGCTGCCATACGATAACCGAAGCCCGAAGCTGCTGGCAAGCGCAAGAATGGCAAGATGCCAGAAATGTTGCGGCTGGCGAATCGAATCCGGAAGACAAGTTGGGGGATTCCGGCCTTTTTTTAGTTCACCACCGCAAGTCTTGTCGAACGTCAGTCCTCAGGCAGGACTTGGTTCGTTCGCAATTGGCAACACATACCGGCACAAGCGATCTTCGGGGATGTCTTTGTTTCGAGGGTTAGACCGATCCACCTCAACGATGTCCAATAAGCGCGCGCCGGCAATCTCGCAGGAGCGCCGCGAGGCCGTGTTTGATGGATGACACGTAATCCACGCCGCCTCGACCCCATGGGCACGCAACAACGGAAACGCAAGTCGCATCGCCCGCGCGGCATAGTGCCGGCCTCGGAACTGCGGCAGCACATGATAACCGAAGTGACACCGATCAACCTGTGCGCCGACAGGTTCCGGCGAAATATTCACATTGATGTCCCCGGCCACGTGCTCCGGCAATCCGTTTGCGTCAAACAGTACGAGCCAGAACCAGTAGAATGGCGTCTTGTCAATCGTCGCCCAATTTCGGCCAAGCGGTAGTTTGTCGACATTCGCGAACAACTCCGCCTCTGTCATGTCAGCATAGTGCGGGAACAGTATGCGACATAGCTCGTCCTGGGATGCTCGAGCAAAAAGCGGAACCAGTTCGCGGGCCGGTGGGAGCAATCCCAGTTCACCATCGCGACCGAGTTTGATGTCAAGATGTCGGCTGATGTCAATCATTCGATTGCCTGGTTTTATAATGGCGGCACGCTAGCCGGTCAGCGTGTGTTGCTTGGCGCGCTGGGCGTGGTGGTAGACTTGGACGTATTGCGCGGCGGACGTGGCCCACGAGAAATCTTGCGCGAACGCCTGTTGCCGGAGTTGGGCGATGTGTTGCGGCCGGTCAAACCACGTGCTGACCGCCCAGCCGATGGTGTTGGATAATGCCTGGCTCGTTGGTTGGATAAATTTGAATCCTGTGCCGGCGCCGGTGGCTTCGTTGTAGTTGACAACAGTGTCGTCGAGGCCGCCGGTGGCCCGGACGACCGGCAAGGTGCCATAGCGGAGCGCATAAATCTGGCTGAGTCCACACGGTTCGTAGAGCGACGGCATCAGAAAGAAATCACTCCCGGCTTCGATGAGGTGGCTGAGTTCGTTGTTGAAGCCGAGGAATGCGCCGACCCGGCCGGGCTGGGTTTGCTGAAGCCAGCGGAAATAATTTTCGGTATCGGGGTCGCCGTTGCCGAGGACGGCGACCTGGAGTTGCATTTGTTGCAAGGCCGCCGGCAGGGCTTCCCGGAGCAGGCTGAACCCTTTTTGCTGGGCGAACCGTGAGACGATACCAAAGATCGGCAGGTCGGGGCGCTCGGCCAGACCGAGTTGGGCCTGGAGCACAGTTTTACACGCCGCCTTGCCGGCAAGCTGGGTGGCCGTGTACTGCGCCGGTAAGAGCGGGTCGGTGGCCGGGTCCCAGTGGGCGTAGTCCGCGCCGTTGAGGATGCCGAAGAGGTCGGCGCGCCGGTTATTCAGAAACGGCGCCATCCCCATGCCGCCGTCGGGCCGGAGGATTTCCTGGGCGTGGGTGGGCGACACGGTCGTGATCGCGTCGGCGTAGTTGATGCCGGCTTTGAGCAGATTGATGTTGCCGTGGTCTTCGAGCGCGCCGGGATGAAAATGATCGTTGCTGACGCCGACGTACGGGAACACATCGGCCGGGTAAACGCCCTGGTAGCCGATGTTGTGGATGGTCAGCACGCTCGCGGTGTCGGAGAGCGGCGAGTTGAGGCGGTCCCACGTTTTAAGAAAGACCGGGACGAGCGCGCTCGGCCAGTCGTGCGCGTGCATGATCTGCGGAAGCCAATGCCGGTCCTTGCAGATCTGGAGCGCGGCTTTCGAGAGCATGGCGAACCGGTAGGCGTTGTCACCGTAATGGCCCTGCTGACCGTCGTACAGGCCCATCCGCCCAAAGTAATTTTCGTACTCCACAAACCAGACCGGCACGCTGCCATCCAGTTGCGCTTCGTGCAGGCCGATCCAATGCTCGATGCGCCCGCCCATGTGGACGCAATGCGAGCCGACGATGTGCAGGCCATATTTATGCCGGTCGATGAACGAATAGAGTGGCAGCATGATGCGCACGTCGTGCCCGAGGAGCCGGAGCGCTTTCGCCAGCCCGGCCACCATGTCACCCAGGCCGCCGACCTTGGCAAACGGCGCGCACTCGGATGCGATCAACAAAACTTTCATGGACGATTCAGTTGCCATGTGCCGTCCACTCTACCAAGCCCGGCAAAAGCTCGCAAGCCACAGTAATTGCTGGCAAAATTCCCGGCATGACTGCGCCGCCGAAAAACCGCGATCCGCTCAAGCCGGTATTGATGTTATTGCTGGCCACGGTGGCATGGGGCGTGAGCTTTCCGCTGATGAAAACGGTGCTGTTGCTGCAACACCAGCTCGCGCCAGCCGCGAGCGAGTGGTTGCTGACCGCGCAAAGCCTGGCGGTCCGGTTCGGGCTGGCCGCACTGGTATTGGCCGGCTTGTCCTGGCGGCGCCGCCGACGGATTGGGCGGCCGGAATGGAAACTCGGCTTCGGTCTCGGCCTGCTCAACGGCGGCGGAATGATCTTTCAAATGACCGGCCTGGGCTCCACGCGCGCCTCGACCTCCGCCTTCCTGACATCGGCGTTTGTGGTCATCATCCCGGTGGGGTTGGCGATCCGGCGGCGCAAATGGCCGTCGTGGGCACTGGCCGGCAGTTGCGCGTTGGTCGTGGCTGGCCTGAGCGTGCTCAGCCGGGTGGACTGGCGCCAGTTCCACTTGGGCACCGGCGAACAACTGACATTGCTGTCGGCTGTGATTTTTTCCGGCGCGATTCTGTGGCTCGACCGTCCGGAGTTTGCGGCGGCGGACAAATTTGCCGGCACGGTGATCATGTTTGCCACCACGGCGGCGCTGTTCCTGCCGGCCCTGCTGTGGACGTGGTCGGACTGTGGCGTGATTTACCGGTCGATTCCGGTGTGGGTGGTGCTGGCTGGGTTGGTGGGACTTTGCACGGTGACGGCGTTTACGTTGATGAACGTCTGGCAACCGCATCTGGCGCCGACCCATGCCGGCCTGATTTATTGCGCGGAGCCGGTCTTTGCGAGCGTGTGTGCGCTGGGGTTGCCGGCGTGGCTGGCGCGGCTCGGGCACGTGGACTATGCCAATGAGACAATGACCGCCAGCCTGTTGATCGGCGGCAGTTTGATCACGCTGGCAAATGTGCTGGCCCAGTTTGACCGTTAAGTCAAGTTACGGCTGCGGCACGTCGGTGCGGAATGGCGAAGCCGGCAAGCCGGCGCCGTTGTAAAGATTTGCTCCGACCGGGTTGTTGGCCCAAGCATACCGGACGGCAACCGGCGTTTTAACATCGGGATGCGACACGATGACGGTGTTGCCGGTAATCTTCGCGTTGGCCCAAAGCCACTTCTTATCCTCGCCGGCAATGGCAAACCCTTTCAACTCGCCGTCCTTGGCCACGAGTCCGTCATCGGTATGCGTGAAGGAAAGCACCACTTCGCTGCCGGTGATTTTGTGACCGGCCGGCAATGGCCCCGCCCACGCCATATTTTTCTGGCCATAGACCGTCGCGAGCGCCCATAACGCCAACCGCCGCCCGACTTCCTGTTTGTTCTTCGGATGAATGTTGCCAGCCTCACCGGTGCCAAGTGCAACGGCCATGCCGGTGTGCGGCAATTTCAGCGTCTGCAACATTGCTTCGCGCACGGTCGCCCAACCGGACGTTTCGACCGCATTGGTCTGCGCTGCCATGTACTCCGGTAACTGGACCCACGCGAATGGGAAGTCGCTGCCCCACCGCGTCCGCCAATCCTGAATCAGCGTCGTCAACTGCACGTCGTACACCGGGCTACCGGCATTGGATTCGCCTTGATACCAGATGCCGCCACGCACCGCGTATGGAATCAACGGCGCGATTTTGCCGTTGAACAGATTGCCGGGAAAACGCGAACCCAACCGTGGTTCCGTTTGTTTTTGGGGCTGGCGCGGTTCCGGCTTCCCATCGGCTTTGGCTTTCGCAGCGGCCTCCTTCCACGCGGCCAATTGTTTCTCGTACTCGGCTTGCGCTTTTTCGGGACTCCAATTCGCCTGCTGTTTCTCAAACGGATCGAGCACAGATTTCAATTTCATTTG
>Ga0316231_1004592_pt1 | contig 11361 bp, 6 predicted proteins | sample TBH18027metaG_FD_206002 | JGI IMG/M metagenome (GOLD analysis project Ga0316231, IMG submission 206002) | Freshwater microbial communities from Trout Bog Lake, Wisconsin, USA - TBH18027 | ecosystem: Environmental > Aquatic > Freshwater > Lake > Hypolimnion/Profundal zone | place: USA: Wisconsin...
AGTGTCTTGTGCGATGGCAATATACTTTCAAGCATCGCGTAGTATCTTTGTCTGGCCCTATAGGCAGGATTCAGTCGCGCGTAATGTAAGACTTTCACATCGTGCAGATAGAGACGACGCCCGAACTTTGCGATCGGAACTCTGGGGGAATGAATAACTTTGCCTTCATGTGGAGACCCGTCATCTACAAACGCAATAGGAAAGTACTCGTCGTAATAGCGGATCGAGCTGTACGGCGTTACATGTAAGTCGGGTTTCTCGACATATACGACTGTTCCCGGCGCGGCTTGAAGTAATGATTGCCAACCTAGAGAAGCTAAAGCCGTTGCAGCGAGTATTTCGTCAGCGTCGAGCGCAATTAGGATCCTTGGTCCATCGACAAGCAGCCTGGCCTGCTCGATAAGAGCTTTCTGTCTCGTCGCCTCGTCGTAGTCCTGTCCTGGGTTATCTATCAGGTGGACTTTAGGATAGTGCCTACAAATATCACGACTGCCGTCAGTCGATTGCTGATCGATAATGAGAATGTGGTCAGCAAAATGCGAGCAGACGCTTAGAAACCTCTGAAGAATCCAGGATTCGTTCTTGACAGGAGTGAGAACTATAATTTTCGGATTAGGCATAGTCGATTCGGCCGTATTGCGACGATTATTTCCTTTGTTAAATGCGCAACGGCTTGCAGATGTGCATAAGGATCACACCAAAGGCGCGTAGATACAACCGGCTGGCGCGCTACAGGCCGCAGGTCTGGCGAAGAAAGGCAAGAAAGGTCTGGCATCCTGCCAGGATAACGGAGTAAGCCGCGTCGAAGTCGCCTGTAACTATGGGGTCGGGAACTTGTTCAAGCTTTAGCTGCGGCGTGTATTTAACGAAAGGCTGGACCTTTGCGGGACCGCTGCCGATCGCCCAGATGGACCGGAGCACTTCGTTGTCCATACCAAGAACGAAATCGAATGTTCGGAGGTCTTCGTGAGTGAACGGACGGGCGGTATGATTGAAGTCGATACCGTGAGTTTCAAGTACCGAAATCACGCTGGGGTGGGGAGGCGAACCGACTTGCTGTCGTCCGCTTGCGGCGGAATCGGCCTTAACTTGGCCGGCAAGACCGGCTTCATCGACAAGGTTACAGAAGAGCGCTTCCGCGAGCGGCGATCTGCATATGTTGGCAGTGCAAACGAAAAGCACGGTTATCGGCTGTTGTTGGGAAGAAGGCGCCATGTGTTACCGGATATTCAATCTGCAGTGTGAACGAAACACGCCGGGACGATTGTTCGTCCCGGCGTGCTCACTCTAAATCCCACTATGGAGGCTTGAGCGCCTAGCGGGCGAAAACGTAGTTGTCGAGGTTGCCGGCCGGCCACTGGGCTGTACCGTCGCCATTGTTGAACATCTGGCCATTCGTTCCGAATTGCCACTGTCTGTCTCGGCGCCACTTTCCGCCAACAAACACCCATCCGCCGTTTGCTCCAGCCGCACCAGCCGCACCGGCCGCACCAGCCGCACCGGCTCCAGCCACACCAGCTCCAGCAGCAGAAGTTGCTAGAACGACTCCTCCGACAATTGCAACACCCGCTACGACTTCGCCCGTTGTGGAGGAAGAAGGGGATGTTGAAGTTGTATTCCCTGTGAACGTTGTGCAGGGACCGCCTGCCGCCAGGGCTATTCCGTCACTGGGTAAGAGCGAGGAAATCATACCAAAGACGATTATCACCACTCCCGCCCGCATTAGCATTTTGGTTATTCTCGTAGACATCAGATACCTCCATCAACAAAGACCGCCGAAGCGATCGAACTACAGATCGAAATTCATACTGCACACCATATCCGTACAACAAAGGCAGTGTCAAAGTGACACCCTTCCATACTGATATAGGTTGATCGTGAACATATTACCCGGCATCGTCAATCTTGTAAACCCATTTATACCTAAAGTGTGATTTTTTTTTTGGACTCCCGCCAGACGTGCGAGGATTCGTTGGTTGACGCACCTGTAAATTTCTGATACACTGTTCAAACCGGTACTTTGGACAAATGAATTGCACGTTGTCCTTAACCCCCGCCGAGGAGATTTCAACTATGCTGCCACCAAACAATGTCCGCTTCCTTCACGCCTGGATGGCCGTCGCGCTCATGACCGGCGGCCTCATGACGCCGCATCTTGTTTCTGCCTCAGTGCCAGATGCGGCGTTCAGGCCGCCGGCAGTTCCGCTCGTGACAAGCGATCCTTATCTGAGCGTCTGGTCGGAAGCAGATCATCTCAATGATGACGTTACGCGGCATTGGACACGCCGCCCTCATCCGCTGGTTAGCCTGATTCGTATTGACGGCAAGACATTTCGGCTTATGGGCAACGACCCAGCGGACGCGCCTGCGTTTCCCCAAACGCGTCTCCAGGTGCTTCCTACTCGATCGATCTATGATTTCGGCGATTCTCATGTCCGCGTTACGATGACGTTCATGAGCGCACTTCTACCGCATGACCTGGATGTCTTCTCCCGGCCGCTCAGCTACATTATTTGGGATGTTCGTTCGATAGACGGCGCGACTCACGAGATCGGCCTTTACGATTCGACTAGCAGCTTACTCACGGTAAATACCCCGTCGCAGCCGGTCGTATGGGGCCGGGAGGAATCGGCGGGCCTTACCGCGCTCAAAGCCGGCGCCGCCAACCAAACCTATTTCGAGCCGGCTGGTGACGACACCCGGATCAACTGGGGTTATGCTTATGCCGCAACGCCTTCGTCAGCCGCGGAGTCAGCCATCGGTGGCGATGCGGAATTGATCGGCTCGTTTGGCGCCACGGGATCTTTGCCCAGAACGGACGATGCGCGTCAGCCGCGTCCGCCCACCGACGACGAACCCGTAATGGCGTTTGCTTTCGCACTCGGCCGGGTAGGAGCCTCGCCCGTCTCGCGGCATGTAATAGTCGCGTACGATGAGGTCTATTCCATCAAGTGGTTTGGGAGCAGGCTTCGGCCTTACTGGAGGCGCAATGGCGCCGCTCCTAGCGATCTGCTTATCGCCGCCGAGCGCGATTATCCAGTACTTCTTAAGCGTTGCCGAAAATTCGATGAAGATTTGATGGCGGACATGACCGCGCAGGGCGGCTCTCGCTACGCCCGGGTCGCCGCGCTGGCCTACCGCCAGGCGTTTGCCGCGTGTGGGCTAGTGGCCGACGCCAATAAGCAGCCGCTTCTCCTAACCAAAGAGAACACCAGCAACGGCGATCTGGCAACCGTCGACGTGATCTTTCCCATGAGCCCGATTGCCGAGTTCTTCAGCCCGACCCTGGCCAAGGCGCTGGCCGTTCCTATCCTTGCTTATGCAGCATCGGCGCACTGGAAATATCCCAATGCGCCGCACGACCTTGGAACCTACCCGGTGGCGTGGGGACGCGACGATGGCGGGGAGGCTATGCCCGTAGAGGAGAGCGGGAACATGCTGATCCTGTGCGATGCGATTTCGCAGGAGGAGGGAAATACAAGCTTTGTTAACCCTTATTGGAGCCAGCTTGCTTCTTGGGCCAAGTTTCTGGAACAGTACGGCTTAGACCCCGAAAACCAACTTTGCACGGACGACTTCATGGGGCACCTCGCGCACAATGCCAACTTGTCGGTAAAGGCGATTGTAGCGCTGGCCGCGTTTGGCGATTTGTGCCGCATGCGAGGCGACAACGGAACTGCTTCGAAATATGCGACTCTGGCAAGGGCCGATGCCCAGCACTGGGTGGACGCGGCCGCCGACGGCACCCACACCCGGCTGGCGTTCGATAAGCCCGGCACTTGGAGCCAAAAGTACAACCTCGTATGGGACCGCATTCTCGGCCTCAATGCGTTTGCACCTGGCGTATCCCAGCAGGAACTTGCGTATTACAAGACGCAGCTTTTGCCCATTGGCCTCCCAATCGATTCCCGCACGAAGATCGCAGAGACCCCGTGGACGTTCTTTACGGCAGCGATGGCCCCAGATCAAGCGGATTTTGAGACGCTAACGAATCCGCTGTACGATTACGTGAGCGCTACGACCGTTCGCGATCCGCTGGCCGATTCCTATATGGCCAATAATATCCGCAGCGGCGGAATGCATGCACGACCCGTAGTCGGTGGCGTGTTCGCCAGGATGTTGACCGACCGCAGCCTTTGGAAGAAGTGGGCGGCCGGCGACGAGGTCCAGGCAGCCGGTTGGGCGCCACTGCCGCACCCGGCGACGACCGTGGACGTTATCCCGTCTTCGCAGCATCAGCCGCAAGTCTGGCGATACACCACGACCAAGCCTTCCGACAATTGGATCATGCCGAACTTCGACGATTCCGCATGGAAGCAGGGGCCGGGAGGCTTCGGCACCGCTGGCATTACACCAAACGCTGTCGTTGGCACTACGTGGAACACGGACGATATCTGGATTCGTCGCAATGTGACGCTCCCCGCGGGGCCGTTCAAGAATCTCGCGTTCTGGGTCTATCACGACGAGGACATAGATATCTATGTTAATGGAATCCTGGCCGCGCACGAGGCGGGCTATGTGCCGCGTTACGAACTGCTCGATATCGCCAACCCCAAAGCGCTTGCGTTGCTTGTGCCAGGCGCCAAAATCGAGCTCGCTGTGAGGTGCCACCAGACCACAGGCGGCCAGGACATAGACGTCGGAATTGTCGATGTCGATCGATCTGAATAACCCTCGCCGGGCGGATCAACCTCCGCCCGCCCTCCTATTTCGTGCGTCCAACAAACTACTTGGCTGCTAAATGAAATATTTAATTTATTTTTCATATCAAATCGAAATAGCAGGTAGATACCATGTTACAATCATCATGTGAGCAGCGCGGAAATCAGTCCTAATAGTGAAAGTGGATCATATGACTATTAAATATGTGTTATTTGCTATTTTTGTGCTATTTACAGCCATTATCAACGTAGCGCCGGTTATCGCCCAGGCGCAAGACCAAACGGCGCCCGGCTTTAGCGACTTCTTGAAAATGGGATGCAGGTCCACTGCTACTCAGGCTCAGAATCAGCCGATGTCAATATATGCAGGCTCCTTGCAGAATGGCTGGCAGAACTGGAGCTGGGCTCAGGTCAATCTCTCGTCGAAAGGACCCTCACTTTCAGGCAGCACCTCCATTGCGGTTACCATGTCCGGTTGGAGCGGCCTGTATCTGCATCATGACGCGTTCAATAGCTCGCCGTACGCCACCATTACATTCTGGGTGAACGGTGGGGAAACCGGCGGCCAGCGAATCCAACTGCAGGCGACATTGGACGGCCAGCCGCGAACCGCCTATCCCATCGGTCCGCTCATGGCCAATACATGGACACAGGTAACGGTGCCTCTCGTTACTCTAGGTGTGGCCAACGCATCCGATCTGGATGGTTTTTGGTTGCAGGATATCACTGGCGGAAGCCAGCCAACGTTTTATGTCGACAATATGAGCTTTACGGCAGGGGCGGCTCTTCCTCCTCCGCCGATGGCCGTCTACGAGGATACATTAGAAAACAATTGGCAGAATTGGAGTTGGGCGTTTGTCGACTTTTCGGCGGCGAATCCTGTCCACTCGGGCAGCGACTCCATCGCGGTGACGATGTCGGCGTGGAGCGGTCTGTATCTGCACCAAACCGCCTTCGACAGCGCGCCTTACGGTGCGATTACGTTCTGGGTAAACGGAGGCGCGACAGGCGGCCAGTGCATGCAGCTTGTAGCCACGCGAACCGGGCAGCCGCAGACCGGTTATCCCATTGGCCCACTTGCTCCCAACACATGGACTGAGTTCTCAGTTTCACTTTCGAATCTCGGTGTCGCAAACGTTCCCGACCTCGATGGATTCTGGCTGCAGGACACGACAGGAGCAGGCCAGCCGACGTTCTATGTGGACGACATCAGTTTTACGGCAACTGTAGAAGTTGCGGCACAGGCGCTGGACGTTTATACCGACTCTCTGCAAGATCACTGGCAGAATTGGAGTTGGGCCTCGTGCAATTTCTCCAACACGAGTCCGGTCCACTCAGGCAGCGATTCCGTAGCAGTAACGATGTCACCGTGGAGCGGTCTCTATCTGCACCAGACGCCGTTCGACAGCACGGCCTACACGGCGCTTACGTTTTGGGTGAACGGTGGATCCGCTGGAGGACAGCTTCTTCGTCTTCAAGGGACGCTGAGCGAGCAGCCTCAGTCCTCCGTTCCTATTGGTCCGCTTGCGGCAAATACGTGGACACAGGTTACGGTGCCGCTCACATCTCTTGGTGTCGAAGACGCTTCGGATCTGGATGGCTTCTGGCTACAGGAAGCGACCGGATTCAGCCAGCCGACATTCTATGTCGACGATATCAGCTTTATTACGACTGCGATGACGCTTCCTACCACTACGGTCACCATTGACGCATCGGCTAATCGGCACGCCATCAGCCCGCTTATCTACGGCGTTGCCTATGCCACAACGGCGGAACTGGTCGATCTCAATGCGCCAATAAATCTCTCTGGCGGCGATAACGAATCGCGTTATAACTGGCAGATCAATGCTGACAACAAGGCGGCTGACTGGTTCTTTGAAAGCCTCGGCTATGCCAGTTCGACTCCGGGCGAGCACGACGATACGTTTATCGGCGCCTCGAAATCGGGCGGCGCTGAGCCGATGGTTACTATTCCTATGTTATCCTGGGTTGCCAAGCTCGGGCCAAACCGAAGTAACCTGAGCAGCTTTTCGGTTGCCAAATACGGAGCGCAGCAGTCCACCGATAGGTGGATGCCGGATGCCGGCAACGGCGTCAATCTGGCCGGCCGATTCGTTACCGGCAACGATCCGAGCGACGCAAATGTTCCTTCCGATGTCAATTTTCAGGCCGGCTGGGTGAATCACATCGTTTCTACCTGGGGCGCAGCAGCCAATGGCGGCCTGAACTACTATATTCTGGACAATGAACCAAGCATCTGGCATGGCATGCATAGGGACGTTCATCCTATAGGGGCGACTATGGACGAAGTGAGTTCCGACATCGTCACTTATGCTGCGAAAATTAAGTCGATAGACCCCAATGCCCTTGTGTGCGCTCCGGAAGAGTGGGGCTGGACAGGATACTTTTACAGCGGTTACGACCAGCAGCAGGGCGCCGCTAACGGCTGGAGCAACTTTCCAGATCGAGCCGCGCACGGCGGAGCCGATTATCTGCCCTGGCTGCTTGGGCAGATGGCAACGGCGAACCAGGCGGCTGGGCATCAATTAGTTGATATTTTTACTGTTCACTACTTTCCGCAGAGCGGCGAGTATAGCAGTAACACTTCGGCGAAGATGCAACTGCTCCGCAATCGTTCCACACGAGAACTCTGGGATCCGAATTACACATCGGAGAGCTGGATCGCGTCCAAGGTGTATCTTATTCCGCGGCTCAAGGCTTGGGTCAGCCAGTACTGCCCTGGCATGAAGATCGGTATCACGCAGTACAATTGGGCAGGGGACGGCAGCATCAATGCCGGCACGACACAAGCGGATGTTCTGGGCATCTTTGGCCAGCAAGGTCTGGATCTCGCAACGCGATGGACCGTTCCCGAGTCAGGTACGCCAGCGTATTACGCCATGAAGATGTACCGCAACTATGATGGCAACAAGTCGGGCTTCGGAGATACCAGCGTCTCTGATATCGTTCAGAATCCGGACAACCTGTCGTCCTTCGCGTCCGTTCGCGCCTCCGACGGCGCCTTGACGGTGTTCGTCATTAGCAAGGTCCTGTCGGGCAACACGCCCGTCGACATCGATATTAGTAACTTCGCATGCGGTTCCACTGCTCAGGTTTGGCAGCTAACGTCCAGTAATTGCATCCAACAACTCAGCGATGTCAGCGTCAGTTCAGGTGCGATATTGATGACAGTGCCGGCGCAGAGTGTTACACTTCTGGTGATCCAATCATCTGGTCCGTCAATTATGTCGGTCTCGCCGAATAAGGTTGGAGCCGGATCGGCGGCGTTTACAATGCCTGTGACCGGATCGCAGTTCGTTAGTGGAGCGAGCGTTGTATGGAATGGGGAAAAGCTCGCCACAACGTTCGTGTCCAGCAGCCGACTCAACGCGAGTGTTCCGGCTTCTGCGGTCTCAACTCCTGGAAGCGCCTCCATAATGGTTGTCCAGAGCAGCATGAAATCCAATGTTGTGAGTTTGCCGATCGCCAATGTCGGTCCCCCGGTTACATCCTGGATGCTCACGTCGAGCGCGATGGGATCGGACGGCTGGTGCAAGGCGCCGGCAAGAGTGACGATTAGCGCCACCGACCCCGAAGGCCCTGCCAATGTCGCGTCGATATTGTATCAGGTGGATCGAGGGCTTCTTACAAAGTACACCGGTCCTTTCACTGTCATCGGCGAAGGTATCCACACGGTCACCGGCAAGAGTACAGACGAGATCGGAAACGTCGGACCGCTCTGGACCTTCACGATCAAGATCGATCGAACTGCACCTGTTACGACTCTGACATCGAATGCCGGCACTATTACACTTGCGGCCGTCGATTCGCTGTCTGGAATTGCCTCGACCACGTACTCGATCGACGGCGCTTCCATGCAGACCTATAAGGGACCATTTACTATCAAGGGCGCTAGCGGGCACGCGATCACTTACCGGAGCACGAACAGGGCTGGCATCGTTGAGGCTCAGAAGAGGAGCGTTGTGTTTGTGCTGCAGCCAAAGCCAATAATTACTCAGGTTGCAGAAGCCCCTCGGGTTTCGAATTGAGCAATTCGCGCAAGAGGCATGACATAAACCAGGTGTAGCAGAACAAGAGAAGCGCCTGTGATCCTAGCATGATAATTGAGTTAGGATCTCCCGATAGGAACCTCTCGTGAAGCTGAACACCGGTAGCATTGTGCATCGGCCAAAACCAGAAGCTCTCTGCCGGAAGCATCACGCATGACATGAGCGCATAAACATAAGCGATGGCGTTTCGCGCACCTTGCGATTTTACTGCCGTAAATGCGCAGAGTGGGAAGAAAGACATCCCAAGATACGACGAGAACGATTTCTTCGATAACACCAGCAGCGTAAACAGCAAGAACAGGATGCTCAGCGCCAAACTCCAGAGTCGCTGGGGACATGACTGTGCACGACGTTGAGCCCATATCGAAATGACCACCGCGGCGGCAATACCGAGCAAGCAAATACCGTTCAGAAGCCGAACCGGAATCGTATGGCCGATAACCGCGCTGAGGAAATATGGTAGATTGCCTGACGTACTCATATTGCCTTCAACTCGGAGAGGCTCCGTCACATCGACTCCATGCAACAAGAACGCCCCGTAAACCAGTATCGGCAGCGCCAATGCGCTTGCTAGCCAGATTGCGCGATTGCGGGCCCCGAAGAAGAGTGCGGGCAAGAACATGAGCGGAAGAATCTTAACCACAACCAGGCTGAGACCATATGAAAGTCCGGACAAGATCTCACGTCTTGCAATGGCGTACAACGTGATCGCAAGTAGTAAGGAAATGCATGCGTTGTTCTTACCATCAAGGCATGTCTCCCAGAGGACTAAAGGCTGGAGCATGAAGAGTAGGGCTGCTTTGCGCACCGTAGTTTCAGGAATATAACGGCGCAGGAATCCCATCCAGAATGGGACAGATGCAATATCGCACACGATTTGAAACGCTATGATCGTCATTGGCGAGTCGTGCATTCTCAAGAGCAGCGCGTCCAGATAGGAATTTAGGGGAGCATAACTGGATCTGAAGTCGCGATAAGGAACCAAACCATTCAGCACAGAATGCGCCTCCGGCATGTAAAACGCCGGCAAATCCGCATGCGGCTTCTGATGCAGGATAAAGAACGCCACGAATGAAAGCACGACATGACTGCTTATGAACACGATCAAATAAAGTTGATCAAAACGCCGAGGCGTGAGGCTTGTGTACTTGGCCAGCAACCGTGACCTGAGAACCACCAGGCTCAGGCCGGCCAGCACAATGCCGAATGTGAGGCGCAGAAGTAGATTGCGAAAATCCATAATCCGAAGATGCTCTACATCTCAGCAAGGTGCAGTGCCATTCAAGTATTTGAGAAACCGTGGGCATCGAGGCTGCGTCAATCCGTCGAAAGGTGGATATCCGTTTAAGGCAATAACGGTATTATGGTACTGCAATACGATAATTGTGCACTTTGCACTTGCAAGCAGGGGTTCGTGATGTATTCATTTCTGCGCATATCAGAGGCGAGCGCGCTCGCCCTTCATACGGTGGGGGTTCTGGCCAGGCAGAGGGAAAGCCAGATTACCAATCAGGATATTTCCGCAAGTCTGAATGTGTCCGAGCACCACCTGGCTAAAGTCCATCGGAGTTTGGTCCGCGCTGGGATCTTGATAGCTGCGCGAGGCCCTGCTGGCGGGTTTCGTCTGGCGCGAGATCCGGAATATATTCGATTGATCCAGATCGTCGAGGCGATCGAAGGGCCATTCGCGCCGTCTCAGTGCCTGTTAGGGCGGCCCAAGTGTCAATCCGACTGCTGCGTTCTGGGAAAGATGTCTTCTTCGATCAATGAGCAAGTGCGGACTTTTTTGAACGATACAACAGCCGATAAACTGGCCAACACGGCCTCAATCTAGTGAACGAAGGGAAATTTAACAATGTTTTGCTATCAGTGTGAACAAACCAAGAACGGCGCCGGGTGTTTCGATATTGGAAACTGCGGCAAGAGCGCGTCGACCGCGGCGCTTCAGGACCTGCTGGTCCATGTGATAAAAGGCGTTTCAATGTACGCCCATCGCGCCAGAGTGCTCGGAGAAAAGAGCAATGCCATTGACAGGTTCGTTGTGGAAGCAACTTTTGCCACGCTTACAAATGTCAATTTCGATGACTCTCGATTTGAGACTCTCATTAATAAGGCTGTCGCAATCCGGTCACAGGCGCGGGATCTCTATTTAGGGGCTAGCAGCGGCAAGGGGGTGACTCCTCAAATTCTGGATGGCCCCGCGACGTTCGTGGTTCCAGGCAATTTGGACGCCATGATCGAGGAGGGCGATTCCCTTTCTATTATCGCTCGCCGCGAGCGGCTGGACGCGGATGTCGCTGCGACACAAGAACTGCTTACCTATGGCCTCAAGGGTCTTGCGGCGTATGTGGACCATGCGCTGGTGCAAGGTTACGAAGACGACGCCATCTATGCGTTCTTCCATGAGGCCTTCGACTTCTTGACTCATAGCGACGAGAATCTCAACGACTTGCTCGGCATGTGTCTGAAGGTGGGAGAGGTGAACCTGACGGCGATGGAACTGCTCGATCGGGCCCACACCATCGAATTCGGCCATCCGACGCCGACATCGGTTCGCATTCATCCGGTCAAGGGTAAGGCCATTGTCATTTCCGGACACGATCTTGCCGACCTGAAAGCCCTTCTTGACC
>Ga0316231_1004593_pt1 | contig 11356 bp, 8 predicted proteins | sample TBH18027metaG_FD_206002 | JGI IMG/M metagenome (GOLD analysis project Ga0316231, IMG submission 206002) | Freshwater microbial communities from Trout Bog Lake, Wisconsin, USA - TBH18027 | ecosystem: Environmental > Aquatic > Freshwater > Lake > Hypolimnion/Profundal zone | place: USA: Wisconsin...
CCGGTTCTTGCCAAGGTCACCGGTGTGCCCGACACGGTGGCGGTGGTTTCGCCGGCGCTCAGCACCTCCAATGCCGGCAAGGGCGGCTGTACCCCGATCAATCCCTGCGCCATGGTCAACCCGGCCCTGGGAAATGTCGTGATGCCCGCGCCGGAAATGCCGGCCCAGCCCGACCTGCCCGCCAGCACCGCCGCCGCAACTGGCGATGCGCCCGCCAAACCGGCAGGCGCCGCACCGTCGCGGGGCGCCACCACCAATCCCAATTGCCCGCCCGCCGGGGCGCGCGGTTCGTTCGCGGCCCGTGGTGGCCCCAATGGCGCGCGCGGCGGCGGCCAGGCCGGACGGGGTGAAGGGTTCCGCCGTTTCGGCCAGGCCGGTGGCGGCAATGGTGGTGGCCGTGGCTTTGAGGAGGGTGCCGGCGGTGCCGGCCGGGGCCAGCAATTCGCGCAAAATGGCCGTGGCGCTGGTGGCCCGGGCAGGGGCCAGGGCGCTGGCCGGGGCGCCGATGGTTGCCCCCGCCCCGTCGGGTCTGGGCAGGGCCAAGGCCGCGGTCCGGGCGCGGGCCCGGCCGGGCGTTAACCAGCTCTAAACCACGCCAACGCTTTTATGCGGCATGGCTCACTATGCCGATTCCGACGCTGCCATGGCGCCGCCCAAGGGTGCGCGCGCGCTCGCCGTTGCCGGCGCGGGCCTGATCTGCGCCCTGATGGCGGCAGCCGCCACCATCACCCTGCTGGGCAACCATCATGGCGCGTCGGTGCGTCTGGACCTTGAACCGCCTGTTTCCCATGCCGCCGCGCCGCCGCTGTTGCGCAGCGAAGTCACGCCGGATGTGGCGATGCCGCCGGTTTCCCAGACGCAGTATGCGGGCCGCGCCCTGATCGCCGATCCCGCCCTGACCGAAAACACCCCGCTCGGCCCCTTGCCGCGTATCGCCGATGACGGGCGCAAACCCATGACCGCCTATGCGGCGCCCGCCGGAAGCGGAAAATTGCGTATCGCCATTGTGATGACCGGGCTGGGCCTGTCGGCCAAGGCGACGCAGGCCGCGCTTTCGGGCTTGCCCGCCGCCGTGACGGTGGGCGTGCTGCCCTATTCCGCAGACGCGCCGCACTGGCTAGCCGCGGCGCGGAGCCTCGGCCATGAAGTGGTGCTGCAGGTGCCGATGGAGCCGTTCGATTTTCCCGACAGCGATCCGGGCCCGCACACCCTGCGCAGCGGCAGCGCCACCAGCGCCAATGCCGAGCGTCTCAACTGGGCGCTGACTCGCTTCACCGGCTATGCCGGCGTCACCAACCTGCTGGGCGACCGCCTGCTGTCGGATACCGAGGCGCTGTCGCCCATCCTCACCACCCTGTCGCGGCGCGGGCTTTATTTCTATGACAGCGGCACCGCCACCCAGTCGGTGGCGCCGCAGGTGGCCGGTTCGCTCGCGGCGCCCTTCGCGCAAGGCGCCGCCAATATCGACACCATCCAGACGGCGCTGGAAATCGACCGCCGCCTGTCCGATCTGGAAACCGCCGCCCGCGAACATGGCAGCGCCATCGGCACCGCGTTCCTCTATCCGGTGTCCGTCGAGCGCATCGCGCTATGGGCCAAGGGGCTGCAGGCGCGGGGGTTTGTCCTGGTGCCGGTTTCCGCCATAGTATCTGCGCCCAAGTAACAACGGGCGCGGATCTTTTCATCCCTGGCGTTGGCGCGCGTGCGCACGTGCTTCAGCACGCTCCACGCGACGCTCCCGGCCAGAAACGAAAATCTCCCGCGCCGGAATGCTGAGAGCGTATGCGGTCTGATCTTCCCTATCGCCCCTGTGTCGGGATCATGCTGGTCAATGCGGCGGGCGAGGTTTTTGCCGGCAAGCGCATCGACCAGACGGTGGAAGGCTGGCAGATGCCGCAAGGCGGCATCGATGACGACGAGGGGCCGCGCGATGCGGTGCTGCGCGAACTGCGCGAAGAGACCGGAACGGACAAGGCGCAGATCGTCGCCGAACTGCCCGACTGGCTTTATTACGATCTGCCCGAGCACCTGATCGGCGTCGCCTTTCACGGAAAATACCGGGGCCAGAAGCAGAAATGGTTCCTGCTGCGCTTTACGGGCGTGGACAGCGACATCGACCTCACCGCCCATGAACCGGAATTCGCCGACTGGAAATGGTTTTCGCTGGAGGAACTGCCCGGCCTGGTCGTGCCGTTCAAGCGCCCGACCTATGAGGCGGTGATCGCAGGCTTCCGGCCCCTGGTGCGGGCGAAGCGCTAGGCGCCTGCGGCCCCGGTTATTCGTGGCAGGCTTTCCCCAGGCGCAACACCGCATCGATCATGGCATCAAGGTCTGACGCGCGGGTGCGATGATTGAAAATGGCGGCCCGGATTGCCAGCCTTCCGCCGATCGTCGTCACCGATGGCGCGGCAATGCCGGATTCCTGCAGCTGCGTCACGATTGCGGCATTGCACCGATCGTGATCGCGCGCGCGGTAGGAGAAGCACACGATGCTCAATTGCGCCGGCGCCATCAGCTCCAGCGCCGGCTCCGCCAGAATGCGTTGCTCAAGATATGTCGCCAGCTCGCAGCTGCGGGTGATTGTGGCGCCAATGGCGTCGGCGCCATGCACCTTGAGCGTGAACCAGGTCTTGAGGGCGCGAAACCCGCGCGAAAGATCAGGGCCGAAATCGCAAGGCCAGGGGCTTCCCGCCGCCATACCCCTTGTTTCACGGCGCAGATAGGCGGCCGGCGAGGCGAACGTTTCGTAATGCCGCCGGCCATCCTTGACCAGGAAGAAACCCGCGTCATAGGGAACCTGGCCCCATTTGTGAAAATCGAACGCGATGGAATCGGCCTCACCGATGCCATTGAGCCGCGGCGCGACCCTTGGCGACAGCATGCCAAGCGCGCCATAGGCTCCGTCAACGTGGAACCACAAGCCTTCTTCCCGGCACAGCGCGGCGATTTCGGCAAGATTGTCCACCGCCCCGGTATCCACGGTGCCCGCCGTCGCGATCACGAGGAATGGCTTCAAGCCTTCCGCGCGGTCGTGCGCGATCCTCTCCCGCAACGCGGCGACGTCCAGGCGCGAGAGCCCATCCGCTGGCACCAGGCGCAAGGCGTCCACGCCAAAGCCCGCCAAGTCCATGGCCTGGGCGATGCAGCCATGGGCCGCGGTGGAGGCATAGGCGCGCAAGTGATTGTCTGCCAGGCCGATGCCATTGCGGCGCACCGCCTTTCCCAGAACGGCCGTGCGCGCCACCAGCACAGCAAGAAGATTGGCCATGGATGTGCCGGTGACAAACAGGCCGCTGGCGGTTTGGGGGAATCCAAATAGCTGCCGCACCCAGTCCACCACCTGGCGCTCGACTTCAATCGGCGCATGGTCACGTCCGCCGAGATTGGCGTTCAGGCCGCCGGCCAGCATCTCGGCCAGCATGCCCGTCGCCGTTCCGCCACCCTGCACCCATCCCATGAAACCAGGATGCACGTTGCCGCCCGCATAAGGCAGGACATGCGCCATAAATTCGCGGTGCACCTGATCCAGTGGCGCAGGCGCGCGTGGCATCGCAGCCCGGAAGTGATCGCGTACAGCTTGGGGCATGGGCTGCCAGACCGGGCGCGCGCGAATATGAGCGACGTAGTCGAGCATGTCATCGAGCATGCCGTGGGCCTGGGCCCGGAAATCCGTCCACTCCTCGGGGTCGAGCGATGTATCCGCCGGCGGGGGCGTCGCCTTGCTCACGCGGCGTTTGCGTGCCGCCCGGCGCGGCGATACAGCATGGCCTGGAAAGCCTGGAAGATCTTCTGCATCTGCGCGGGCTTGTAAGGGTAAACGCTCGGCGGATCCATATCATGCACAATGGCGGTGTTGTCGGCCTCAAACACAAGGAGCGCGCCGTTCTTCGTCTCGGCGCAATCGATGGTGACATAATCGAGGCCGACCCGGTTCGCCATTTCACGCAGCGCCGCGGCATGGCGGGCGGCGAATGCCGTGTCGAAGTCCTGCATGAACAGACCTTCTTCAAGTCTGTGCGACGCGCTGAGCGCCATGTCGGCGTTCAGGTACCAGACCTTCCATTCGTCCGCGATTGCCATGTGGCAGGCGTATGGCCTGCCGTCCACCAACACGATCCGGTATTTGCGGAACAGGCCATCGGGACTAGCGTAATCCACAAAGCGCGAGAGGAAGAATTCATCCTCGGAGCGGGTTGAAAGGTAAACCGATAGCGCCGCCTGGTCGTCGATCTTGCTCAAACCAAAGCCCGCATGCGAGCCGACGGGACGAACGATTAGAGGAAAGGCGCCATCTTCCAGCACTGCTGTCACCGGCAACAGGCCCTCTGACAAGTCCCTCAGACGATCGGCGCTGGCCCGTGCCGTCTGGGGAATCTCCAGCCCGGCAATCCCGGACAGCCGGTGAAAGAGCCGGTCACGGTCCAGGACGCCGATATGGGCAGGCCTGTTGAGCACCGGGCGCGGCCAATTCGCGGTCAGCGTCTCGATTTCCCGCATGGCGTCGCGCGCGGCATCGCCATCGGGCGCGACAACAATGGCGACATCGTGTTCCGGCATCGCAGACGGTGGCGCCATGCCCGGAACCACATAAAATGTGGCCAGCGCGATGTCCGACCCTTGCAGCAGGAATTCCAAAGGCGTGTTGCCGCCAATGTCCATCACGGCGGCGAACGCCAGCACACGCAGCCGCGGCGGCGACTGCATCGTGGGGGACTGGTAGAGCCGCTGCAGGGCCAGGGTGTCGCGCTGGATGGCGAGGCCGGTCGGCTGGTCCCCCAGGAGCTGGGAGATCACCGACAGGTCCATGCCCATGCCGGACCCCGCGACATCGTCGGTCGCCTTGTCCATCAGCGCATGCCAGAGCGGGCGCAGATCCTCGCCCTGGAAAGCCCTCCGGGTCAGTTGGGCCACGCCCAGGCGCGCCACGCAGACGTCTTCCCAATTTTCACGGAACTGTCTCATGCCGCTTCGCATTGCAGGAGATTCAGTCGCGCGATCAGCCAATCCAGCTTTTCGATCACGGCACTTACATTTGCCAATATGGGTTCCAGGGCGCTGGTCGCCGCGGCTGGCGACAGGGCCCAGCAATCGCTGACCAGGCGCGCAGACATGCAGATGCGCAAGACGGCGCCGGGGTGATGATGGAGGACAACGGGCTGTCCGATCTGGCAAATGCGCGCGGCGATGCGGCGATCATTGTCCGAAGCATCGGGCGACATAGAGGCGGATAAATTCCGCCCCATCGCTTTATATACGGTGGTGACATCCGCAAGGGGCAAGGGGGTGCCATTGCGATAGGGGACAAAGGAGAAAATGGTGCGGTGGACCATTTCGTCGCTGAGCAAAGGATCGACGGTCCCGCATTGTTCGTCCAACAGGCTGAGATTTTCCGAAGCGGCCAGCAGCGCGGGCACCTGCGCGCCGAACCCTTCCAGCACGGCATTGCGAAACGCCTCGGGTACCGCGAAATAAGCTTCCATTTGCGCAAGGGTGGCTTGCCAGCGCAGCCATTGCCCGTAATTGGGCGTGCTGGGCAGTGTTTCGCGCAGGCGCGGCCAGCGGCGCGGCCAATCATGCCGGGTGGTGTAATTGTGAAGTCCTTGTGGCGCAGCCGTGACCCCATCAAGGGCCTCGGCCAGCGCCGCCGGCACCAGAAGGGCGCCGCTGAAGGCGGGCCCGGTGAAATATTTGGAGCCCGTCATCAGAACCAGATAGCCGCGCGCAAGGTAATCCCGCAATTGCGGCCGCCCCAGGCGCATTTGACAGGCATCTATCACGACCGCAACGCGGTCCGGCCAGGACGCGACGATGTGCTGGAGGCAATCCGCGCTGGGTCCGCGCCACCCCAATTTGGACGCGTCCATCGCCTGCAGCAGAACTCCTTCTCCCTGGCTCATGGCCTCCGCAACGGCCGCGCACACTGCGGCATCCATTTCCCGGTCATTGCGCAAATGCCCCGCGGCATCGCAAAACGGAACGCCGACGCTTCTCACGCCGTCGCAAAGGCCGGTGATCGGGGTGCCTTTTTGTACATCCACCCCCAATGCGGTGCGATCGCTGAAATGATGCCCGCGGGAAGTATGCGCGGTGCCGCTGCCTGTCTGGTCTGCGCCGACAACGATGATTGCCAGGGGTGTGCGCAGAAGCGCCCTGACGAGGAACAGGGCCTGCAGTTGCGCATCGGTGCCCGATGGCGAAAAGACGATTTCCGCATCACGCAGGCCCAGATGTGCGCGCAGCGCCTCCCGCGAGGCTTCCACGCGCGCGTCAAACGCGCCCGGATTCAGCTTTGTTTCCAGCCATAATTGGGCCTGTGCCGCCTTCACCTTTTCGAAGGCGCGCGCAGAAATGCTGCTGGCGGTGGAAGAGGCAAAGTCCAGAATATCGCCGCGCGGAAAGGGGGTGCAGCCATAACTGTTGCACTGATCGCGGGCGTTCAACGCCAATCGCCCATCACCGCCGCTGGCCAGCAGGGCTTCCAGCGGGTGCGGCGCGACGCCAAGAAGGGCGCGCGCCCCGGCGTCTTGCGGGCGCAAGCGCATCGATTTTGATTGCGGCATCGGCTCACCCCATTGCGCGGAAAAACGTCCGCGATCCCTCGCCATGGAGGTTCAGCGAACATGGTTAATGATGGTTAAACGCCAGGCGGGTGCCGGTGCCGCGGCGCAAATTTTCCAGCTGAAATGGCCCGTTATCCGAAATTACAAATTTCCAACCATCGGTGATGGTCTCTCACGCATCTGATTTTTGCCGGGGGGCGTCCGGGCAGGCCATGTCCGCGTTGAGTCAGAAGCCGCCGCGCAACCTGTCAGTGGGTCAGGACGCCTTGGCGGGCGCCGGGCCGGCGAACTTCTTCTGGAAATCCGCCATGAACGCCTTCAGCGTGTCGACGCTGGCGATCTTCGCCGCCGCCTCGCGGAAGGCCAGGCCATGCATGTCGATGGGCTGGATCAGCACCGCGAATAGGTTGGCGTCGGGCGTTCCTTTCATCTTGGGCGTGAAAGCCGCGCCCAGCCGTTCCAAGCTCTTTTCGTCATTGGCCAGCGAATAGGCGATCGCGGCGCGCAGCGTGTCCATGCGTTCGGCGGCGGTTAGGGGCTCGGGCGCGGCGGCGCGCGGGGTCAGCATGGCCTCGATCTTCTGGCCGGCCACCGCCCAGTTGCCGCTTTCCCAATAGATGTCGACACGCAGCTGGCGGGTCTCGGGGCTCTCATCCACCGCGATCAGGTCCAGGGCGTTGTCATACTGCTTGAGGGCGGCAAAGGCGCGCGCTTCCAGGATCAGACGGCCATGCACGACATTCTCAGGCAGGCCGGTGATTTCCGATCCGCGCAGGGTGTTGACGGCGTCGGCGGGCTTGGCGTCCATCAACTGCACGGCGGCCAGACGGGTGGCGACCTGGGCCTTGGCGACGCCATCCAGGCGCTTGTCCACCTGATAGGCCAGCAGCGTGGTGGCGGGGGTCAGCAGGTCCACCGCGATCAGCCGGTCAGCCATGCGGCGGATCATCTCGTCGCCGTCCGGCCCGATCGGGGTCAGGTCGATATTGTCGTAGAACATCGCCAGCGCCTGCACCGGCGAGAGCTTGTCGGCGCCGCCCTTGAGGTAGAGGTTGACGAAGGCGCCCTGCATGTCGTCATGCGCCGCGCGTGCCGCCTCGCCGCTGAAATTCTGCGTTGCCACGCGCAGGGTTTTCAGCCCGTCCTGCCAGTCATTGTCCTTGAAATAGAGCGCGGCCAGCTTGCGCAGCGTCTTCAGTTCCAGCCCATCGCCTCGCCAGCGGTAGCGCAAGCGTTCCAGCACGCCGATGGCCTGCTTGGGCTGCATCGCGCCCGCGTTCAGCGCCGCCTCGGTGTGGAAATAGATCGCGGCGGCCTGCAGCTTTTCGTCACCGTTCTTTTCCACGGCGGTGAATTCCGGCACGGCGGCGTCATAGCGGCCTTCGGCGGCGGCGATACGGGCCCGGCCCAGCTGCGCTTCCATCGCCATCGACTTGGTCAGCGTCTTGGGCAGGCGCAGCAGGGCGGCGTCGGCCAGGTCCAGACGCGACAATTCCAGCGCCGCCTTGGCATCGGCCAGGATGGCGCGGGCCCGCCATTCGTCCGGATAGCGCGACATCACCGCGTCGGCGGCTTCCAGTTCGCTGTGCGCATCCTTCCAGTTTTCCAGCCCCGCATCGGCAAGGCCGCGCCAGAAGGCGGCATGGCGGTCATTGTCGAACAGCGGCCCTGCCAGTTCGTTGTGGGCGTCGCGATAGCGGCCCATCTGCACATCGGCGGCCGCCCGCATGGTGGAAAGCTGGATGTCGCCCTTCAGGGCCGGATCGGTGCTCTGGATCAGGTTGACCAGGCCCAGCGCTTCGGCGCCGAAACCCTGTGCCAGATAGAAGCGCGCCAGCCGCAGGCGGGCATTGTTTATCTGGGCTGGGGGCACCACGGCGATCTCATGATTCAGCGCCCGCTGGGTGGCCAGGACGCTGCCGGCGGTGGGCTGGGCCCATTTGGCGAAATCCAGATAGCTGGGGCCGCCCGTGATATGGGCCAGTGCGGCGGGCGAGGAGGCGACGGGCGCCTGCGGTGGCGTCAGCGCCATGCCGTTCGGGCGGGCGATGGTGACGCGCGCTTCCGTCACGGTGACGGAGAGGTCGTCGGTATAGGGTGCGATCACCAGGCCCTGCGCGCTGGGCAGGGCGGCGAAGTCGGCGAAGATTTTCTGCGCCGGCACGGCATAGCCCGCCGCCGACGGGATCACGGTCATGCTGTCGCCGCTGGCCGGATCGGTGAGCGAGAAGGCCTTGTCGGCGCGGGGCAGGGTGGTGGTGAGCGAGGTGCGTTTCGGATCGGTCTGGTTGCGGGCGAAGCCGATGGCGGTGGCATCGCTGGCGACGTCGCCGCCAATGGTGACGCGCAAGCTGGAGCCCTCGCTGTGGGCGGCGATCTTCGCGGGGGTTTTCAGGCCGATGCGCAGCACGGTGAGGCCGGGATTGACAGCCGCTTCCACCGTGGTGGCAAAGCCGTTCAGGGATTTCTGCAAGGCGGCGGCATCGGGTGCGGGCGAATTTTCCAGCACGATCCAGGCAGTCAGCCCGCGCACAAAGACGGCGGCGGTGCCGGCGCCGCGAAAGCTGAGGCTGGCGCCCGCCTTGGTCAGCTGGCCGATGGCGTTGGGCATGGCGGCGGAAGCCGCACCGGCGGTTTCGCCGGGCTTGGCATCCTGCGCGTCCGCGGGCTTGGCGTCGGCAGTTTTCGTCTCAGCGGCTTTCGCGTCGGGCTTTGCCTCGGCTTTCGCTGTGGCTTTGGGATCGGCAGGCTTGGGGTCGGGCGCTTTCGCCTCGGCGGGTTTCTTGCCCGCCAAGGTCGCGGCGGCGTCGGTGACGGCCTTGGCCTGGGCCTCGCTGACAACACCCGCCGCCATCTTTGTCACCGCCGGCTTGGCAGTGCCCGGTGGCGTATAGGCGGCGGCGTCGGTCTTGGGTGCCAGGATGTCGAGCACGACATGATTGCCGTCGCGAAAATAGTGATAGCCGGAATCGGAATCGGTGGTGATGTCCACCAGCACGGTGTTGCCATCCAGGTGCCAGGCTGCGTTCTTCACCCAGGCGGGGGGAAAGCGGGTGAGGATGGAAAGATCCATCCGCGCCGGAACGGCGAACTTCACCGTCAGCTTGCCGGCGCCGGGAAATACCGTGTACGGAACTTCCTTGTTCCAGTCGAAGACCAGACGGGTGAAATTGCTGTAGGTGCCGGCGCGCAGCTTGATTTTGGGCAGGCTGGCGGGATCGACCGGTTTGGGCGCAGCCGCTTTCGGCGGCGGCGGCAGATCGGGCATTGCGCCGGTGAATTCGGGGGGGGCGAGGTCAACCACGGCGGCCAGGCCCTGCTGGCTGGTGTGCAGCTTGACCGGCTGGCTGAGGGCGAAGCGCAGCGTCTTGCCGTCGGTATCGGCGCGGCCCGACGCGATCAAGCCCGGCGCGGCGGCGACGAAGGCGGCGACATCCAGGCTGGGCTTGCGGTCGAAGGCGATGGCCAGCACGGCGCCGGTGGCAGTGGCGGTGATTTTGGCCGGGCTGTCCAGGCTGAAGCTGAGACGGCGGTAGCCATTTTGGGCGCTGCCGGTGACCTTGTCGGCAGCAAACGCCGATGTGACGCAGAGCGCCAGCACCAGGCCAAAGCTAAGCCGTTGAAAAATCAGCGGATACTCCCCTTCAGCCGCCAGTATGGCGGTGCGGTGTTAACCCGGGGTTAAGGCTGTTTTTGCGGCGCGGCGGCACTGGCGGTCTGGCCGGGTGCCGGCGCCATCGCGGCCGCAGGCGCCGTGGCGTCCGCCGTCTGCGGCAGGGCCAGCCGGTCGGCCAGCTTCACCGTCAGGGTCTTGGCGTTTTCCGGGCTCATCTGGGCCATGATCAGCGACAGCACATCGGATTTCATCTGCTGCGCCACCGGCACCAGCACCGTGTCGGGCAGGGCGTCGAAGATGCGGGCGGCGGCGGCGGGCTTCATCGCGGCATAGGTCTTCACCAGCGAGGTGATCTGCGCCTTCTGGGCGTCGTCGCGCTCGGCCACCAGGGCGGCGATCTTGTTCTGCAGCGCCTGCAGCTGGGCGATCTTGGCGTCCACCCGCTTTTCGGTGGCGGCCATCAGGTCGGCCTGCATCCGCAGCTGGGCTTCGCGCGCATCCAGTTCGGTGCGGCGGCGCGACAGGAGGGTCATGATGTCGGCTTCGTTGGCGGAGGCGATCTGCTGGTCGGGTTCGGCGAAATCCCGGTTGCTGGGCGTGGGCGCGTCGGTCAGGGCGTTGGCGGCGGCCGAAATTGAGGTTTGCGCCAAGGCGGCACCGTCGCGCAGCAAGCCGGTGCCGTTCAGCACCAGCAGGGTTGCGATGGCCAGCACCACCAGCGGCAGCAAGCGGGCAAAACGGGGCAATTTCATCTGGGCTCTCACTGCGAAACGCGGGCGGTGTTGAGGCGATTCATGATGCTGCTGGACGGCAGCGGCATGTCGGGAATCTCGCGGGCGACGCGCGGGGCGGCGGCAACGCTTTCCATGCGCTGGGCAATGCGCTCGCCCGAAGCGGTGAGCAGCGACAATTCGTCGATGTGCAGGCGGGCGCGCTTCAAACGCTCATCCAGGGTGGCGGCGGATTCGCCGGCGGCGGCTTTCAGCGCCCGCAAGCTGGCGCCGGCGCCCGCGATCGCCATGTTGAGTTCGCCCACGGTGCGCGACAGGCCTTCCTGGCCCTTGCGCACGGATGCCAGGCGGCGCTCCAGCAGGATGCAGTAGCAGAGCGTGGCGGCCAGCAGCACTTCCAGGATCAGTTCGGCGATGAAGGTGAAGGTCATGTCTGTCTCTTTCGGAAA